>Ga0316217_10002003_pt1 | contig 25307 bp, 21 predicted proteins | sample 1anoAmetaG_FD_203633 | JGI IMG/M metagenome (GOLD analysis project Ga0316217, IMG submission 203633) | Freshwater microbial communities from Trout Bog Lake, Wisconsin, USA - 1anoA | ecosystem: Environmental > Aquatic > Freshwater > Lake > Hypolimnion/Profundal zone | place: USA: Wisconsin...
GACTTTAAGGCCGCTGGCATCGGCGTGCGCACCTATGGCGCCGCGTTCGACTTTGACAAGCTCGAAACGGCCCTCCACGCCTGTCCCACCATCGCCCTGCAAACCGATACGTGCCAGGTGCAACTCGATGAAAGCGGCATCATGCAGAGCCTGGCCGTCCGTCAGGCCGACACGTGGGAACCGGTGGCCCTGCGGCAGGACGGCTTTGCCGGCCCGGCGTGGGTGATCAATGGCCAGCCCGTGGCGCTGAACCTGGTGAGTGCCGAAGAAAAGATCTTCGCCGGCCGCGCCGGGGACCTGAGCGTGTCGCTGCGCCTGGCCGGCGCCGGGCGGCGGCTGGCGATCACGGCGGGCATCGCCAATGAAGGCACGCAGGCCGCCACGAACTTGCAGGCCGGCGTGCGGCTGGGCATCGATTGTTCCATGGAAAGATTTCCCGACTGGAACGACCGCTACTTCCCCACGCTGCTGCGCTGCGAGAAGACACATTTCTGGGGCTACCTGATGACGCCGCGCGGGCGCATCCTGACCGTCGGCTCACCCGACCCGGTGGCCTCCTGGCACCTGGAATACAAGCCGCTCCAGCACCGCATTTACACCGCCACGCTGGACCTGCTGAACCCTGGCCCGCTACCGGCCCGCCATCCTGCGGGCCTGGACACGCTGGCCCCCGGCCAGAAGAAACAATGGACCATCTACTTGGAGCCTGTGGCAACGCTGGAGGATATTAAGCCGCACCTGGCCGAAAGCATCGGGGCGCCGCTGATCGATTGCGACCGCTATACCGTGGCGGCGGGCCAGACCATCCAGGTGCGCGTAGCCGGCGGCCAGGACTACGCGTACCAGGCACCCGAAAAGCCGGGCGTATACCCCATTACCCAAACCAATGCCGCCGGCAAGGTGACCGAGGCGCTGATCAGCGTGCGCCAGCCGTGGTCCTGGTATGCCCGGGCGGCACGGGCCCAGGCCCTTGCCAAGGCGCAGAAAGGATCATCCCATACCGAAAGCTGGTACGGGTTGTTTTCGTGCTACAGCGCGCAGCGCCTGTTCCCGGATGCCGCGCTGGACGGGGCCACCGCCGCCAAGTTCAACGAGATCTGGCCGCTGATGTACGACATGAACAAGATGGTGCCCTCCTCCTGACAGGGCCGCATTCAGAACCACGCCTGTGCCGCGGGGTTAATGGCCGCCAAGTACCGCGCCACCGGGGACATCCACGACCTGGAATTTGCCGCATCCCTGGCGGACTTTATTTTGACCAGGCAATCGGCCGATGGGGCCTATCGCAGCGGCCATACGCATTACACCTCCGTGGTGTACATCGCCAAGTCGCTGATGGAGGTGATGGCGCAGGAGAAGAAGCTCGCGGCCAACGATGCCGCGTGGGCGCAGCGCTATCAGCGGCATTACGAATCGGTACGCCGGGCGATTGACGAGCTGGCCAGGGACCGCGACAACATCGAGACCGAAGGCGAAATGACCTACGAGGACGGCATGATTTCCTGCAGCTACACGCAACTGGCCATGTTTGCCCTGCTGCAGACCGACCCGGCGGCCCGCCGGAAATACCAGGAGGCGGCCGAGTACCTGGCCAGCGGGCACCGCTGCCTGTCCCAGATCCTGGTGCCCGACAGCCGCATGAACGGGGGCAGCCTGCGCTATTGGGAAGCCCAGTACGATGTGCTCATGACGCCCAACATGATGAACTCTCCCCACGGCTGGAGCGCCTGGCGCGTGTACGGGTTATGGTATCTCTACCAGCTTACCGGCCGCGAGGAATACCTGCGCCAGGTGATGAACGCCCTGGGCAGTGCGGTGCAACTGATCGACAGCACCTCCGGCGAGCTGCGCTGGGCGTTTGTGCCCGATCCCTACATCAAGGCGTCGGTATGGGAACTGGGCCGGCAGCGTATCACCAAGGTGGTCGGCGAGCAGTACATTCCCATGATCAGCGGCTGGTACACCGCCCCGCCGGGCAAGTGGGTCACCGGCTACTGGGGCCACGATGGCGGCTGCTGCGACAACGATGTGCATGAAATCTTCAAGTGTCTGGGGGAAGTGGCCTTGGAGTCGGCGTATGTGATCGAACGCGCCAACGGCGAACTAGTCATGTGGAACTGTAGCGTCCAACAGGCCAGCAACAAGCTGATCATCGTCCCCGCCGAAGCGTGCGTGAGTGCTGTGCACGTGAATCTGCGCAGCGAAAAACAGGTGGAAGCCCGCCTGGCCGGCCAGCCGGCGCGCGTGGAAACGGTTTCGGGTATGAAATGGGTGGGGCCATAATTTAGGGCCGTTGTTCGGAGTACCGCCGCCAGGCGCCGGCATCTGCAAACCAATTGAACTGACTACCACCGTGAGTCATCATGGGGATACACAAACTGTTCACCTATCAGGATGATCTTATGGCGCCGATTGAACTGGAATATGCACACCAGAGCGTTCCCCGACGGAGTACGATGGCCGTTGCCGCAGCCATCTTCGGACTGTGCGGCCTTCCAACGGGTTTCGGGCTGGAAGTTTTGGTAGCCGGCGTCTCCCCGTCGGGCGAGGGAATGGGGCCACTTTTTCCTTTGCTGTTCGGTTTCGGCGCGATCGCCTTTCCCATTGTTGCCATTGGGCGAATCGCGGTAAGCAAAGGCCGACTTCATGGATTAGCATGGGCGCTTGTGGGGCTTGTTTCGGCGTTGCTGTGGGTAGCGGTTACGGTACTCTGGCCGGCGGAAGCCCGGTCCTGATCGCAAGGATGTCCCATACGCTGGCCATGCGTGGCTCTTCGGTGATGAACAGTGAGGAAAATGGCCATGAGCGAAGTGCGGTTGGTTGTTCGGGAGTTGGAGTGCGATTGGTCGGGGACGATGCACGGGAGTTGCGCGGAGCGTGCGGTCGCGGGGCGGGGAACGTTTCGATTGGGAGCGGAGGGCGGATTTGGGATTTGCTGATTTGAGCGGCGGCGGTTCTTCAGGCCGTTGCGCTGCGGCGGACGCACGTTGACGCCTGGCCCCGAGGGCCACCGCTAAAGGGGGCGCGCCAGGTTTCGTTAAGGACTGGCGGCAAGTTATAGTTGGCGCGGCGCAGATCGCGGAAGGCTGCGGGAGTTCCCGCCGACGGGAAGAAACATGGCGCCGCGGAGATGGTAACAAGATGAGTGGTCTGACCGATGACAAACTTCGGGCGCTCCTTGGCAAACGCGCCAAGGCGGAGCTGGTGGAATGGATCGTCACGCAGGCCGCCGGCAATGAGGACCTGCGGCGGGCACTGCTCGGGTTCATCGCGCCGCAGGCCGATGCCAAAATGCTGGCCGCGGAACTCGGCAAGACTATCAGCAGGGCCTGGGGACGCACGCGGACCAGCCGGGAGCCGTGGAAAGTGGCACGCCCGATCGCCGCGGACCTGGAGCCGGTGTTGGCGGCATTGGAGCAACTAATCGAGCACGGCGGGGCCGCGGCGGCCGAGCCGGTGCTGCGCCGGCTTGTCGAAGGGGCCGACGCGGGCTTCGCGCACGTCGATGATTCCTATGGCTACCTCGGCCCGGTTTGCCAGGAAGCGGTCGTGCTGTGGGGCAAGGCCTGGGCAAAGATCGAGCCGCGGGACCCGAAAACATTGGCGCGGCTGGTCTTTGCCGGCGTGCGCGATAATGACTACGGCATTCGCGATCAGATGATCCGCGACTTTGCCCCGGCACTGGGCCGCGCCGGGCTGCTGGCGCTCAAAGATATGTTCGTCGCAGAGGACGCGGCCAATCGCGCCAATGAGGCGCGCGAGGAGTGGGAACGCCGCCGGCCCCTGCGGCATCTGGCCGATGTGGCCGATGCCCTGGGTGACGTGGACCTGTACATCGATGTGCAGCGGCAATGCGGGGCGGTGGATATTTACGCCCTGCCGATTGCCCGCCGTTTGCTCGATGCCGGGCGGGCCGCCACGGCGCTGGAGTTCCTGGACCGGGCTGATGGCAGCCGGAAGCACTTTCAAGGTGAGGTGGAAGATTACGCCGCGCTGCGCTCCAGGATTCTTCATGCCCTGGGCCGCGATGACGAAGCCCGCGATACGCTCTGGCAGGAGTTTGGGCGTGGACTCAACGCCACGGCGCTGGCGCGACTTATGACCCTGACACCGGGTGAAAAGCAGCCGGCCCTGGTTGCGGACGCGCTGGCGTTGGCGGAGGGCCATCCGAATAAGCTCGCCGCGGCATTGTTTCTGGTTGAACGTGGCCAGACGAGCCGCGCCGCGACGATAATTGATGCACATCCAGACCAGTTCGATGGGCGATGCTACGGCACGGTGCTGCCCCTGGCCGAAACACTCCAACGGGAGTTCCCGGCTTCCGCATGGACACTGTATCGCAACTTGCTGCTGAGTATCCTTGCGGAGAAACGGTCCCAGGCGTATCACCACGCCGCGGATTACCTGGCGCTGGCGAACGGTCTGGCAATACGGGCCGGCCTGCGCGAGCAGCAGGAGGAACTGTTGGCACTGCTCCGCCAGGAGCACGGGCGCAAGTATGCGTTCTGGCGTCTGGTTGGGGATTAAGGCGCCGGGATGGGGGGAGGGAGTTGAGATTTGGGAATTGGGGAGCGGAGCGGTTTTTAGGCGGTTGCGCGGTGGTGGACGCACGTTGACGCCTGGCCCCGAGGGCCACCGCTAAAGGGGTGGGGAACGCAGGGATGACACCGACAGCGCGGCCGGTTCGCGGCCATGCTCCGCGGGGCCCCGGGCCCCACGGGGCATGGCACCCGACGAACGGAGATATGCGGTGACGACACGACTGGCTGGGCCGTCGTTATTCGGTGATAGTCAGTTGGAAAGTTGAGGCCGGCAGGCTGGCGTGGTTGGTCAGGTTGCCGAGGGAAAAGGGTTGCCACGCGTAACGTACATGGAGCGGGTGGGGGATTTCCGGATGCGTGATGATGGCGGTGTTGGCGGTGAGCTGCGCGGTGGCCGGGTGAAACCGGCCGTCGGCGGCGGCCAGTTCGAAACTGGCCGGCGGCTGACCATCGCTGGTTTGCAGGTCACCAGTGGCGTGGTCGAAGGTGACGACCAGGGCGGCCCCGGCGCGGCGGACGGATTGGGCCAGTGGGCCGCAGTAGACCACATCCTGCCCATAGGTCTGGGCCAGGGCCCAGAGTGCCAGGCTCCGGCCCACGTCCTGCTTGTTGCGCGGATGGACATTGGTGGGGTGTCCCAGGTCGCTGGTGATGGCCATGCCGGACTGGGGAATTTGGGCCAGCATACGGCGCTGGCTGTCGCGAAACTCCGGCCAGTATTCGGAATGGTAGCCCCCGGCGGTGCCGATGCTCGATAGCTGGCAGTAAAGAAACGGGAAATCGCCGCGGCCCCATTGGCTCCGCCAATCGGCCACGAGCAGGGGAAAGAGCCGTTCGTGCTGCTGCACCCGCCGCAGGGATAGGGAATTGCTCTCGCCCTGGTACCAGATGACGCCGCGCAACGGGAACCCGGCAAGCGGGGCCAGGCCGGCATTCCACAAGAAGCCGGGCTTGAACGGATGGTTGGGACTGGCGGATCCGGCCGGCAATGTGGTTGCGGCACCCAGGTTTTCCCGGCCGCGTTGGCGGCACCACTCGTCAAGGACCGGGTTGTCCAGCCAGTTGCCGGCCAGCATGGGCCGCAGCGCCGGATCGTCCTGCAGGGCGGCCGGGCGGATCCAGGCCTCGGTGGGGCTGCCACCGACCGCCAGATTGATGATGCCGACGGGGACTTGGAGGGCGGCCTGAATGTCCCGGGCGAAGTAATAGGCCACGGCTGAAAATGATCGGGCCGACGTTGGCGCACAGGCCTGCCACGTGCCGCGGTAAAAGGTGTCTGGTTCGAGGCGCTGGAGAATCTCGGCGGTGAAGGGCCGGGCAAAGACATTCTGCCCGGCGTAGGTCAGGTTCAGCAGGCGCAGCGCGGGTTGATCGGCTTGCGCCAGGGCGGCCGACGCATGCGCCTCATTGGCGAGCGGGAATTCCATATTGGATTGGCCGGCGGCCAGCCACACCTCGCCGATAAGCACATCATGCAGGCAGACCCGCGTGCCGGCGGTGACCACCAAATCCCGCGCCTGGCTGCTGGCCGGCAGCGCGGCAAGTTGTGCGGTCCAGCGTCCATCGGCCGCGGCGGTGACGGCCTGGCGCTGGCCGGCAAATTCCACCACCACCTGGCTGCCGGCGGCAGCGCTGCCCCACAAGCGCAGGGGCGTTGCACGCTGCAAGACCATGTGGTCCTGAAACACCGGCGCCAGGAGGGCGGCGGCGGCCACCACGGGCAGGAAGAACAGGGCCAGAATAAGCGCGGCAAGACGCGGCATGGTTATGGCGCAATCCATGTGAAAAAGCCCAGAGTTTCCAGCCGGGTTTGGAGCTGACGGGCCTGGTCGGGCGTGAGACGGTTGTGCGGCAGGCGCGGGGGGCCGACCGGGACGCCCAGGAGGCCCATGAGCGTCTTGGCGGCGGCCATGTAGCCAAAGCCGGCAAGCGTGTCGATGAGCTGGACGGAGCGGAATTGCTCGCGGCGGGCGGCGGCCAGGTCCCCGCGGGAAAAGGCGGCCAGCAGCCGCTGGTAGATGGGCGCGGCGAAGTTGTAGCTGCTGCCCACCGCGCCCTGGGCTCCCAGGGCGCAGGCGGCCAAAAGGAACTCATCGACCCCCCAGGGGATGTCGAACTTGCCGTCATGGCGGTGCAGGCATAATTGATAGGACATCAGGTCGGAGTTGGTGAACTTGATGCCCGCGAGATTCGGGATGCGGTCGGCGGCCATATCCAGGAAGGCCGGCATCGCGAAGTGCACACCGGTGAGCACGGGGATATCGTAGAAATAGAAGGGCAGCGCGGGCGCCGCGCCGGCGACCTGGGCACAGCAATCCACCAGCGCCTCGAGGTTCCGCGGCTTAAAGTAGCTGGGGGCCAGGGCGGCAATGGCGCTGGCGCCCAAGGACTGGGCCTGGGCGGCGAGGGTTTGGGCATCGGCCAGGCAATTGGAACCCACGTGCACCACCAGGCGCAAGGCAGTGCCGCGCGTCACTTCGGACCAGCGGCGGGATAGCGCCAGGCGTTCATCCAGGGTCAGAGAATGGCTTTCGCCGGTGCTGCCGCCGATAAAGGCGGTGGCGACGGCGTGGGCGATCAGATACGCGGCCTGTTTTTCAACGATGGCCAGGTCGAGCTGGCCATCGGCGGCAAACGGGGTATGGGTGGCGGCCACCAGGCCGGTGAGGCGAGACGTAACAGGGGGCATAATAATCTCCATTCAAATAGGGTTCCGCCGGGCCACGCGGGCGGCAGCGTGCGGGGACTATGATACCTCAACGTGCCGGGTTGGCCGATGGCACGGCGGTTGGGGCGGCAACGAGCCCGGGCCGCACCACCCATAACAGCAGGCCGGCGAGGAGGATCAACACGGCGGCAAACTGAAAAGTTGTGCCCAGGGGCACGTGGGCATCCTTTAACCAGCCGCCGACATAGGTCATCGCCCCGCCGACCAGGGTGCTGACAAAATTGAGCAACCCGTAACCGGTGGCGCGGTGGCGCGGGGCGGAGAGGGTGCAGAGTGCAGGCATCAGGTTGGCATCCAGGAATCCCTGGGAGGCGCCAACCACCAGCACGGCGGCCAGGATCACCGGCACGGCAGTGGCGTGGCCTACGCCAAAAAAGCAGGGCGCCGCGATGCAAAACCCGATGGCCGGGACCCAGAAGCGGGCCCGGGCGGTGCGGCGGCTCCAGCGGTCGGACAGGGTGCTGGCGCCGAGCATGCCGACGAACGCGGCGGCGTTGAACGCCATGGCGCCGTAGATGCCCGCGGCGGTCAGATCGAACTGCAACTCGGTATTGAAGAACGTCGGCAGCCAGTTTTTGATGGTCCAGAAGGCGGCACCGACGAGGGCATTGACCAGCAGGAGCAGCAAGAAACTGCGGCTGGCCAGCAGGGCGCCGAAGGCATGGGGTGGCGCCGCCGCGGAATCCGGATGCGGCGTGTCGACGGTTGGCGGCTCCTGGGCGGGCGCCTGGGGCAGGAACCGCAGTAGTACCAGGGCATAGGCGACGCCCACAGCGCCAAAGACCTGGAAGCCAGTGCGCCAGCCCCAGCGCAGGGCCATCCAGCCGCCAAGGCCGCCGAGCACCGAGCCGGCGTATGCCCCGCTGAGGTGCCAGCCGGTGGCGCGCGAGCGCGTCGGTCCGCGATGGTAGTCGACGATCAGGGCGACGGCGGCCGGAATATAGCAGGCTTCGCTGATGCCCATGATGGCGCGGGCCAGCAGCAATTCGTGAAACGAGCGGGCGAAGCCGGTCAAAATGGTGGCGGCAGACCAGACCAGGAGGCTCAGGATGATCATGCGTTTGCGGCCACAGCGATCGGCCAGGTAACCGGCCAGCGGGCTGGCCAGGGCGTAGACCCAGAGGAAGACGGACGAAAACAGGCCAAAGCGGGCATCGGCGATCTGCAACTGGGCCTTGATGGGCGCGCCCATGGTGGTGATGAGCTGGCGGTCAAGATAATTGAGCAGGGCGACGGCCCAAAGCAGGCCCACGACCAGCCAGGCGGATTGGCGGCAGCGCGGAGAGCGTTCCATGGGCCTATTCCTCCACGCGGGGGCCGGGGGTAAAGCACCAGACCTCGGGGCTGCGCACGCGCGGGCGGGCTTCGCCGCAGGGAATTACCCAGGCGTTGTTCCAGGACACCAGCGGGGTGGTGACACGCGGGGCCGGCAGGGTGGCCACGTGCGTCCACTGGCCGGTGCGGGTTGAAAAATGGAGCACGTCCGGGCTGAAACCCGGATGGCGCTGGGGCGCCACGCCCACGTGGGCGCCATCATCGCCGCCGAGGATGTAAAAGCCAGTGGCATCGCAGGGGGCCGGCGTGGGCGCGGCGACCACGGGGTGGGGCAGATCGGCGCTGCGCTGCCAGCCGCGGCCGGGATCGAAACGGTAGGCATCCTGCAAATAATGGCGTTGGGGCTTTTGCTCTTTGTCGGCCGTCAGCTCCGCGCCACCGCAGACCCAGAAGGCGCCGTCAAACGCGGCCGCCACCGCCAGGATTCGGCCGGGTCCGGGCAGGGGAGCCATTTCCTGCCAGCGGGGTTGGGCGGCGGCCAGATCGAGCGTCAAGACCATCTTAAGTGCGGCGGTGGCCGTGGGTTGATCCTGTCCGCCGGCCACATACAGCGTATCGCCAAGCAGGGCGCCGCAGGCGTTGGCCAAGGGCCGGGGCAATGGGGGCAGGGCGGTGGTGATGATCTTGCCGGCGTGCCATTCCAGGGCAAACACGTCGGCGTAGTGACGCTCGCTGTCATTACCGCCGGCGCACACGATGCGGTTGCGCCAGGTGACCGATATGCCATAGGCCAGCGGGCGCGGCAGGTTGCCGGCCAGTTGCCATTGGCCGGCGGGGCGGTCGAGGACAAAGATGCGGTCGTGCCAGACCTTGGGGCCCGTGGGGTCGGGAAAATTGGATCCGCCGGCCACGAGCAGCGCCTGGCTGCTGACACCGGCATAGAGGCCGGCGAAACCGTGCGGGTCCGGGACCGATGGCAACGGTTTCCATTCCCCGGCGGCGGCAGCGGAACGCAGCAGGAGCGTCAGGGCGAGCAAGCCCATCCCCGTGGCTGCGGGCCGGCGCGCCGCTCCCACGGCGTCATGGGTGACGCGGGGCGACGGCGCTAAAGAGTCGGTCCGCTGGTTGGGGGGCGTATGGATCATGGGGCAGTCGTTTCCGGATACTCCGCCAGCAATCGCCCGCAATACCACAGCATCCGCGGCAGGTGGAACGGGCCTTTCCACATATTACCCTTGAGCGGCACCGACACGCGCCCATCACGATGCAGGTAGCCATACCATTCGCCACGTTCGGGGTCGGCAAAGTGATGGAAACTCCAGTCGTGAACCTGCTGGTGCCAGCGCGCATAGCGCTCATCACCGGTAAGGGTCCAGGCCAAATGAGTGGCGATGATCGCCTCGCAGTGGGGCCACCAGAATTTCATATCGTGCCAGTATTCCTGCACCGGCAGGCCGCGCAGGTCGCGGAAGTAGAAGATGCCGCCGCACTCCTGGTCCCAGCCGCGCTGCCACATCCAGTCGAGAATCGTCCGGCCCACCTGGATCAGGCGTTGATCGTTCCGGAGCTTCCCTTCATGCATGATGAACCATGCGGCTTCCAGGGCGTGGCCGGGGTTCAATTGGCGCCCGTCAAAGTGATCGATGATGGCGCCATCGGTGGCGACCACTTCCAGCAGCGCCTGGTGGGCGGGCTTCATGAAGTGCTGCTCGATCTGGGCGATGCTGTAGTCGATCCATTGGGTGCAGGTGCGGCCGGCTACCGTTCGATCGCCGAGGTGGAGGCGGAGTTCCTGGGCGGTAGCGATGCCGATCATGTGCGGTCCGATGCCCATCATGGGGCGCGTATCCGTGGAAACCTTGGGGGGAATCAGGCCGGGCTCAAAGGAATAGCGCAGGTAGGTTGCAAAGCAGCGTTCGGCATCGGCGGCGGCGCGGGCATCGCCGCTGGCCCGGGCATAGGCGGCATTGGCGATGGCGGCAAACGCTTCGCTGAAGACGTAGCGCCGCATTCGCAGGGGCCGCCCGTCGCGGGTGACGGTAAAGTACATCTTGCCGTCGGGTGCCAAGGCGTGGCGGCGCAGGAATTCGATGCCGCTGCGCGCGGCGGCAAGCCATTCCGGGCGGCGTTCGACCGTCAGATACAGCGTGGCGAACATCCAGGCGCCCCGGCCCTGGAACCAGATAGACTTGTCGGTGTCCAGCACGCTGCCGTCGCGGTCGAGGGCTGTCAGAAAGCCGCCGTGCTCTGTATCCATGCCATGCTGAAGCCAGAAAGGCATGACGTTATCGCGCAGGGTGGCGCGATAGCAGTGGCGCAACGCAGCGCGACCTGTGGCCGTGGTTAGGTAAGGCGTTTCCATCGTCAGCGCGCCGTCGGCAGGGAGCGTTCGGCTCCGCCGGCCCGGCTTATTCCCCGGTATTGGAGATGGTCAGCGTCTGGCCTTCGTCGGCCGACTTGGATTTGTCCACGCCATTAAAGGTGTAATCGACGGTGAGCTTCTTGCCGGTGCCCACCGCCGGATCGCCAAACGCGTCGTTACTGGCATCCACGGACAGTGCATCATCCTTGATAAGGCCGGCCACGCGGTAGGTGACATCCACCTTGGCCCCATCGGGCAGGTCGCCATAGGTGGCCTTGCGGATGACCAGCTTCTTGGAGAGCTTTTCATCGGCGGCAATGGTCAGGGTCGCATTTTCTTCGACGGTTTTGCTGCTGGGGATGCCATCGAGGGTGTAATCCACCACCAACTTTTTGCCCACGCCATCGGCCGGGTCGGTAAAGTTGTCATTGGTCGCGTCGACGGTCAGGGCATCGTCTTTGACCTTGGCGGCAACTTTGTCCGTGACCACCACGGAGGCCCCATTGGGCACGTCCCCATAGACCGCTTTGACGATGACGAGCTTTTTAGACGGGTTGGCGCCGGCGGACGCGGCGGCAATGGTCAGGGTCGCATTTTCTTCGACGGTCTTGCTGCCCGCCACGCCGTCGAGGGTGTAGTCCACCTGCAACTTTTTGCCCACGCCCTCGGCCGGGTCGGTAAAGTTGTCATTGGTCGCGTCGACCGTCAAGGCATTGTCTTTGACCAGGGCCGCGACTTTTTCCGTCACCACCACCTTGGCGCCATCGGGCAAGTCGCCATAGACGGCTTTGACGATGACCAGCTTGGCGGGCGCGGCATCAGCCGCCGCCGCCACGCCGCCGGCCAGCAGCCAGGCACAGGTCACCAGCGCCACCACCGTTTTCGCGGCCAGATGAAACAAGGACATGCCAGTCTCCTTCCGTAGATGGTCCTGCCGAACGATACGGGGGCATTATACCCGGCGCGGGGACAATAGGAATCCAGCGGGGGCGGGGAAATACCGGCCGTCCTACCCTTTGATGCGCGCCAGCAATTCTTCGCTCTCGAGCACGCGCACGCCGTGCTGCTTGAGCACGGCGATGGCGGCGTCGGGGTTCTCGAAGCGGAAGAGCAGGGCTGCCTTGTGACCGCGCGCATCGCAGGTGAAGGCGTACATGTACTCGACGGCCAGCTTGGCCTGGTCGAGCACGTCGAGCACGCGGGCCAGGCCGCCGGGACGATCTTCCACGTCCAGGGCCAGCACTTCGTTGACCTTGACCACCACGCCGGCAGCCCGCAGCAGGTCCCGGGCTTTCTGCCAGTCCCGCACGATCAGGCGCAGGATGCCGAACTGCTCGGTATCGGCCAGGGACATCGTCAGGATGTCGATGCCGGCATCGCCGAGCACCTGGCAGGGCACCTTGAGCTGGCCCGGCTTATTTTCCAGAAACAACGAGAGTTGGTTGAGCTTCATACACACCTGCCGTTCTTATGCTTTGGTTCCACATTATTTACAGCGTTCGCTTATCGACGACGCGCCGGGCTTTGCCCTCGGAGCGCTGGATGGTGCGCGGCGCCACCAGTTGGATCTTCGCCCGCAGGCCAATGATATGTTCGATCGCGGAGGAGAGTTTGGCCCGCAGTTCCTCGAGGCCCTGGATCCGGTCGGTAAAGACCGCCTCGGTCACTTCCACCGCCACTTCCATCTCGTCGAGCCCCTTGTCCCGGGTCAAGGTGATCTGGTAGTGGGGCAGCGTGCCCTCGACCTGCAACAGGGCGGTTTCCACCTGCGAGGGAAACACATTGACGCCGCGGATGATGAACATGTCATCGCTGCGGCGGGAAATACGCCGGATGCGGCGCAGCGTCCGCCCGCAGGAGCAGGGCTCGGCATGGAGGATCGAGATGTCCCGGGTGCGGTAGCGGATCATGGGCATGGCCTGCTTGGAAAGCGTGGTGAGGACCAGTTCGCCTTCCTGGCCATCGGGGAGGACGTTGCCGGTCAGCGGGTCGATGATCTCGGGCCAGAAATGGTCTTCAAAGACATGCAGGCCGTCGTGGCGGGGGCATTCGATGGCGACGCCCGGGCCGATGATTTCCGAAAGGCCGTAGATATCGAAGGCGGAAATTCCCGTTTCTTTTTCGATACGGTGGCGCATCGCCTCAGACCAGGGCTCGGCGCCGAAAACGCCGACGCGCAGTTGCGCCGGCCGCAGGCCCATTTCCGCCGAGCGTTCCATGAGGTGGAGGAAATACGAGGGGGTGCAACAGATGGCGGTGACGCCGAAATCGTTGAGCACCATGATTTGCCGTTCGGTATTGCCGCCGGAAATGGGGATGACGGTGGCGCCCAGGGCCTCGGCGCCGTAATGGGCCCCCAGGCCGCCGGTGAACAGGCCGTAGCCATAGGCGTTTTGAATCACATCGCCGCGGTGAAGCCCGCAGGCGGCAAAGGCCCGCACCATCACGGAGGTCCAGACGTCCAGATCCTGCTGGGTGTAGGCGACCACGATGGGCTTGCCGGTGGTGCCCGAGGAGGCATGGAGGCGCACGATCTCTTCCATGGGCGCGGCAAACAGGCCGAAGGGATAGGTGTCGCGCAGATCGGTCTTGACAGTAAACGGGAGCTGGGCCACATCCGCCAGGGTGCGCACGTGGGCGGGGGTCAGGGCCCGCTCCTGCATACGGCCGCGAAACAGCGCCACGCGCTCGTAGGCGCGGGCCACGGTGGCCGAGAGGCGCCGAAACTGAAGGTCCCGCAGTTGTTCCAAGGGCAGGTAATCCGGGCCGGAGGCCGGGTGAAAACCGCCGGGCACCTCGTTCCATGTGGGTTGGCTTACGGACATCGTTAACACCTCACGGGCAGGATCGGATGATTCTCGACACGGTCGTCACGAAGGACATAAACACGAAGCCATCCCGATGTATCGGGAAAGACGCACGAAGAAAGGCACCGGGAGGAAACCGAATTCATTTTGCGCGGCCTGCAGCAAAGGCCTGGCGATTGGACTCCTGGAGTTTCTCGGGCAGGTTGGCGGCCAATGCCGCCAGCCACGTGGTCTCGGGAATTTCATTTTCCAGGGCGCGGCTCAAGAGACCCAGCAGGGCCACGTTGATGCTCTTGCGATTGGCCAGATCCCCTTCGCCAAAGGAATCCGGTTCGATCAGCCGCCCGCCGGGCTTGAGCATGTGCCGGTTATTGGCGACCTGCGTGGCATCGAGCACCACCAGGAAATCCGCCTCGCCGGCCGATACCATCGGGCTGAGCACTTTGGTCCCGAAGCGCACGTCGGAGCTTACCGATCCGCCGCGCTGCGACATGCCGTGGATCTCGGCCTTCTTGACATCCCAGCCGGCGGCAAAGGCGGCCTGGGCCAGGATATCCGAGGCCTTGATCACGCCCTGCCCGCCGAGGCCGGCGAGCACAATGTTCACAACCTTGTCCATTTACTTGATCTCCTTGTGGAGCGCGGCGGTCAGCCACTCCGGACAGCGTATGGGTTTGCCGGCGCCATCCGTCATGGCGTGGGTGGTATAGCCCGCCGCCACCGGCGCGCCGGTGACGGCCTGCACGATTTCCATGTCGAAGCGCAGCGAGGCTTTGCCTGCCAGCGTCAACCGCGCGGTGATTTTCAGCAGGTCGTCGTACCGGGCCCGCCCCCGGTAGGTTACATGGGCCTCGACCAGCGGTAGACACAAGCCGCGCGTTTCCATCTGGGCATAGGTTATCCCGTGCGCCCGGAGCAGTTCGGTGCGCCCGACCTCGAACCATTCGAGCGGCCGGGAGTTGTAGTACGTGCCCAGCTGGTCCGTATCGGCATAGCGGACGCGCAGCTCAATTTCATGCGTCAAGCTCAGATCACCCACGGCTGCCTCCCAGCGACTTTTTGTGGAGTTGATACGATACGCCATGGAACGCGGCCACAAGTTCCTGGCCGCCGTGGTCGTCGCCCTCGAATATCTTCACCTCGTAAACGCCGACCTTGGCATCCTTGATGTCTGTGGCCTCGGCCCAGAGTACCGGCCCGTGGGCCGCTTTGACAAACGAAATATCCGCGTGGATCGCCACGGTGGTGGCGCCGCGGGAATTGCACGCCGCCGCAAAGGCGGTGTCCGCCAGGGTGAACAGCGCGCCGCCCTGGACGATCCCGATGCCGTTGAGATGGTGGGGTTTGACGGGCAGCTTCAGCCGCGCCCAGCCGGGCTTGACCTCGATGATCTCCACCCCGACGAACCGGGCAAACTGGTCCCGCTGTACAATGCTGGCATCCGCCTGGTTCATTGCGTCACCCGCCGATCGACCACGCGTTTGGCCTTGCCTTCCGACCGGGCGATGGAGCGCGGGCTGACCAGTTCCACCTTGGCATGAATCCCGGTGATTGAAAAGATCGCCGCCGCGATTTTTCCCCGCATCTCCTGCATCTCGCGCATCTCATCGGAGAAGAATTCCGGTTGCATCTCCACCTTCACGATCATCTCGTCGAGGGTGCCGGGGCGGTCGACCTCGATAAGATACTGCGGCGCCACACCCTCCACCCGCAGCAGGGCTTCCTCGATCTGCGAGGGGAAAACGTTAACGCCGCGAATGATGAGCATGTCATCCGAGCGGCCCTTGACGCGGCTCATCCGCGCCCCGGTGCGCCCACAGATGCACGGCCCGCGGTCCAGGGAGGCGATGTCGCGTGTGCGATAGCGGATCACCGGGAAGGCCTGTTTGGTCAAGCTGGTGAAGACCAGTTCCCCCAGTTCGCCGTCCGGGACCGGCGCGAGCGTGTCCGGATCAATACATTCGACCAGGAAGTGGTCCTCGGCGATGTGCATTCCGGTTCGCGCGGCGCATTCCCCGCTGACGCCCGGCCCGATGACTTCCGAAAGGCCGTAGTTGTTGAAGGCCTGCATGGCGAAGGTCGATTCAATCGCCTCCCGCATTTCCTCGGTCCAGGGCTCGGCGCCGAAGTGCCCGCAGCGCAGCGACATTTTCCGCGGGTCGACCCCCTGCTGGCGCGCCACATCGGCGATGTGCAGGGCATAGGAGGGGGTGCCGATGAGCACGTTGGGGCGCAGATCCTCAATAAGCATGATGTGCCGCGGCGTGTTGCCCACGGCCGCCGGCACGATCGCCGCGCCCACTTTGGTGATGCCGCCAAACAGGCCGAACCCCCCGGTAAAGAGCCCAAAGCCGAAGGAAATATGGCACATGTCGCTGGCTTGGAGCCCGCCGGCCACCAGGAACCGGGCGCACAGGTTCGCCCACATGTCCAGATCTTCCGGGGTATAGGCCACGAACGTGGGCTTGCCGGTGGTCCCGGACGAACCGTGGATGCGGCCGATGCGCTCCCGCGGCACGGCACAAAAACCCAGCGGGTAATGTTCCCGCAGATCAGCCTTGAGGGTAAAGGGCAGCCGGCGCAGATCATCGAGACTTTTGATCTGATCCGACGTGACGCCGCTCTTCGCGAAGTGCGCCCGGTAAAAGGGCACCTCCGCCACGCGGGCGACGGTCTCGCGGAGGCGCTGTACCTGCAGCGCCTGCAAATCCGTGCGGGGCAGGCACTCGGCGCGCTCCCAGATCCGGTTCTCACCGACCATTCGCGCACCCTTTCTGGGCGGCCAGTTCGTACTGCCGAATGCGCCCGGCCGCCAGCAGGCATGGCCGGCGGGAAATGATGACCGACAGTTCGTTGGTCGCCAGGCGCTGCTGCAAGAGCTGCTTGAATCCTTCGCGATCCCCGTGGGCGTCGATCACGTTGACATACGGTATCCCGACGGCGCGGGCCACATCTTCAATGCGCACCTTGCCCGTGGGCTCATGGCCCAGGGTGCGGCCCGTACCGGGGTGTTCCTGCTGGCCGGTCATGGCGGTGGTGCCGTTATCCAGGATCAGCACCACGTGGCCGGTGGCCGGTGGGTTGTAGACCATCTCCAGCAGGCCGCTGATCCCGCTGTGGATAAAGGTGGAGTCCCCGATCACGCTGACCACGCGCCGCGCTTCGCCCTCGGGCAAAACATGGCGCAGGCCCAGTCCCACGCCGATGCTGGCGCCCATGCACACGCAGGTGTCCATGGCCGAATACGGCGGCAGGACGCCGAGCGTATAGCAACCGATGTCCCCGCTCACAATACAGTCGAGTTCCTGGAGCGTTCCGAATATGGAATGATACGGGCAGCTCACGCACAACTGCGGCGCTTTGCCCGGGGGCACCGCCACGGCTTCGGGTGCGGTTTTTCCCGCCAGGATCTGCCGCACCGCGGCGACGGTCAGTTCGCCAAACCGAAACGCCTCCGGCTGGCCCTCGACTTTGATACCCGCAGCGCGGAGGGCCTCAAGCAGATAGGGATCCCCTTCTTCGATGACCACGCACCGCCCGACGCTCTGGGCAAACTGCCGGAGCAACTGGAGCGGCAGCGGATAGGTCAGGCCCAGTTTAAGAAAGCTGGCCCCCGGCGCCGCCTCCCGGGCGTGCAGGTATGCCACACCGGAGGCAATGATGCCCAGGTCGGCGGTGCCGCGTTCCCAGACATTGAGGTTGCTGGTTTCATTGGCCTGGGCCAGCTTGGCCAGGCGCTCGCGCAGGCGCCGATGCGCCGGGCGGGCATAGCCGGGGATCATCACCCGGGACTTGATATCGCGCACAAATCCCGCGGCCGGCCGCCACGCGTCCGCAGCGCCGCCATCCCGCACGACGATCGATTTGCTGTGGCACACGCGGGTGGTCATGCGGAACATGACCGGCCCGCCGAATTCGTGCGAAAGCGTCACAGCGCGGCGGAACATCGTATAGGCTTCCTGGGCATCGCTGGGCTCGAGCATCGGCACGCCGGCCGCCACGGCATAGCGGCGGTTGTCCTGTTCGTTCTGGCTGGAGGCCATGCCCGGATCGTCGGCGCTGATAAGCACCAGCGCCCCGCTGACCCCGGTATAGGCGGCGGTGAAGAGCGGATCGGCCGCGACGTTCACGCCCACGTGTTTCATCGTGACCAGGGCCGCCCCGCCGCCGAAGGCGGCGCCCAGCCCGACTTCCAGCGCGACTTTCTCGTTGGGCGCCCACTGCGCCCGGCCGCCCAGGGCGGCAAAGGCTTCCAGAATCTCGGTCGAAGGCGTCCCGGGATAGCCCGTTCCCAGGCTGATCCCGGCATCCAGCGCCGCCCACGCCACCGCCTCATCGCCGCTTAACAAGGAACGCTCTGCCATCGCCATCCAACAACTCCTTGGACCCGCCGGTGCGGCGGGTTAAAACGTAAAGACCAGCTCGGCACGGAGATAGACCGCGCTGTCACTGCGGGCGGTGCTGTAGTAATCCCCGGGCTGGAAGAATTCCGTCCAAATATGTCCGCTCAGGAAGCGGTTGAACTTGTACTTGGTCACCACCGACCATAATTGGCCGCGGAACGCCCCGCTGCCATAGCCGGGCTTGCCGTCCAGCGGCGATTCGGGTGCCAGCAGCAGGTTGTAATCCACAAAGATGCCCCATTTTTTCGTGGGGGAACACTGCCATCCCGGCCCCATGCGCATCAGGTTGGTCGTCTCGGCGACCCGCGTCTCGGGTACGACGGTGTAAATATACAGTTCGCTCCACTGCGGCCACCGGCCCCAGAGCATGTCAAACTGTTCGTTGGTTCCTTTGGTTCCGGGGTTGTCACCCGATAACGTCTCGAAATTCGCCTTAAGCTTGTTGTCCCACGGGTCGTTGAAGCTGTAGGTCAACCGGCTGAGTACGCCCCACGCCGCCAGCGACTGATTGTTCTTTTCGCCGAATTGGCCAGCGCCTTCCACGCGCCCCTTCCAGTGGCTGTCGAACGTGTGCTCGACGCGCCCGCCGAAAGTGTAGATGTCTCCGTTGTCCCCGTTTGCCAGTACTTTCCGATCGTGCTTGTAAATAAAATACGGTTCAATAGTCGTGTCTTTGATCGACTTGTTGGACACGTAGAAAATCGCCCCGCGTTCGTCCTGCTCGATCTGATTCCGGTCCGCATCGTTGATGGTCGGCAGCCAGTGATCCGGGTCGGAGTATTGGTTGATGAAGATCCCGTCAAATGTCGTCTTGATGCTCGGAACGTCCCACGTCAGGCGGGCGGCGTCAAAATACGTTGAGGTCGATCCATCCAGCGGCGTGCCTTCCAGAACCAGCCAGCCATCCCCCAGCATGATGTCCTGGCGCCCCACGGTGAGCGTCAGGCCCAGATCCTTGCTCTTGAGTTTGACATTCAGCGTGTCCACAAAGCCGTAGCCGTTGTCCCATTCCGGCTTGGTGGAGGGTTGCCAGTAGTGCCGCCCTTCCCACCCCAGCCGGCCGTTGAACTCCAGGAACTCGGTGGGCGAATAGGATCCCCAGATCCGCGAACGGTAGCGCAGGAACTCATACTCGTGGCCTTTGGACTTATCGTTGAGGGAGATGGCGGGGTTGAAATACTCGTTGCGCACGCGCTGGTCGGCGCCCCAGGTGAAGCCCGCGAACGGATTCTTGATCCGATCGACCTGCTGGTCCAGGGTCAGCGGCGCTGGCGCGGCATCCGTGGGTGGGTCGGCCCGCAACGTGAGTATCCCCTGCCCGGGATCCGCCGTTGGCACCGCGGCGGGCCGGTCATCCGCCCAGCCCACATTGGCGGCGACCGCCATCGTCAGCACCACGCCCACACTTTGCCAGTTCTGCGCCATGATCAGTTCCTTCGTTTGACCACAAAAACATTACTTGTCCGCATCGTTAAGCCTTCCCCGCCCCGACGGCCTCTGCCACCAACTCCGGGGCCGACTGCGGTGCCCGCGTGAGCAGTGCCAGCACCGTGGCCACCAGCAGCATGACCGCGACGGCCCCATAGGCCGCCTGGTAGGTGTGGGTCAGGTCGCGCACGCGGCCTCCCAGCAGCGACCCGAGCACGCCGGCGACGCCAAAGGCGGTAAAGAGTATCCCGTAGTTGACGCCCAGGTTCTTGAGGCCATAGAAATCGGCCGTGGCCGCGGGCATAAGGGTGAAGATGGTCCCGTAGCACAGGCCCGTGGCCGCGGCCCCGAACAGCAGCAGGTTGACCCCCTGGTAGTGCGCGAAGCAGAACATGTTGAGCGCCTGCAACGTGAAGAACAGCACCATGGTCCGGGTGCGTCCAAACTGGTCCGAGACGTACCCGCCGACCAGCCGGCCGAGCGTGTTGAAGATCGCCAGCGTCATGACCAGCACAAAACCCGCCTGCCAGCCCGGGGCCTGGGCGGCGGCAATGTCGCGCCCGTTGGCAATGAGCATTAACCCCGGCGCGGCCGCCAGCACGTACATGACCCAGAGGAGGTAGAACTGGCGCGTCTGGAGCATGGCTGGCCAGTTGCGGTCTACCCGCACCACGGCGCCGGGCTTTTTGGCCGCGTTGGGGCGGGCGGGGGCCACATATCCCGACGGCGGGTTGCGCAGCAGCAGGGCCAGGGCACAGACCACCACGATCGTCCCGCTGCCGAGCACCTGAAATGTTTGCGCGATGCCCTGCCAGGGTTCGACATAGGATTGGACGTCTTTGCCGGCCCACACCGGTGCTCCGGCGGCATCGACTTTCTTGGTATCGACCAGCACCGTGGTGGTGCGCACCGGGCCGCCGAAGGCCTTAAGCAACTGCTCGGTCAGCGGCGCCATGTAGACCGCGGCCAGGCCCACGCCGGCGACCACGATACCGGTGATCACGCCCTTCTGCGCGGCAGGAAACCACTTGATCGCCGAAGGCGTAGTGGCCGAATACCCCAGCCCGATGCCCATGCCCCCAAGCACCCCGAAGGTCAGCATCATCAGCAGCGGGGTGCGCACATAGGCCGAGAGAAGCATGCCCAGCCCCAGCATGACGCCCCCCAGGACGGCCACCAGCCGGGGGCCCATTTTGTCCTGCACGCGCCCGGCAAAGATCATCGTGATGGCAAAGGCCGCCGTGCCCACGGCAAACGGCGCCGCGGCCTGGGTTTGCGTCCAATTCCGGGGGTCCAGGTGGTGGGGGTCCGGGTTGGGATAGAGGGTGGTCAAGGCCCGGCCCATCATCGACCAGGCATACAAGACGCCGAGGACCAGGTTGACGCCGAGCCCCGCAACGGTCACGATCCAGCGGCGCGCAGAACTCACCCCTTCGATCGTCGCTCCGGGTTCCGCCATGTTACGTCCTCGCGGTTCGTTTGGTTCTTCCACCACCACGCCGGGAATATTTCAGTCCATACCCGGGCTCGGGCCGGCAGAGGCCAGTACCCCGCCGAGCCGCCGACGGGCACGCCCAAAATAGGATAAAACAATCGTTTCATCCCTTTTATACCAACTTCACGCACCCCTGCCAACTCCACACCGTGGTGCAGGCGTGGAAGGACGTGCCCAGATATCCAGGAGAAGCACACCAAACCAACCGCGCAGCCCCATTTTGATGGCGCCAGCGGGGGTTAGGGGTGGAACTTTGGCGTTGCCCCGGAAAAACGGGCAAGCCCGGGCCGGCGCACGGCCCGCGGTCTGGCGGCGCAGTTGACGCTGCCGCCCCCCGCCCGGCATAATAACGGGGCTACACAACATTACACAGAAATGTATCTTGGTCTCTTGCGGGGAAAAGCTTATGAAGGCTCCATGGATCACGTATCGCCCGGAAATCCGCGTGCTCGATTGCACCATTCGGGATGGCGGGTTGATCAACGACCACTGTTTTGATGATACGCTGGTCAAAGCGGTCTACGAGACCTGCGTGGCCGCGGGCGTGGACTACATGGAGATCGGGTATCGGGCGTCGCGCAAGCTGTTTGCCTCGGGCAAGAGCGGGGACTGGCGGTTCTGTGAAGAGGACGACGTGCGGCGGCTCGTCGGCGAGAACGCCACGCCGCTGAAGCTGGCGGTGATGGCCGACGCGGGCAAGTGCGACTGGCGCAACGACATCCCCACCAAGGACAAGAGCGTTATCGACCTGGTGCGCGTGGCCTGCTACATCACGCAGATCCCGGAAGCCGTCAACATGATCAAGGATGCCAAGGACAAGGGCTACGAGGTTTCCGCCAACCTGATGGCGGTTTCAACGATCTCGGAGGCGGAACTGGACCAGGCCCTGGAAGTGTTCGCGGGCACGCCGGCTGATATTGTGGTGGTGGTGGATTCCAACGGCGCCCTGTACAGCGAACAGGTCAAGATGCTGGTGACCAAGTACCTCAATGCCGTCAAACCCTCGGGCAAAGAGGTCGGCATGCACGCCCATAACAACCTGCAACTGGCGTTTGCCAACACCATCGAGGCAATCATCCACGGGGCCAACCGGGTGGATGCGACGATGGCCGGTCTGGGCCGCGGCGCCGGCAACTGCCCGATGGAACTGCTGCTGGGCTTTTTGCGGAATCCCAAATTTCACCAGCGCCCGGTACTTAAGCTGCTACAGGACCATTTTGTGGCCCTGCGCGAGAAGATGGAATGGGGTCCGAACGTGCCGTACAACATCAGCGGGCAGCTTAACCAGCACCCCCGCAGCGCCATGGCGGTGCGGGCGGGTGCGGATAAGGACAAGTACGCGGAGTTCTACGACCGGTGTATTGCGGATGTATGAACGGTGCGGGAAGTTGGAAGTTAGAAGTTAAAATATAGCACCCATGGTGCTCAGCCGCGCTGCTGGTTGGGCGGCACAAATTCCGCACGGCGTACGGCGATGGCGGCCGGGCCATCCAGGGGGCACTTGTTTTCGCAGATGCCGCAGCCCACGCAACGCTCCAGGAGCACATAGGGGCGCTGGATCTTGACCACTTTGCCCGCGGCATTGGGTACCGCGACAATATCGAAGTGGATGGCTTTACCCGGCACCGGGCAGTGCTCTTCACAACAGATGCATTCCTCGTTCTTGGCCCACGGCAGGCAGCGCCGGGGATCGAAGAGTGCCTTGCCGATGATCGCCTTCTGCTTTTGCGCCGAAGGCAGCGGCGGGATCGCCCCCGTGGGACACACCTGCGCACAAAGCGTACAGTGATGTTCACAGTAGCCCGTGCGCGGCACCAGCGTGGGGGAAAATACACCCGTGAGGCCCGCGCTCCAGCCGGCCGGCTGGAGGCCGTTGGTGGGGCAAACTTTGAGACACTCGCCGCAGCGAATACAACGATTGAGAAAATCCGTTTCCTGTTCCACCCCCGGTGGGCGCAGCAGGAAGCGCGGCGGAGCGCCACCGCCGGCCTGGCGCGCCACCACCGGCAGCGCCACGCCGGCCGCGCACGCGGTGATAAAGCCGCGGCGTGAGAGTCCCACCGGCGCCGGGGCCGGCCGCGGGCCGGTGATCTTGAAACGTGCCACGGTGCCCGGGCAATCGGCCAGGCAATCCATGCAGGCATTGCAGGCCTCGACGACCAGCTTGCCCTGGCCATTAAAGGCGCCCATGCGGCAGGCGGCGGCGCAATCCTCCTGGGCCGGACAACGCTTGCAATTCTGCACCGGCAGCCGGCGGATCAGCGAAAAACGCCCCAGCAATCCCAGCCCCGCTCCCAGGGGGCAGATAAAGCGGCACCAGAAGCGGCGGGCCAGCAGTTCCAGGGCCAGCACGGCGGCAAAGATACCCAGCGTTACCCCCAGCAAGGTGGAGGTGGTTTGCCGGAAGGCCAGGATATGATCGCGCAGAAAGCCGTAAAGCGGTTCGGTAAAGCGTGCCACGCCGGGGGCGGCATCGTCGGAATAATTGCCCAGGGCCCGGCCGAGCGCGGAGAGGGCCGGATCGAACACCGCCGTAACGCTGCGCGTCAGGATGGAAAAGGGATCCAGGTATCCCACCAGCGGCACGCCCAGCAGGGCCGCGAGGACCACGATAAGCAGCAGCACATAGCGTACGGGGACCAGGGGGCCGGTGGCGGGCGCCGCCCAAAGCGTGGTGCGGCGGGCCAGCGGGCGCAGCAGGCGGTGGGTGTAATCCAGGAGTGTGCCCAGCGGGCAAACCCACCCGCAGAAAAAACGCCCTGCCACCAGCGTGAGCACCAGCACCGCCAGGGCGGGCCAGAAGGCCAGCAACCACACGCGGCCGCCCAGCATGGCGCACAACCCGGCCAGCGGATCCAGGCGGAAGAAGAGGTTGACGGGTTGGGTCAGGTCCGCGGTGCCGGGGACATCGGTCTGGCGAAACAGCACCAGAAACAGCAGTAGGAACGCCACCTGCGTCAGACGGCGCGCAGCGCGCCAGCCGGGCCGCCAGCGCCGGGCGCCGGAGCGTCCGGCCGGTGGAACCGACAGTTGCGGCAGCGATTGAAGCGGCGCGGATCCCACTACACTTCCACAATCCTGATCCGGGTCAGATCCATTTCACCCAACTGCATCCGGTGTGCGGCGACGGTGGATTCCACCTCTTCGGGCTTCAGGCCAAACAAGGTGGTGGCATAGGCATCGGCGGCGACCGGATCGGCGGAGGCCACGAGGGTATCGAGCACCTTGACGTCCTTGAGATCGCCGCCCTGCGGACCGTTGCGCAGCAGGATGCGCGTCGCGTCGATGATGGTGAGGCGCGGGCGGATCACTGTGGCCAGGTCGGCCAGGTTCTGGCCCATGGCCTGGTGAATCTTGCCGCGATTGCCGCCGCACACGCCCATGACATTCTTGAGGCCCAGGGTCAGCTTGGCCAGGCAGTGATGCTTGGCAATCGGCACGTTGATGTAGCAATCGGCTTCGAGCGCGTGGCGATGCAGATCCCACTGCGTCATGGCCTTGCCATTCTTGATCTGCACGGGGATGAAGTGCCGGTCTTCGACGTAAGGACAGGTGGCCCGCGGGTCCTGGAGCGACTGCACCGCCGCCAGGATGCCCGACGCCTCATAGCAGCGGCGCATGTCATTGCAGGTGCGATCGAACACGCGCACCTGCTTGGCGCCGGCGTCCAGGGCCAGGCGCACCACCGCCTTGACCACCTCCGGATGGGAGGTGGCGCCTTGCGCCGGGTTGCGATCCCAGCCGATATTGGGCTTCACCACGACCCTGTCGCCGGGTTTGACAAAGGCCTTCATGCCGCCAAGCTGGGCGATGGCCTGGCTGACCAGGGCGGCATAATCCTTGCCCCGGGCCACGGCCACCACGGGCGGCGCGACGGCCGCTGCGGCGGCGCCGGCGGGCGTAATATCGATGCAGGGAATGGCGGCGGAAGCCAGCGACCAGGCGGCCACCTGTCTGAGGAAATCACGGCGATCCATACGTTCTCCTGTATCCAATACTTTTAGGATTAACTGGCGAGGAAATCAAGTATTGCACCGGGCCCGGAGCAGGGCCATTGCATTTGGCGGAAGGCCGTTCGTAGTACCGCCTTTAGGCGGCGTTGGGATGCGTAATTGGAGCCGATACCACCGAGCAGCGTTGACCAACCGCCTAAAGGCCAAGACCGTCCAATGGTCGTTTTGAAAAAGTGAGCCTCCCTGCCATCATGGAGATGTTGTAAGTCCCGTGTAGCAGGGAGGCTACGATGTTTTCTATCGGCAAGGAAGCCG
>Ga0316217_10002004_pt1 | contig 25306 bp, 6 predicted proteins | sample 1anoAmetaG_FD_203633 | JGI IMG/M metagenome (GOLD analysis project Ga0316217, IMG submission 203633) | Freshwater microbial communities from Trout Bog Lake, Wisconsin, USA - 1anoA | ecosystem: Environmental > Aquatic > Freshwater > Lake > Hypolimnion/Profundal zone | place: USA: Wisconsin...
GTCATCAAGCGGCCACAGAGCAAATGGCTCAAAAAACGCCCCTGCCATCGCCAAACACCTCAGCCCACACGACCCTTCCGCGATTCCATCGAGATCCTCCGTTGAACGGTCTTGGCCTTTAGGCGGTGGGGCCAACACTCCTCAAGCGTGTCGGCTCCAATGGTGCATCCCAACGCCGCCTGAAGGCGGTACTACGAACGGCCTATGGCCAAATGCAATTGCCCCGAGGGCGGCGCACCGGCGTCCCGGGGTGGTCCTGCAAGGAGCAACCCATGCGCGTCTTGTTGGCAACCCCGGAGAACCGCTTCATCAAGGCCTTTCGCCAGGGCCAGCTCAACAATTTTGCGCAGCTCACCATGCCTTACCTGGCGGGCTTTGTGCGGCCACCCCATACGGTAACCCTGGTCGATGAATACAACCAGGTCGTGGATTGCCATGCCCCGGCGGACCTGGTGGGCATCACCTGCAATACGCCCAACGCCGGCCACGTCTATGCCATGGCCGACGCGTTTCGTCAGCGCGGCCTGCCGGTGGTCCTCGGTAGCCCGCACGTAACACTGCTGCCCGCGGAAGCCCAGGCCCACGCCGACGCGGTGGTAATCGGCGAGGCCGAGCGTACGTGGCGGCAACTGCTGGACGATGCCGCCCATGGGCGCATGGCCCCATCTACCACGATACCGCCCCACCCGCCCTCGACGCCCTGCCCCAGGCCCGCCGCGACCTGATTTATCGCCGTGGTTTACTGGCGGACACAATCTTTGCCACGCGCGGCTGCCCACACCACTGTAGCTTTTGCAACCTCTTGAACAACCGGATCCCCGGCGCGCCGATACCCGCGGCGGCCGGGTCGGTTATGATTTGCAAGCCATGACCAGACCGTTGTGTTCGCGGTTTGCGGTATGACAGATCCTTAACCTTGCAGGACGATTTATGAAGATCCCGGCTTTTCCCGGTCGCACGTGGCGAATGGCGGCGGTGGCGGTTCTCGTGCTGGGCGCCACGTTGGCCCAGAGCGCCCCGCCGCTGGAAACCAAACCGGCGGATCCCTTCTTCGAAAAATTCCAACCACTCAAAGCGCGGGCCGTGCACGGCCTGCTGTTGCATACCGGGGACCGCCTGGCGATCTGCGGCGATTCGATCACCGAGCAGAAGATGTATTCACGCATTATCGAAACGTACCTGACGGTGTGCGTGCCGCAGTTGCAGATCACGGTGCGGCAGTACGGCTGGAGCGGCGAAACCGCCGCGGGCTTTCGGCACCGTATGCAAAGCGATTGCCTGCGCTTTGCGCCCACGATCGCCACCACCTGTTACGGGATGAACGACTACCGCTATCGCCCCTACGAAGAGGCCATCGGGCAGGCGTATCGCAAAGATTACACCGCCGTGGTGGACACGTTTAAGAGAGCCGGTGTGCGCGTGGTGCTGGGGTCCCCGGGCTGCGTGGGCAAAGTAGCTTCCTGGGTGCAGCCTCACCTGGGCACCGTCGAAGAGCACAACCTGAGTTTGTGTACGCTGCGCAACATCACCATCGGCATTGCCAGCACCGCGCATGTGGCCTTTGCCGACAACTTCTGGCCGCTGCTGGTTGGTGGTTTTTCGGCCCGCCAGCAGTACGGCCCGGAGTATGCCCTGGCGGGACATGATGGCGTGCATCCGGGTTGGGCCGGGCACCTGGTGATGGCGTACGACTATCTCCATGCGCTGGGCCTGGATGGCGCCATAGGTACGATCGAGGTTGATATGGCCGGGACGCATGCCCAGGCTACCGCGGGGCATACGGTCGAGCATTTTGATGGTACGGTGTTGGCACTAACCAGCCAGCGCTATCCGTTTTGTGCCCAGGGGCCGGCGGATAAGGATGACAGCCTGCGCTCGGGCATGACGCTGGTGCCATTCAACCAGGAACTCAACCGGCTGATGTTGATCGCCCAGGGCGGAACCGCGGCCAACTACAAGATTACGTGGGGGCCGAAGCGCACGTGTACAGTGCGGCACAGTTGGCGCAGGGCGTGAATCTGGCGGCGGATTTTTCCGCCAACCCGTTTGGTGCAGCGTTCAAAAACGTCGACGAGGCCGTGGCCGCCAAGCAGGCGTATGAAACCAAACAGATCAAGGAGGAGTTTCGCAGTCAGGACGCCCAGACGCATATGGATGCGGTGGTGGCGCGAACCGAAGCCCAGCATGCCGCGCTGGCCACGGCCATGGTGACGGCGTTTGTGCCGGTGAGCCATACGATCAGGATTGAGCCCCAGTAATATGGGCTGCGGCGGCGTTACTTTGCCGGGTCGTTGCCTCCCGGCAGCGGATGGACAATCGCCCGTCCTGCCGGAGATAAACCCGGCACCCACGGTGCCGCCGGTTCGGGCTTACGGACCAGCCAGCCCGCCTGGGCCGCCGCCATTTCGTCGGGCGTAATGGCGGCGCCGCGCCGAATACGCGTTACGATAGCCTTGGCTTCAGGGGTGTACTTTTCCAGAAAGTCCAGAACGCGGGTCTGGTCGGGGCGCGTCAGGTAGTGGGCCCGCACCAGGGTCATCTGGCCATCCTTGCCGGGCTGTGGCGGCAAATCACCCTCCGGGCGGAGGGACACTTCTCCCGTTACTTCATCCACATAGTCCACATTGCCCTGCGGGCGGGCAAAGCCCTGGTGGGCGGAGGATCCCAGGGAAAATACATAATTGCCGGCCAGCAACAGGCACACCAGCAGCAACCCGCCGGCCAGGCGGGGATGACCGGAAATAAACTCGGAAAAGAAATTGCCCATCGTCTCCTCGGTCAGGGCCCCCGGGAGTGGGGCCAAAACATCCTGTTACAAACCGGCTTTCGTGTGGCCGCGCCCGTACGGAGGCTAGTATCCACCGTTCACATTGACCGTGCCATTGGATTCCAGCGGCGCACACCACAAGCGATTGGGCAGCGGCACCGGCCTGATCCACGTGGATCCCACCTGGTAGCCGCCCATGGCATAAAAGTCATGAAATGACAACCATTCGGCATGCCCATCGTAGCAGCTTACGCTCGCCCCGATGGCATGGCGGCCACTCACCCCTTCCCAGGGAAAGTTACCCAAATCGTTCCAAAAGCCGCCGATCGACGTCGAACTGCTGATGCCATCCGCATACGGCTTTTCATCGCCTTCCCAGATGGCAATGCCATCGCCGGCAAACCGCAGTTGGTAGATTTTGTAAGCCTGAGTGGGATGAGCGCCATAGGACACCGCCGCGCCGTTCATCACATAACTGCTCATGCGGCGCGTGCCGCCATTGGATTGCCCGTCGATCGGCAGGTTATAAGGCGGGAAATCGGTGGGGCAGCGGAACACCGCCGCCGCCTTGCCGGCCGTAGGGGTAATGGACGTGAGCGTTCCGGTCGTCGGCACGATGACGGTTTTTTCCGTGGAAAGGTAGGGCCACAACTGCCCGCTTTCCAGGTTCTTCTCATAGGGCAAGGCCGGATTCTGCGTATCGAACGCGGTTAGATGGGCCCCGTTGTAGGCCCAGCCGTTGCCGCCGCCGCCATCAAAATTCGGCAGGGGCAGGCTGCCGTTCCAGTTCTGCGCATACTCGCGGGCGGCCAACATCAACTGCCGGTGATTGCTCAGGCACCCGGCGCGGTAGCCATAGTTTCGGGCGGCCAGGATATTGGAAATCAAGGTGGCGCATAAGACGATAATGATGGCGATGGTCACCAGCAGTTCCGGCAGCGTGAAGCCTGGCCGATCGTATTTGCGCATGGCCTGTCCTTGCATTACAAACCCTGGCAACGCCACAAAACCTGTTGGCACCCGGATCCGCACCCGTTGCGGATCCCGCGCCTGGCATCTCCGGGTTAGCGGGCCCCGGTTACATAAGCGCGGGGCACTCCGCCCATTCTGTTATAGGTTACCGATTTTCGCACGGCGTTACAATGCCGCTGGAGTATTGGGCGCACCTCTGATTGTTCGCGTAAGCGGTTATACCGCCATGGCAAATCGCGCAACAAATAAATCAAATTCAACATTTCATTGCCGCGCCCGCCAAGGCTAAGATGATCCATAACATATTGAGGTGTGTTGTACGGTGGGATTGACGGGTCACACAAATTCACCGCCTGGGGGCGCCCGGCCGGGCCGGTGCGGGTTTACCCTGCCGGAACTGCTGGTGGTCATCGGCATGGTGCTGGTGCTCATCGCGTTCCTGATCCCGTACCTGGGGCGCGGCCGGGAGTTGTCCACCCGCACGCTGTGCCTGAGCAATCTGCGCCAATTGGGCCTGGCCTTTGTCGCCTATCAGGCCGATAACCGCGGCCATACCCCGCGCCCGGGCTGCGGCGAAATGTATGAAGACTGGCTGTATTGGCAGACCGATCGCAACCCCAACGCCGCGCCCTTCGCCCGCTATGTCGGCACGGTGTTCAATGCCAAAGTCTATATCTGCCCGAAAGATGTTCTCAGCGATCACGCTGGCGCCAATCCTTACAGTTACACCATCAATGAGGCCATCTGCCGCGTCAACTTTGCGGTCGGCGGCAGCAACCCGGGCGCCCACGGCGCCGGCCTGAACACGGTGAACTTCGCGAGCATCCGCAACCCCGGCGACAAGATCCTGTTCATTTGCGAAAGCAGCAAGACCATCGACGACGCCACCTGGTGCCAGGCCAACTACAACCCCAATGCCGCCACCCCCGTCAACCTGCTGTCCAACCGCCACGATATCTACGGCGAACAGCCGACCAACACCACCCCCAGTGCCGGGCGCGGCACGGCGGCCTTCTGCGATGGCCACGCCGAATTCATCTACCGCACCTGGAGCGTCGATCCGAGCCACTTTGTGCCCTATCTGCCCTATCCCTAACGCCGTGATTTTCGTCCGCTCCCGGCCGGCCCCGCCGGTCGCCCCCCTCTGCTGAACGCTTCGTTCGCAACGCGCCGCCACTGCCGCAGCGCTTTTATAAATAATTTGCCATGTTTTTGTTTAATATTAATTTATTGTGAATATAGCAAAAAGATTGGATTTTTTTATAATCGGTGTCATACTGTAGGCACCAATACGACTAGGCATAATATGTAAACATCTAGTGTCAACACATTCCGTCAGGCAATGCAGGACGGTGCCACAGGGATCTGGCACCCGGTACGCCGCAGCTTGAGTTGGCTCTTCGCAGTAAGGGTGGGAAGTCCGGGTGCGCACGCGGCCGTCTACGGGACGGCCGCCGCAGAGTGTGCGGCACGGCCTTCCGACAAGAGAGAGTTATGACGTGGTGGTCAAGCGGCCCAAACGGGTCGCCCAGCTCTCTTTTGCGGAAGGATCCGTCCATGACAAGCCCTGCCAAACACAATAGTTCTCTGTTCCGCACACGGTCCGTCGTGCGCCGCACCAAGCGCCGCTGGCTGGCCCTGGCCGTCGCGGCCGCCGGCGTCGGGGCGATCTTCCAAGGCGGGGTGGCCCACGCCGCAACCTATTATTGGGACGCCAATAACACAACAGCCGGCTTCGGCACACCCAATGGCACCGATGCCTGGGGTACCGCAGCCGATTGGACCACCGATGGGACCGGGGTCGCCGCCCCCGCGCTCAGTGTGACCACCGTTGCCGACACCATCAACTTCGGCAATGGCGCCACCGGCCTCGGGGCCGGCACCATCGCCGTGGGCGCCGTCAGCGCGGGCAACATCACGTTCGCCTCCGGCTCGGGCGCCATCCTGTTATCGGGCGGCACGATCACAATGGCCGCGGCCGAAGTCATTGCCACGAACAATACCACCGACACGATCAACTCCGTACTGGCCGGCACCGGCGGCCTGACCACGGCCGGTTCCGGCACGCTGATTCTCAGCGGCAGCAACACCTACACCGGCGGCACCAGCGTCACCGGCGGCACGCTGGCGGTCACCGTGGACAGCAATCTGGGGGGCGCCGGCGGCCTGACCCTCGCGGGCGGCACGCTCGTCAACGGCGGCACCGCCAACGCCTTTGCCACCGCGCGCAACGTCACGCTCACCGGCACCGGCACGCTCGATACCGGCAGCAGCACCACCAACACATCCAGTTTTAGCGGCACGCTCACCAATGGCGCCAACCTGCTGACCCTCCAAGGCAGCGGCCTGGGCACCTACAGTGGCATCATTGGCAGCGGCAGCGGCGGCCTGACCAAACAGGGCACGGGCACCTGGACGCTCAACGGGGCGAACACCTACACCGGCCCCACCACCATCACCGGCGGTACGCTCAAACTCCAGAATTCGGCAACTACCATCGGAACGGCATCCTACGCGAATGCCAGTACCTATGCCTTCAGTCCGGCCAGTTACAACCTGCTTGCCGGTCTGACGCCCACCGCCGTCACCAATGGCAGTGCCGGCGTGGAAAGCACGGGCGGAACTACCGTGCTGACGGATGGCGCCATCGTCACTACTAACGCCAATCGATACACCGTCGGCAACAGCGCGATCCTGACGTATACACTGCCCACCATGGCCGGCGGTTATGACCTCTCGAAGATCAACCTCTATTCCAACTGGGGCGACAACGGGCGCGTGAATATTACCCTCAGCGACATCAGCTACTCGACGGTCACTAATCCGACTGTCTTTACCGCCATTGCGAGCAGTGGCGTGAACTATGGGCCCGGCACGGCCCAGGGTCTGGCCAGCCTGACGGCCGCCGGCGGGGCCCTGGCCAGCCGCGTGTATGCGATACGTTTCGACTTCGGAACCCAGCAGAATGGCTATGTGGGATATGGCGAGTTGGAAGTCGTCGGCACGCCAACCAGCACCACGCCCGTCCTGCTCGGCACCGGGGCCATACTGGATCTCGGCGGCCAAGGGCAAACCATCGCTTCGTTGTCCAATGTGTCCGGCAGCGGCGGCAACGTCATCAACAGCGCCACGGCCACCGCGGCCACCCTGACCCTCCTCCCGCCCGTTGGTACGACCACCTTTGGTGGCGTCATCGGCGGCGATTCGGCCGCCAACCCCATCCGCCTGGTGATGGGGGGCTTGGGCGTACAGATCCTCTCCGGCGCCAATACCTACACCGGCGGCACAACCATCGTGGCCGGCAGCACGCTGCAAGCCGGCACCGGCAGCACCACCGGCACGCTGGGTACCGGTACGGTGGTCAACAACGGCACGCTAATCTTGAATAACAGCTCGGGTTATAACGACGTGACCGCCAGCGCCATCACCGGAACCGGCGCCCTGACAATAAAAACCGGCATTGTGAATGTACAATATAACAGCGGCGGGAGCGTCAGCAGTGGCACGATCACCGTCGATGGCACGGGATCGAGCACGCTTCCCGCGTTTGAAATCTGGGCGCCCAGTGGCACCAACCCGACTTTGTCGAACAACTTCGTGCTCAACAGCATGGGGACGGGACAGGCGCGCGGGGCGATCAACCATGACGGCGGGACCGGACTGATCACCCTCAATGGCACCATCACGCTGGCGGGCAACAGCCGCGTCGGCGTTGGCGGAACGTCCTCGAACAACATGATCATCAACGGCAAGGTGACTGGTATCGGCAAACTCTACGTGTATGAAGGCCAAGGATACTACACAAATCTAGTCAGCAGCAGCAACGATTACTCCGGCGGCACGGAAATTGAAACCGGGGTCCTGCTGCTCAATTCGCCCGCCGCGGTCGGCACGGGGCTGGTCACCGTAGACAACGGCGGTCGGCTGCGCACCGATAACTTCGCCGGTACATTCAGCAACAACGTCTCGGTGGCGGGCGGCGGCGCGATCGCCTTCCGCGATGGGACCGGCAGCGGCAACCAGACTTTCTCCGGGATCATCACCCTCACCGGCACGGTCGGCGGCGCGGCAGCGGCATTCTCCACCTACAGCGGCGGGCATACGTACACGATCAATAATCCCGTGGGCGGCACCGGCGATCTGTACTTCCGCGCCGGCGGCGCCAGCAGCGGCCATAACAACTACTTTATCCTTAAAGGCGGTGCGAGCACCTATACGGGCAACACCTGGATCTATGACCAGTCGGTCGAAGGCAGCAACGCCGCCAACGCGATCGTCCAACTGCAAGGCGGGCAATTGCCGGCCACCACCATACTGACGATGGACCAGAATAATATTAGTTCCACCAATGATGCCGTGCTGGATCTCAACACCTACAACCAGACCCTGGCCGGGCTGACCAGTGCCAACATCAGCACCGGCGGCGGCGGCTGGTTTATATCCAACACCGGCGCCACGGCCGCAACACTGACGCTCAACGAGGCCAGCAACTACAACTTTGCCGGCGTGATCGGGGTGAACACCTTTGCCAACGGCCAGACCGCGGGCGCCGGCAACATTGCCCTGGTCAAGAGCGGAGCGGGCATCCAGACGTTCAGCGGCGCCAACACGTACACCGGCGGTACCACCATCAGCGGTGGCGGCCTGTCCATTGCCGGCACCACTTCTCTACCGGGTTGGAACACCACGGGCGGCTACACCGTCGCCAGCGGCGGGGCGCTGGCGGTGGGCAACGCCGTGAGCGATGCCAACCTCGCCACGATGCTGGCCACCACCAATTTCGCCGCCGGCGCGAGCACCGGTTTTGACACCACCGCCGGCAACCGCACCTATGGCAACGTCATTGCCAATACCAGCAACGGCGCGCTGGGCTTGCTCAAATTGGGCGGCAATACGCTCACCCTCAGCGGCGCTGGCGCCAACACCTACACCGGCGGGACCACGGTCACCGGCGGGACCCTGATCCTCTCCAAACCGGCGAATACCGCGGCCCTCTCGGGCCCCCTGGCGATCTATGGCAGCGCCACGGTGTGGCCCACCGCCAATAACCAGTTGAGCGGGTCCAATACCATCCTCACCAATGGCAATACCACGCAATGGGGTTCGTTCGCGCTGCTGGGCACCACGCAGACCATCGCGGGCATCAACAATGCCAATAACTCCTTGATGGTGGCGGACGCCACCACCGCCGCCACCGCCGCTTCGCCCAACGATACCGGGATGGGCACCCTGATCCTGACAGGTTCCGGCAACTATTCGAACAATGGCGATCTGTGGAATCACTGGGGCGGCAGCACCGGCACGCTGGCCCTGACCGCGAACCTGGGCGCCGGCGGCACGCAGACCCTCAGCGGCGCCGGTATCACCTACACCGGTGCCACGACGGTCAACACCGGCACCCTGATCCTGCAAGATACCACCAGCTTTGCCTCGGGTATCACGCTCAATGCCGGTGTAACACTCAACCTCGCGCGAACCGCGCTGGGCGCGGCCAGTCGCAGTCCGGTCGCGGTGGCGATCACCGGTTCCGGAACGATCAACGTGAACAATAGCGGAACGGGGCTCGCCGGCGGATGGGTGCAGTTCGTCAATGGCGGCGGTTTAATGAACTTTACCGGCACCGTCAATGTCAATTCCGGTGTCTTGACCATGGATGGCACCAATGGTGAATGGTTCGGCAATCCGACCCTGAATGTCGCGGCCGGCGGCTTTTTTGGTATTCGCAACCAGAGCCTCAGCGTCGCGGCTTTGAACGGCAGCGGCGACGTGGGGAATGACTTTAGTAGCGATACCGCAGGCCACACGTTGACCCTTGGGGCGAACAATGGCTCGGGCACCTTCAGCGGCGTGATTCACGGCAGCCAAACGGGCGGCACCGACTACACAATCGACCAGGGTATCCTGTATCTGACCAAGACGGGCACCGGGACCCAAACGCTCTCCGGCGCCAACACCTATAGCGGCACCACAATCGTCAACGGCGGCACGCTGCTGCTGGACTACGCCACGGCCGCGACCGTTTTAAGCAGCTCTTCGCCCCTGACACTTGCCGGCGGCACCCTGGTGCTTAAAGGCAAAAACTCCGGCACCACCAGCCAGACCCTGAACCTTACCCTGGCCGGGGGTAACAGCGACATTGTTCTGAATCCCAACGGCGGCACGAGCACCAACCTGACCTTGGGCAACACCTGGACCATGGCCGCCGGCTCGGCACTGTTGATCGATGAATCCGCCGCCGGCACCAGCACTCTGACCTCCAGCCCCAGCCTCATCAGCGGCAGCAACATCATCAACCCCGGCGTCACGGTCAAGGATGCCACCGCCACCGGCCTGGCGACCGTGTCCGGCGGCCAAGTCATCCGCCTGGCCAGCACGACGGCACTGGGGGCGACCAACTCCACCAGCGCCACAACGACGACCGACTTTACCACCACACCGACCGATACCGGATATTCCGGCGGCACACTCTCCCTGACCAATGTCGATACCCACGCCACCGACTCCCTCCAGATTGCCTCCGGCACCGGCGGCACGCTGGACCTGGGCGCCAATACCATGACGTTCACCGGCGGCGGCCTGTTGATGACCGGCACCGGCAACTACACGATCAAGAACGGCCAGCTGGGCGCCTCGAACGCCGCCCTGACCGTCAACCAATCCGGCACCGGCACGTTGACCCTCGCCGGAACGGTCAGCAGTGGGACCGGAGCACTGGCCCTGGTTGGCGGTGGCGCCTTGGTATTGACAGGAACCAACACGTTCAGCGGCGGGACCACCATCGGCAGCGGCACCTTGCAATTGGGCGACGGCACCAGCGGGCACGATGGTTCCCTGGCCAGTGCCGTCACCAACAACGGCGCCATGGTCTATAACTTGGTGGGCAATCAGACGGCCGGTTACGCTATTGGCGGCACGGGCACGCTGACCAAGCTCGGCGCCAACACGCTGACCCTCAGCACCGCCAACACCTATAGCGGCAACACCCTGGTGAGCGCCGGCACGCTGACCTTGAGCAACAATCTGGCGCTCCAGAACAGTGCGGTGGATACTTCCGGCAGCGGCGTGATCACCTTGTCCGGCAGCACGACCCCGAACCTGGGCGGGCTCATTGGCAGCGCCAACCTGGCGGCGGTGATCACCACCGGCTTCAGCAGTATGACCGCGCTAACCCTGAATTCCGCCACCGGCGCCAGCAACACCTATTCCGGCGTGATTGCCGAGGGCGCCACCGGCATGACCCTCACCAAGAACGGCCTGGGCACGCAGACCCTCAGCGGCGCTGCCGCCAACACCTACACGGGCACCACCACGGTCAACGGCGGAGCCCTGATCCTCTCCAAGACGGCCGGCCTCGCGGCCATCCCGGGCAATCTGGCGCTCAATGGCACCACCGTCAACGGCGTCGGCAGTCCTTCGAATGTGTGGGCCACGGCCAACAACCAGTTCGGTGGGGCCAACACAGTGGTCTCGAGTGTCAACGGCACGAATGTCGCGGCGCTGACGCTGCTGGGCACCACGCAGACGATTGCGGGCTTAAGCAGCCCTTCCAGCGGTTTGATGATAGCCGACACCTCGTTCGCCAGTGGCACGCCTTCACCCTTTAATAGCGGGAACGGCACGCTGGTTCTGGTCGGCTCCGGCAGTTATGTCGATGCCGGGTGGATTTGGGATAACTGGAGTAATTCCGGCAATGGCCCCGGCGCGGGCCAAATTTCGCTGACCTTGAACATGGCGCCCGGCGGCACGCAGACCCTTGCCGGCGCTGCCGGCCAAGTCAACTATACCGGCACGACGACCATCAATAGCGGCACCTTGCAAATCGGTAACGGCGGCGCCACGGGGCAGTTGGGCAATAACAATGGCGGCTCTATCGTCATCAACAACAGCGCACTGGTCATCGATCGCAATGACGCCTCGGTCGTTGTTTTCGCCAATACCATCAGCGGCAGCGGTTCGCTGACCGTTAACGGTGGCGGCATCGCCGCCCTCAGCGGGGCCAACACTTACACCGGTATAACTACTATCAGCAATGGCTCGACGCTGTCGGTTTCCAATGTCAACAGCGAATTTGGTCCGACCCCCGCCTCGTTCGTCGCCAACCAGTTGTCCTTCACGGGCACCGGCGGCATTCTGGCAAATGTGGGATCGGTGTGGACGAACGCCTCGACCACCGCCAGCATCACGGTCGATGCCAACCGCGGTATTTATGTCGGCCCCGGCGCCACCGGGACCTTCCGCACCGGTTTTTCTGTCACCCCGGGCATCACGGTCAACAGCGTCATCAGTGGCCCGGGCAATATCGCCAAGATGGATACGGCAACGAATTTGCTGATCTTGAATGCCGCCAATATTTTCATCGGCACCACCAGTTGGACCGGCTCAGGCGGCATTCAGCTGGGTAACGCACTAGCCCTCCAGTTCAGCACCGTCAACGAGAGTTCCACCACCCCGCTGACCTTTACTGCCGGCATCGGCACGTTCACCTTCGGCCAGTTGACCGGTGCCAACAACCAACCCCTCACCGATCTGAGCAGCGCGGCGATCACCCTGAAGGTCGGCAATAACAACAGCAGCAACACGTACTCCGGCAATCTCAGCGGTACCGGCGGCGCACTGATCAAAGTGGGCAACGGCACATTGGTCCTCTCCGGCAGCAACACCTATACCGGCGGCACGACCATCAACGGCGGCGCGCTCCAGTTCGGCACCACGGCCGGCGCCGTCCCGGCCACCGGCACGATCACCCTCAACAGTGGCGGCGCCCTGGCCCTGGCCGGCCCCACCGGCTATACGACCGCGGCCAACTGGCTCACGGGCGGCACCAAAATCACCCAGAGTTCCGCCGGCGTGCTGGCCTTGACCGCCACCAACAGCGAAACGATCAACCTCTCGTCCGGTGGTTATAACTACAACAACCTGTACCTGGGTTCCATCGGCAGCAATACCTTCAGCGGCACGCTCACGCCCGGATCCAATGGGTATCTCCTGGGCGGGGGCGGCGGCACGCTGAGCCTCAGCACCGCCCTGCCGGCCTCCGGCACCGCCGGCCTGACGGTTAATGGCAATGTCATCCTGGCGGGCACCAACGCCTATACCGGGGCCACGCAGATCAACAGCGGCGTGCTACAGCTAGTCGCCGGCGTCACCCTTCCCGCGGGCAGCACGGTGACCATCGGCGGCGCCAGCGCCTCGGGCACGCCCACCCTGGCCGGCGTCGGCGCGGTCAACGGGCCGGTGGTCGTTAATGGTTCGGCCACCGGGGTGGCCGGACAGGTGGCACCCGGCAATAACACCACTGGCAATTTCGGCGGCGTTGGCACGCTGAGCCTGGCCGGCAGCGCCACGTTTAACCCTGGGGCATCCCTGAATCTGGACCTGGGCTCGGCCACCGCCAATTCCGACCAGCTCGCCGTCGCCGGCACCTTGACGCTGCCGAGTTCCGGCCTGCTCGTGAACCTTGCCGGAACGACCAACCCGATCGCCTATAACACCCCCTACACCATCGCCACATCCGGCGGCCTGGCCAATAATTTCAATCCTGCCAGTTTCACCATCCGCAATACGCCCTTGCGCGGCGCCACGTATACGTTTGGCAACAGCGGCAATAACGTCACGCTGACGATCACCGGCGGCAACGGCTTGGCCCAGGGGGTCGGCGCATCCGCTGCGTTCAATACCTTCGCTTATGCCGTGCCCGGCCAGGTGCAGGTGGCCGGCCAGATGGCCGACGGCAACATCGGCTTGAATGCCAATAAAACCTACCTCAACGCCATCAATCTCAACGGCGGGACCGTGAGCCCGACGATCAACGGCGTCCTGTTTACCGGCAGTTCCGGCAACACCCCCAGCGGCACCGGAAACCTCGGCACCACCTGGGCGGTCGCCGGCCCCACCGGCACACTGGCCAATGGGACCAACAATCTTACCGGCCAGTTGGGCGTGTTAGCCGGCACCTTTATCTACGGCGGCAACACGGAAACTCTTTCCCTAGGCGGGTTGACGGCCGGGCAGGCGTATGTCGTTACGTACTACGCCCGGGACTATGGCTCGAATGACCGCCTCCTGACAATCAGCGGCTCCGATGGCGGCTCGTTTCAGTTCCAAGAGGATCCCGGCAATGCCGGCGATGGCAGTCTGGCGCGGTATACGTTTGTGGCGCCCGGTCCCAACGAAGTGCTGACCATGACCGCCATGTCCTCCGGCAACACCATGCACATGTACGGCTTGAGCACGGAACAGGTCTTTAATAACACCCTGCAAAGCGGCGCCAATTGGAATGCCGGCAGTTGGTCGGTGACCGCGCCGAATTATGCCGGCGCCAATGCCTCCCTCCCGGCCCAAAGCGCGCCAACGACACTCAATCTCGACGGCAACACCACCGTGGGCCACCTGCAATTTGATGGCACCAATGCCTGGACCCTCTCCAGTTCCAGCGCCAGCACCCTGACGCTGCAAACCGATGTCGGCGGCGTTTCCGTGGTCAGCGCGCTGGTCGGCACACACAACATCAACACGCCCGTGGTCCTCCAGAACGGCGTGGCCCAGTTCGGCACGGGCACCCTGGTGCTCAACGGCGCCCTGACCACCGGCGCCAATACCTGGACGATTTCCAACGGCACCCTCCAGCTTAACGACGGGGCCTTCGGCGCCGGCAATGTCCTGGCCGGCAACATCGCCACCAACAATTTCCTGACGATCAACAACGCCAGCAGCCAGACCTTTTCCGGGGTGCTCAGCGGCACGGGCGCCGCAACCAAGACCGGCAGCGGCACCTTGACGGTCATCGGCACCAACACCCATACCGGGCCGCTGATCATCAGCACCGGCACGCTGCAAGTCGGGGACGGCACCGCCGGCCACGATGGTTCGCTGGCCAGCGCCATCACCAACAACGCCGCCCTGACGTACAACGTATATAGCGCCCAGGCCGCCAATTATCCTATCGGCGGCAGCAATGGCATCACCAAGACCGGCCCCGGGACGCTCTCCCTTAACAACCAGAGCACTTACCTGGGCGGCACCAGCATCGCCGGCGGCACCGTGGCGCTCAATGTCGCGGCGCCGACGGGGCAACTCGCCCGCTTTACCTTTAACAACAGCAACGTCACCGATTCGTCAACTTATGCCAATAACGGCACCCTGGTCGGTACGCCAACATTCGTCGCCGGCACATTCCAAAAAGCCATCAGTTTCAGTGGCAGCGGTCAGGCCTTTACCGTGCCTTACAGCGCCACCCTGCCGACCAACGCCTATACCGTCTCGTTCTGGGAAAACCTCACCGCGAACCCCTCGGGGGGCACCTTCCTGGGCACCCGCGACGGCGGTTACAACACCATGGATATCCAATATACGGCCGCGGGCGGTCTCCATGCGGATATTGGCGGCGGAGGCACCGGGGGTTCGTGGATTACCACCGGCGCCGATTACGCCGCCGCCGGGCTGGCCACCGGCGCCTGGAACATGGTTACCTATACGGTCAACAGCACCGGCTACAGCATTTACGTCAACGGCGTCAACAAGACCACCGTCGCCGTGGCCGGAACCCCGTTATTCATGCAGCCCGCCAGCACGCTCACGCTGGGCGAACAAAGCGGCGGCAGCTATATGAACGGCCTGCTCGACGAGGTCAATATCTACGGGACGGTGTTGACCGCGGCCCAGATCAATACCCTCTATCTCTCGGGTTTGGGCACCAACCTTCTGCCGGTCACCACCAACCTGACCATTGCCAGCGGCGCGGTGCTCGACCTCAAGGGCGTCAATCAGACCGTCGCCTCCCTGACCGACTTTGCCCTCAACAGCAGCGGCACGATCACCAACTCCATGGCCGGCATCAGCTCCACGCTGACCGTTTCGCCCGCCGGCGGCAGCACCTCGTTCAGCGGCATCCTGCAAAATGGCGCCGGCACCCTCGTCCTGGCCAAGAGCGGCGCGGGCACACAAGTTTTGGTCGGCGCCAGCAATACTTATACGGGCGCCACCACCATCACCGGCGGCATCCTGCAACTGGGCGATGGCACCTTCGGCCATGATGCGCCATTGACCACCAGCGGGATTACCGACAACGCCACCCTGGCCTACAACTTGTTCGGCAGCCAGGCCGTCAGTTATCCCATCAGTGGCAGTGGTGTGGTAACCAAGAGCGGCGGCGGCACGTTGACGCTCTCGGGTTCCAACACCTACACCGGCGGCACCAGCGTCAGCGCCGGCACGCTGTCGGTCACCGGCATTTTGGGCGGGGCTGCCCCCATCAGCATTGCGTCGGGCGCGACGCTCTCGTTCACCCAGAATACCGGCCTGGGCGTCGGCCCCACCGGGGCTTGGACCATTGCCGGAACCCTCACCAACGCCGGCACCCAGGGCCAGGGCCTGCCGGCCAGCGTCACACTTAATGGCGGCACCCTCAGTGGCGGCGTCTTCGCCAGTTATGGCACATTCCTGACCAGCGCCGCGACCACCATTACCGCCAACGGCACTGGCAACCTGATCAGCGCCGGAAATATCGGCATGAGCGCCGGCAGCCTGACCCTCAATACCCCCTTGATCACGGACACCCTTGCGGTTTCCGGCTATTTCGGCGGCACCAGTGCCCAGGCCGGTTCCCTGCTCAAAACCGGCGCCGGCACCGCCCTGCTTACCGGCACCAGCACCTACACCGGCGGCACCACGGTCAGCGCCGGCACGTTGCAATTGGGCAACGGCTCGACCACCAACGGCACCCTGGCCGGCAACATCGCCGACAACAGCACGCTGGCCTTTGCCAACCCCAGCACCCAAAGCTTCGGCGGCACCATCAGCGGCACCGGTATTTTGACCAAGAGCGCTGGCGGCACCCTGGCCCTTACCGTCTCCAACAGCTACAGCGGCGGAACCAACCTCAACGCCGGCATTTTGAACATTGCCCCCGGCGCCCTGGGCACTACCGGCTCGATCGCCTTTGGCGGCGGCACCTTGCAATATGCCGCCGGCTCGGCCACCCGGGACGACTTGGCCAGCCGCATCAGTGGTTCGACCGCCCCGCTCCGTATCGATGTCAATGGGAATGCCGTCGCCTATGCCGGCAACATCCCCAGCACCAGCCAGGGCCTGATCGTCAGTTCCACCGCCACCGGCGGCGTGCTGACGCTTTCGGGCACCAACGCCTATGCCGGCGGCACCACCCTCAGCAGCGGCCGCGTCAACTTCAATTCCAACAATGCCCTGGGCTCCGGCGGCCTGAATCTGGCCGGCGGCACCTTGCAGTGGGCCACCGGCACCGCCACCGATATTTCCACCCAAGCCATCGCCCCCAATGGCGGCACCTTGGATCTCAACGGCAACACCGTGACCCTGGCCAATACCATCGGCACCCAAGGCAGCGGCGCCCTGGTCCTCAACGATAGCGCCGTGACCAAGGGCACCCTGACCCTGCCCGTGGCCAACACGTATACCGGTGGCACCAACCTCAACGCGGGCACCCTGGTGGTGTCTAACGGCCTCACCGGTTCAGCCACCGGCTCGGGCACCCTCAGCGTGGCCAACGGTGCGGTGCTCCAGACCGCCGCGAGCGGCGGAACGATTGCCGGAAACGTCAACGTGCTCGGTGGCGGCAAGATTACGGTGGCCGATGGCATGCCCCTGGCTATCGGCGGCAACTTGAACCTGAACTCCGATGCCAGCGCGACGAGTCCTTTCCTGACGCTCACGCTGGGAGCCAACAGCTTGACCAATCCGTTGATTGGTGTGACCGGGTCGCTCCTCGGGGGCACCAAGCTCAATATCAACGGCGTGGCGCAATCCGGCACCTACAAACTCATCAGCTTCACCGGCACCCAGTTGAGCACCAACTTCATCATCAACACCAACACCTCGGGTTATGCCGGCACCCCCATAATTAACGGCACGGAATTGGATCTGATCGAAACCCAAGCCATCGCCTGGACCGGTGCCACCAATGGAACCTGGGACACCACGACCAGCAACTGGGCGAGTTTCCTGCCGGCCGCCGCCACCTTTGGCCCCGGCGCTGCCGTCAGCTTCCAGGACAATAATCTCCTGGGTGGACCAGTCACCAACAGCAGTGTCACCATTCCCGTTAACGGCATCGACCCGTCGGTGGTGATTTTTGGCAACAACACCGTCGCCTTTACCCTGCAAAATGCCTCCGGTGATACCACGGGCATCAAGGATGCGGCCGGCGGCCCCACCACCCTAACCATTAATGGCGGCGGCACCCTGACCTTGGTGAGCCCCAATACCTATACCGGCATGACCACGGTCACCAGCGCCCTGATCAACGGCGTCACCACCAACAGCACACTGGTGATCAAAGACAATGCCGACCTGGGATCGACCAGCGGCACCATCGCCCCGCTGACCTTCGCCGGCGGTACCCTGCGGTATGCCACCGGCGCCACCAACACCGATATCTCCGGCCGCAGCGTGCTGCTGAACACCGGCGGCCTGACCGTCGATACCAACGGCATTCCCGTGACCTTCGCCGGCACGATCGGCAACGGCGGTCCGGGCGGCCTGACCTTGGCGGCCGGTACGCTGACGCTAAGTGCCTCCAACAGCTATTCCGGCGGCACCACGCTGACCAATGGCATCCTGGTGGCGGCGAACAACAATGCCCTGGGCAGCGGCACGGTTACCCTTAACGGCGGCACCCTGCGTTCGGGCAACAACGCCGCCTTGGCCAATACCATCCTGGCCAACGCCGGCACCACCGCGCTCGAGGCCCCCACCGGCAGCACGCTGACCTTCAATGGCAACCTGATCGGGACCGGCAACCTCACCAAGATCGGGAGCAGCAGCCTCACCCTGGACGGCAGCAGCACGGCCTTTAGCGGAACCTATACCAATCAGGCCGGCAGCACGCTGCTGGCCGATGCCGGCAGCGCTACCGCCGCGTGGGTTCTCACCGGCGGCAGCCTGGCCAATGCCACCAGCGGCACTCCCACGATCTCCCTCGGTTCGCTCGCCGGTACCGGCGGTTCGGTCGGCAACAACGTTGCCGGCTCGGTCGTGACCTATCGCATCGGCGACCTGGGCACCAGCACCGCCTATGCCGGCACTATTGTCGATTCCATCGGCGGCGGCGGCACCACGGCACTGAACAAAGTTGGCTTGGGAACCCTGACTCTCAACAACACCAGCAACAGTTTCACCGGCAACATCACCGTGAGCCAGGGTACTTTGCTCACGGGTGGCAGTACCAACGCGTTGGGCAATCCCAGCACGGCGGGACGCCAGATCACAGTCGCCTCCAGCGGCACGCTGACCTTTGGTAATAGCGATACCTTTGGTAATTGGCTCGCTACGCCCGCCCTCACGCTCAATATCAATGGCACGGTCAACAACAACGGCCCTTACGTTACCGCGCTGGGCGCCGTCAATTTCAATGGTGGCACACTGGCCGCAACCAATGGCTACAGCAATAACGGCGTCACGGCTTATGTGCTGTCCAATGGCTGCAATGTAACGGTGAGCGGCAGCACGCCCGCGACCATCGCCCTGAGCAGCACGCCGCGCGTGGCACTCAATGGGGTGGTCACCTTCAACGTGGGCGATGTCACCAGCGATGCCAATGCCGACTTGATCGTCGCGGCGCCGCTGAGCGATCATCCCAGCGGCACCGTCGGCGGCCTGCTCAAGACCGGCGCCGGCACGATGTTGATGACCGGTGCCAATACGTACACGGGCGGCACGACCATCAGCCAGGGCACCCTGCAAATCGGCGCCTACGACACCACCGGCGCGATCAATGGCGCCATCGTTGACAATGCCACCCTGGTCTTCAACCGCAGCGACAACCCCACCTTCAGCAATGTCATCACCGGCACCGGCGGCGTAATCCAGGCGCCAACGACCGCCGCCAGTGGCTCCATCGTGAACCTCAGCGGTTCCAACAACTACTCCGGCGGCACCACCATCGCCTCCGGCGGCCTGCGGGCGTACAACCCTGCGGCTTTCGGCACCGGCGCGGTCACCATTCCCAATGGCTCCGTGCTTATGCTGTGGTGGAATGCCGGATCGAACACCATGCTCAACAACTTTGTCCTGAGCGGCCTTGGCGGCGTTTCTTCCGGCGATACATCCAACAAGGAAGCCATCTTTGCCGATGGCGGCGGCGGGGGCTATGGCACTTATATCCTCAGCGGCACGGTCACCCTCAATGCCACCTCGAACATCGGCACTTACGCCGGCAACAATATCCTCCTGTCGGGGCGTGTGACGGGCAGCGGCGGCCTGATCAAGGGCATCGGACGCGGGGGCGAGACCGGCATTCTCACCCTCAACAACTCCGCCAATGATTATACCGGCGGCACCACCGTGACCAGCGGCACGCTCCAATTGGGCAACAATAATGTTATCCCCGACGGTGCGGGCAAGGGCAACCTCATCGTCAACAGCACGTTTGATCTGGCCGGCTTCAGCGAAACCATCAACGGCCTGAGCGGCAGCGGCACCGTGGACAACAGCACCGGCGCCGGCAGCCTGACCGTCGGCAACACCAACTACACCTCGACCTTCGCCGGCGTACTCAAGAACACCACCGGCACCCTGGCTCTGACCAAAACCGGCACTGGCACGCTGACCCTCGCCGGCAACAATACCTATTCCGGCGGCACCACCGTCGGCGGCGGCACGTTACAACTCGGCGGCACCCTGGCCAACAGTCCGGTCACGGTCAACAGCGGCACCACCCTGGCGCTGCCCACCGTGCCGGCCGTCACCAGCACCTATACCCTCAGCGGCCTGACCCTCAACTCGGGCGCCGCCCTGAACAACTTCTTCGTGCTGGGCACCACCGGCAACGCCAGCCTGGTGGCCGTCACCAACGCCCTGGCGTTACCGGCCTCCGGCAATGCCACGGTAAACCTGCTCAATAATTCCGGCGCCGGCGGCCATGGCAGCATCGGCAATGGCACCTACAAGCTCTTCACCTACGGCACCCTGGCCAACACCTCCAACCTCAGTTTGCTGACCGTCAATTCCCCCCTCACCGGCGGCACCTACACCTTCAGCCAGACCGGCAGCGAAGTGGATCTGACCATCGCCGGCGCGGCGTTGCAGACGGGCAAGTTCTCGTCGATCTATCTGGGCGCCGGCAACTTTGATACCGCCGTCGGCTTGAATGCCAGCAAGACCTACGTCAACGCCGTCAATACCGATGGCGGCGCCGTGACGGTCAACGGCGTTAACTTTGCCGCCAGCGCCGGCGCGAATCCCTCCGGCACCACCTTTGCCCTCACCGGCGTGGGCAATATAGCCGCCAGCACCAACAACGTAACGGGCAACCTGGGTACGTTGTTGAACGACTTTGTCTACGGAAATGCCGGCTCACCGGAGACCATGACGCTCTCGGGTCTGACGCCGGGCCAATCCTACATTCTGACCTTCTACAACCGTTCCTATGATGCCGCCGGCGGGCGCCCGCAGGCGATTGCCGCGTCGGGCGGCGCCAGCGTTAACTTCGATGAGGACACCGGCGCCGCCGGCGGGGGCTATGGCAATTTGCTCCGCTACACCTTCGTCGCCAGCGGACCCAGCGAAGCAGTCACCTTCACCGACACCGCCGGTGCCACCATGCACCAGTACGCCTTCTCCACCGAACAGGTCTTCAACAACACTTGGCAGAGCGGCACCAACTGGATCAGCGGGGCCGCGTGGAGCACCGGGGCCCTTAGCAATACGCAGGGCGGCAACGCCAACTTCAGCGCGCAAGGCGCGCCGACCACCATTACCCTCGACCAGCCGGTCACCGTCGGCCATCTGCAATTCGATGGCACCAACGCCTGGACTATCGCCGGCACCAACACGCTCACGCTCCAGGCCGACCTCGGCGGCCTCTCGGTGCTGAGCACCCTGACCGGCAGCCACACCATTGCAACCCCCGTCGCCCTGCTTAGCGACGCCCTTAAGGTCGGGCCCGGCACGCTGGTGTTCAGCGGTACGGTGACCTCCAACGCCCATACGCTCAACATCAACAACGGCACCGTGCAATTTGGCGATGGCGTGACCAGTACGGTCGCCACACCCTTCAATGGCCCCATTGCCGACAACAGTGCCTTGATCTTTAATGCCCCCAACGCCCAAACCTATGCCGGCGTAATCAGCGGCACGGGCACCGTCACCCGTAATATCGCCGGTACGGTGAGTCTGTCGGGCACCAGCACCTATACCGGGGCGACCATTGTGAACGCCGGCATGCTGGCGATCACCGGCTCGTTAGCCGGGGCCACCCCCATCACGATCAACGGCGGCTCCATGCTGGTCAGCGGCACCATCACCGGGTCCGGGCCCATCGCGGTCAACGGTGGCGCCATGTCGGTCACGGGCAGCCTGGGCGGGTCCGGCACCATCGGCATTGCCTCCGGCGCCACGCTCTCGTTCACCCAGAATTCCGGCTTGGGCGCCACCCCCACCGGGGCGTGGACCGTGGCCGGCACTCTCACCAACGTCGGCACCCAGGGCCAGTCCCTGCCGCCGAACGTCACGCTCAATAATGGCGGCAGCCTCAGTGGCACCGCCTTTACCACCTTTGGCACGTTCCTCAACAACGCCAACACCACCCTTACCGCCAACGGCATCGGCAACGTGATCAGCGCCGGAAATATCGGCCTGGCCAGCGGCACCACGTTGACCCTCAATACGCCGTTGACGGGCGACAGCCTGAGCATGACCGGCTACCTGGGCGCCACGAGTGCCCAGGGCGGCGGGCTGGTCAAGTCCGGCAGTGGCACCGCGACCCTCACCGGGGCCAGCACCTTCAACGGCGGCACGACCATCAATGGCGGCACCCTGCAGTTGGGTGGCGCCGCCACCAACGGCGCCGTCGGCGGCGGCCCGATCGTTAATAATGCCACGTTGATCATCGCCAATCCCCTGGCCCAAACCCTCTCCAATACCATCAGCGGCAGCAGCGGCTTGACCAAGAACGCCGCCGGTACCCTGACGCTCACCGGCTCCAACAGCTACGCCGGGGCCACGACCATCAATGCCGGCACCCTGCGGCTGAGTGCCGGGGTCACCGTGATCAATGGCAGCTTTGAGACGCCCACCGTCGCCACCGCACTTACCTTCGACACCATTTCCGGCTGGACCGGCCAGATCGCCGGCGGGGTGCGGATCCAGGAGAATAATGGTCCGTATGGTGGCACCGCCCAAACGGGCAGCCAGTTTGCCATTTTCCAGGCGACCGCCGCATCCTTCACCCAGAGCCTTAACTTCCCGACCGCGGGCAATTACAGCCTCTCGTTCTATGCCGCGTGGCGCGGCGGCTCCTATACGAACAATCCCATTGGGGTAACCCTGGATGGTGGTACCCTCGGGACGGTCACTCCGACGTTGACCAGTTGGGCCCAGTCCACCTTCGCGCTGACCGGCCTGACCGCCGGACCGCACACCATCGGATTCTATGGTGTCGGCAACACTGGCGATGCCAATTCCTTCCTGGACAACGTAACGGTCACGAACACGAACGCCGTGCAAACCAGCACCGCCATTCCAGCCACCTCGCCGGTAACCCTGGCCGCCTCCGGCGTCATCCTGGATGTCAGCGACACATCTGTGACCTTGGGTTCGCTCAGTGGCGTCTCCGGTTCCAAAGTGACCTTGGGCGCCGGGCATTTGACGGTCGGCGGACTCGCTTCGACCACCTTTGCGGGCGCCATCAGCGATGCCGGCGGAGCCAGCAGCCTGACCGGCGGCAGCCTGACGCTGATCGGGACCAGCACCCTGACCCTCAGCGGCAGTAACACCTACACGGGCGCCACCGATGTGCAAAATGGCGTCCTGCAATTGACCGGGTCCCTGGCCAGTGCCACCACACTAAACCTGGGCAACGGAGCCACCAGCGGCAAGTTCATCCTGGCAGGCAACCAAACCGTGGCTGGACTTACCACCACCGGGTCGGGCACCGCGAACGCCCTGGTCGGCGGCAGCAGTACCCTGTCCACGCTGACGGTGAACCTGGCCTCCGGCAGCAATATGTTCGGGGGCACGCTGGGCGGTCCGGGTACCTATGAAAACAACCTGGCGCTAGTAAAGGCCGGCAGCGGAGCCCTGATCCTCAGCGGCTCCACCACCTACACCGGCGGCACAACCATCAGCAGCGGCACCTTGCAGGTGGGCAACGCCGGCGCCGTCGCACTCGCCACCAGTTCCATCCTCAATAATGGCACCCTGGTATTTGATGCCGGTTCTGCCACAACCTACGCCAACCCCATCACCGGTTCGGGCAGCATCCAGCAGACCGGCACCTTCCTGGTGACCTTGTCGGGTTCCAACGCCTTCAGCGGGGGCACCACCCTGGGCACCGGCAATACCCTGAACTTCGGCAACGCCGCGGCGCTGGGCACCGGCCCATTAACCATTACCGGCAATGCGACACTCCAGGCCGGAGTCGGGGGCACGGTGGGCAACAATCTGACGCTCAATTCCGGCGCAACCGGCACCGTCGATACCCAGGCCAACGCGGTCACGTTCAGTGGCCTGGTCAGCGGTGCAGGGGCCTTGCTTAAAACCGGCAGCGGTGTCCTGAGCCTGTCCCACAGCAACAGCTACAGCGGCGGCACGACCATCAGTGCCGGCACGCTGGCCTTTGGCACGGGCGGCCTGGGCAGCGGCAACGTCGCCTTCACCGGCGGCACCCTGCAATATGCCACGGGCAATAACCAGGATATCTCCGGCCAGATCCTCAACAGCACCAGCCCGATCGTCGTGGATCCCAACGGCGGCACGGTCACCTTCGCCAGTGCCCTCGATAGCACCAACACCGGCGGCCTGACGCTCGCCACCACGACCGGCACGCTGGCTTTAGGCACCGTGAACAACTACTCGGGCATCACCACGGTTAATGGCGGTCAGTTAAGCGTCAGCAACCTGGCGGGCGCCGGGGGCACCAACGATTCCTTGGGTCTCTTCAGCAGCAACAACAGCTACCTGGTGCTCAATGGCGGGACCCTCAATTACACCGGCACCGACGTGGTGACCAATCGCACGTTCAGCCTCAACCTAACCGGCAGCGCTGGGGCCGTAACGATCACGTCCACCGGCGGCGCGCTGAATTTCACCCCGGCCGATGCGAGTAATGACGCCATCAAGACCTCCAGTCCGACCGTCCTGACCTTGGCCGGCGATAGCGCCGCAGCCAATACCCTGGGCCTTAAGCTCAGTGATAGTGGCACGGGATCGGCGGTTTCGCTGGTCAAGGCCGGCAGCGGCACGTGGATTCTCGCAGCCGGCACGGACAATACTCTCGTCAACTCTCCGGGCCTCTGGAGCGGCGGCACCACCATCAGCGGCGGAAAACTGCAATTGGGCGCCAGCGAGGCCCTGCCGAGTTTGACCACCTTTGCCCAATCCGGGCTTTCGGGGTCCAACAGCGTCGGCAATGTGCAGGTGGCCGGCGGTGCAACCCTGGATCTCAACGGCCACGTTAATACCCTCAACAGCCTCAGTGGCAGCGGCACGGTAACCAGCAGCGCCGGCAATGGCGTGCTGGCGCTGGGCGCGGTGGGCACCACGTTCGGCGGAGCCTTCGGCGGCAATGTCACCGGCACGCTGGGCGTGGTTAAATTC
>Ga0316217_10002005_pt1 | contig 25303 bp, 12 predicted proteins | sample 1anoAmetaG_FD_203633 | JGI IMG/M metagenome (GOLD analysis project Ga0316217, IMG submission 203633) | Freshwater microbial communities from Trout Bog Lake, Wisconsin, USA - 1anoA | ecosystem: Environmental > Aquatic > Freshwater > Lake > Hypolimnion/Profundal zone | place: USA: Wisconsin...
TATCTTGACTCCTGTCGGACACCCATTTATCACTAACCCCGCACGTCGCTTCGCTCCGATCACTGTCCGACAGGATTGGAATGCTGTCCGCCAGGAATTAGAACAGGTGTCCGACAGCGTCGGAATACGCAACCGCGCACTAGCGCACGGCCTGAGCCCCTGCGTGACCACCAACGGGCTGCTCCTCGACGAACCGACCGCCCGTGAATTCGGTCGCCGGGAATTGTTGTGGCTCAACGTCAGCTTGGAGGGAGGTTCTCCTGCCACCAATGATTTGATTCGGGGACATGGTTCGTTTGGACAAGTCATGGAGAACTTGAAGATATTGGCACGGCACGCCAAGTTTTCGCTGGCGTTCACGGTGATGCGAACGAACCTTCATGAGATCGGGAAGTGTGCTGAACTCGCCCGGAACGTTGGAGCTGAAAGCGCTGTTTTTCGTCCACTCTACCCGGTTGGCACTGCTCGCAAGCACTTGGAACTCATGCCCAGTTTCGCTGAGTATAATTCCGCCCTGAGAGCTCTGGCCGACCCAAAATGGCAGGATGTCACTCAAAATTGTGAGGCGATTCCTTTCAGCCCGGCGAGCCGGCAACCGGTCGGCGCGCTGGTTTTCTGGAATCACGGTTGCGGCGCCGGCAACTTGGTTTGTTCCATCTCCAATTCGGGCGACGTCAGCCCATGCAGTTTTCTGGGGTTCAGTTTTGAGGTCGGCAATATTCGTGATCGCTTGCTTTCAGACTTATGGCGTGATGCTTCCTTTGAACGATTTCGAAAGACGCCACCGAAGCACGCAGCCCAGCCTCATGGGTTTAATCATGGCTGCCGCGCACGCGCGCTTTGGTTGAACGGATCGGTGGAGGCGCCCGACCCGTGGATCGTTGGGCGTGCCGCCAACAGCTATGCACCACCAGCTAACCTCACTTTATGAATCAAGAACTCGACCTGCTACTTGAATCCCACGGCAAGAATGAAGGGGATGACCCGCACGATTATTTCAAGCTCGCAAAGGATTTGGAGGCCGCCGGAGACCTTCATCATGCGGCGACGGCTTACGATCGGGCCTTTGGCTTGAACCCCACCGATGTGGAAATCGAACCGGCGCGGAGGCGGCTTTTGGACCGTCTGGCAGTAAGCGAAAATGGTCTGGCTTTCCGTTACATCCCAGCCGGGACATTCCAAATGGGGTCGGATACAGGCGAGCCCGATGAAGCGCCCGTTCATCCTGTCAGGTTGGATGCCTATTGGATTTCCGACACCCCGGTGAGTTGGACCACCTTCACCGCGCTGATGGGATGGTCCGCACCGCCAGAAGGCATGCCGCCACAAGAAATATCGGCTGGCTCAGAAGAGAGTGGGCTTGTGAAACGCGCCATCAATCGCATGGTGCAGCGACCGGAAGCGCCCATTCCGGCAAATCGCGAAATGATGTTCCGAATCGCGGCAGAAAACCGGATACGTCTCCAGTATTGTGAAGATGGCACCACACGCGCGATAGACTGGCATGCGCATACACCCGAACACAATTGGATGAAGGGCGGGCAGCCAGTCTCGTCGCGGAAGCTCTTCGGCGAACCACCCCGCAAAGATCCAAATCGGCCATGGGGATACGGGGACAAGCCCATGATTGCAGTTTCCTGGCATGATGCAGAATCGCTCTGCACCAAGCTGTCCCGGTCAGCCGTAACTTATTGCCTGCCCACGGAGGCGGAGTGGGAAAAGGCAGCTCGTGGAGGATTGATCGGGTGTCCTTATCCCTGGGGGCAAAAAGGACCTTCACCGCACACTTCCGATTTCGACCGCTTTGACCACTTTGCAATTCTGCCGATGCGGGAGTTTGTTCCTAACGGGTATGGTATCTATGCCGTTTCCGGATGCGTCTGGGAATGGACCGCCGACTGGTATGACGCAGAGTATTACACATCGAGCGCACGAAAAAATCCCACCGGGCCAGAAAAGGGCCAGGAAAAGGTTGTACGCGGTGGTTCTTGGGCGGATTGTGCCGAGGTGACAACAGTGTCCTTCCGCATGTCGCACCTTGTCAGAGATGCGCGGTGTGGTGGCAGTGGCACTCCCAACATCGGGTTCCGCGTTTGCCGAAAGGTCCTGGCGTGAGATGCGATGATTTTGGATGAGGATTGAAAGCCGAACAAAAACTAGAAAGCATATGGACAAACGCCTGGATTTCCGTTTCCAGATACCGCAACCACCCAAGGGACCGCTCATCGAACTGACCCCGGCGGAAACGGAAAGCATTCTGATTAAAAATGTCACTGATGCCGGGGACGATCCCCAAAAGGCTCTTTGGCAATTGGCCCAATTTTACAAGGTCAACAAACAACACGAGAAAGCGTTGGAACGCTTGCGCCAGCTTATAGCCCTGCTGCCCGATCCCGAAAGCAGGGCCAAATGCGTTTTTACGATGGGGCAGGCAATGGAGCAGGTCGGGGACTATGCCGCAGCCGTGCGATACTACAAAGAAGCGTTTGCCCTTGAGCCGGCCAGCACCTTTACCTGGTATTTCATCCACAACAACCTGGGATTCTCGCTGAACACACTGGGCCACTTCGCCGAGGGCGAGGAGTACTGCCGCAAAGCGATTCAGATTGACCCGAACCGCCCCAATGCTCACAAGAACCTCGGTATCGCGTTGGCAGGACAGGGACGGCCGCGCGAGGCGGCGCGGGCCTATGTCACGGCCACCCAGGCCAACGCGGTTGACGAACGGGCGTTTGGCCTACTCGAAAACCTGCTCAAGCAGCACCCCGAACTGGAGTACGAATTTCAGGATGAGGTTGATTTCTGTCGGGAGGCAATCAAGGTCGCAACCAGGAAAGCCGGGGAACTCAAACCCGTCATCCATCGGGGTTGGCGGAAGCAGTGGTTACTGCTGATAATGAAGTTGCAATCCGCGCTTCGCCGGATGCGTGCCGCTTTCCTGAAGGGGGCGGTTAACAAAAACCGGAAATGATACTGCTCAGGTTCATCGTCAGCTCACAGGGCTCCGTTCAATGAAATGTATCAAAATGTACGGGAGAGTGAAGGCAGCTCCGTGGAGATTGCTTAAAACTCGGGCGGTTTTGTTAGCCCTCATTTCTGCCACATTGGCACTGGCGGAACCTGTGCAGTTGAAAGTCCAACCAAGAGGCACGAATCAAGTTGAGCTGACCTTGGGCTCCCTTGAGACCAACGCCTACTATCAGGTGATGGTCCGTTCCAATAGTCCTGATGGCCATTGGATCGTGTTCACCAGCCTTCTCAGCGGCAGCAATTCAACCATAACGTCCATCCATGACTTGAGCGGGGTTTCCGGCCTATCCTTGAACACCTTTTCACATTGGACTTTCGTGGCGGGGCGATGGGAAGACGCCTTGGGCGATGAATTTCCGATGATTTACAAGGAACTGGTTCTTCGGATGGATCCCTATGCGCCGGCCGATCCGTACGGTGATCCGATGGGTGATGGATGGAACAACATGCAGAAGATGCAGAGCAACATGGACCCGTACCGGGCCTACCCACCGCCTGCGCCGAAACTCTCCGTCAATTTTATGGTGGGCACAAACGATCCCCGTCATGGCAACGCGGTGCTGACTTGGCAAATCTTCGGCGGCCCCATTCCGGATTTTGTATTGATCGAAAGGGCCAATCGCACGTTTCATCCGCCAACGAACAACTTTCGATACCCACAACCGCCGCCCGGCTTCAATGGTCGTTTTCCAACCAATCGCCCTCCGAATTTCCGCCCGCCTTTTGGTCCTCCCGGCTCGCAAAACCGAGGAGAGTGGGTTGCTGGATCGTTTGCTGCCATCGGACGCGTGCCAGGCCAGACCCCCAAAAACGGCTACGCGGAGTATCGCTATATTGACGCCAATGTTGATGAATTCGCCCAACCCGCTTATCGAATCGCGCCTCACTATAATCCGCCGCTTCGTGCTGTTCTCAATCGAGTAGATACGACTGCAATCCGCAAAACAATCATCCACGTGACAGCGGACCTGACAACAAACGGCTATGCGCTGACCGTTCCCAATCCGATTCCCTATGCCTGGTACCTGCTTCTCGTGCGTGACAAGACCAATCCAACTTGGCGCGCCAGCGGTTATTTTATGTCGGGCACAAACCGGGAACCTGTGCATTTGCTCGTGGATAAAAAGGGAATGCAGCACGATGGTCAAAATCCGGTTGCCATGCCTGAGGTGCATTTCCTGCCCGATGTGGTTGACCCGGAATTCGTCGCCGGATGGGGAGAAGACAGCGATGGGGATGGATTGCCTGATGTGTACGAAGTGCTGGTGACTCATACCGATCCCGACAACGCCGACACGGACAATACCGGGGTGCTTGACGGCTACAAGGACATGGGTGCCGATGGTTGGACCGCCTTGGAGAAGTTCCGCCGTCGAGTTGACCCTTTGCGCACCGCCCGTCCGCCTGCCACCGTTGAACTGGCACGACCAACCGAACGGGAGATCATGAACGCCGTGATGCCAAAGACCGATTTGGCGTGTGATCTGCAAATTGCGTTTCGAACAAATGGCGCCACGGATTTCCAACCAGCCGAACGGGTACCGTGGATGCTCCCCAAAATCATGAATTTTCGGCAGCAGGACGAACGCAAGGATTTTGATGTCCGCATTTCCTGGGAATTCGCCGAACCTCAACCCGGCCAGTTTACGACCTATCCGTTCGGGGAAGAGCCGGCATTTCATCCGCTTGAAGTCCTGACGCAAAAGATCGGTGTGCAACAGGCTGAGGGTTTCAAACGAAATTTGGAGGCCAATCCGCCTCTGTCCAATATCGACGCCAGCAATCTGACCGCCCAACTGGTGCAAGGCTATCATCAGGGCGGAGTGGACAAAGGAGCGTCGATGCAGGAAATGATGCTGATTCAGGACAACCTGTCGCAGGATTTTTATGGCAAGGTGGTTGACCAGTACGGGAAACCGGTAGCAGGAGCCGAGGTCGCCGCGCAAGTAAACGTCATGATGGGGCGTGGCACCCCACAAAAAACTAAGACCGATGCCAATGGATTGTTTCAATTCACCGGCATAAGAGGTCGAACATTGGACGTAACGCTGGCAAAAGAAGGCTACCAGATCCAAGGACATGGCCTGGGAACAAAGGGACAGAACGGCGCCGACACCAACCCGGCCAAGCGGTGCATCTACACGATGTGGAAGCTCAAGGGGCCCGAACCGATGATCCACGATAGCAAGCGATATCTCCTCAAACCAGATGATCGTGTGTATCCCATAGATCTATTGTCGAAGTCCATCACGGATGGCACGAATGGCGCGGGGGATTTATGCGTTCAGTTCAAGCGTCCGCCTGAGGTCAAGCCACGCGATAATTTCAACTGGTCGTTCTCGATGACTGCCGTTGGAGGTGGCGTGATTGAAGTGACCAACGACGATTACCTGAACGAGGCACCGGCAAAAGGCTATCAGGCTCAATATAAATTGGACATGACGCCAGCCGATGCCAAATGGCGAGGCGAAGAAGGCACTTTTTACCTAAAAAGCCGGCGCGGGCAAGTTTATGGACATATTCACATTCGGTTGGATCCGGTGTATCGGGATGGCGCGATGCTGGAAATAGAGTCATTTATCAATCCGGCCGGCTCGCGAAATCTCGAATTCGACCCGGCAAAGGAGACACAATACACTCCAAAGTCGGCGGCCGTTGCTCCTGCGCCAGCCCCCTCGACGCCCGATGCTTCCGGGGTTCCGCACGTGATGGCCTTGACCACGGCCACCTCCAACCAGGTTTCTGATATCATCTACCGATGTATCACCATCGGCGGGCTTCACGGGGCTCAGGGCGCGGTCGATGGCACCAACACTGCCAGCCGCTTTAATCAGCCATGGGGCATCGCTGCGGATCGAGACGGATCTGTCTATGTGGCCGAGTGGGGCAATAGCACGATTCGAAAACTTGACATGATCAGCACCAACTGGGTTGTCAGCACCATTGTTGGAATCGCCGGGAAGGCAGGCAGCGCTGATGGCACCAACGCCGAGGCCAGGCTCAACCATCCGCACGGGATCGTGACGGATAATTCGGGCGACCTTTATTTCGCCGACACGTTCAACAACACGATTCGCAGGATAACCCACAATAAAGACAACTGGGTGGTGACCACAATAGCCGGACGATCCGGGGTCTTCGGGAGCAATGACGGCACGAATTCAGATGCCCAATTCAACAACCCCGGGGGCATAACGATGGATCGGCATGGCGATTTGTTCGTCAGCGACGTGGCAAATAACGCCATCAGGAAACTGACCCCCGTGGGCTCTGGTTGGGCAGTGACCACTATCGCCGGATTGACCGGAAATATTCAGGAAAGCCATGTTTTCCACCCCGCCTACGGATCGGCGGATGGCACCAACAGGGACGCCCGCTTTTTTGCGCCATTCGGCGTCGCCGCCGACAGTCATGGCGACCTATACGTTACGGATTATGAAAACAGCACCATCCGCAAAGTGACGCAAAGCGGGACCAACTGGGTCGTGACCACCGTTGCAGGCCTGGCCGAGCAAAGTGGCTATGTTGATGGCACCAACGGAACCACGCGTTTCGACCATCCGCGCGCCATCGCCATTGACCAAGACGACAACATCTATGTTGACGACACAGGGACCGACACCATCCGGCTGATCAAGCACGTTGGAACGAACTATGTGGTCAAGACAATCGTGGGTCTGCCTTGGCGGTGGGGCTATGCCGACGGCACCAACAATACACCCCAATTTGACTCGTCATCGGGCATCGCCCTTGATGGAGTCGGCAATATTTATCTGGCGGACACGGGCAATGACGCAATCCGACAAATCGTTTCTCCCAACGTGCCAAAGTACCATGCTCGTTGGATCGTCTGGATAATCATCAGTCTTGGATGCATGTTGGCGTTGCTCCTTGCTATTGGGAGGCGGCGCCTTCCGTTGAGAAAGGACCCGCCCCCGGCCCTGCCTGCGAAATAATGTCGGTGACTGAATTTATCGAGTCGCCAGACGTTGAGGCGGGTTCCTGACGAGGCGACACCGGTTGCAGATGGCGCACTCTGCCATCTTTTTCCCGCATGCTGAATTGCCGCCTGCACACTTGCGCGCAGGTCCTCCGCCGCGCCCACCGAAACCGCGAGAGTTTCGACCTTCGAAACCCCAAGTTGGCGCAAAAATCTGCTGTCACCCAGGGGCCGGATCGCAGATGTTTCGCAATCTGGTTCCACGCCTCAAAGCGGGAATCGCTTTCCGACTGGGCAAGCGGCCGCGATGCCTTGGAAGAATTGGAGCGATTTGAGCACTGGGATGTTTTCAAGTTCTGAAAAGCTTCGTCCCGGTCCGACTCCGCATGAAGTCCGCCCCAGGATCAACGGATTCCGTAAGGCCAACCGATATGGACACGGTGTGACAGCAAGTGGAGGGGCACGCCGCTTGGCCCTCAAACGCAGCCATAACGCGGAACGGTTGCGGGACAGGGCGGGGCGAAGACCACGAGGAGTTCCCCCTTCGGTCTCCTGTTCCCACGCGAAGCCAACCTCCTACGGCTCCTCCAGTTGCTGAATGCTCCGGACCTGGACCAGCTCTGGGCCGAGGACGAAACCATCGGTTGGATTTATCAATTTTGGAACGATCCCAACGAGCGGAAAATGATGCGCGAGAAATCCGCCGCGCCGCGCAACAGCCGCGAGTTGGCCGTGCGCAACCAGTTTTTCACCCCGCGTTATGTTGTTGAGTTCCTCACCGACAACACCTTGGGCCACATCTGGTACGAAATGTGCCGGGGCGAAACCAAACTCAAGGAGCAGTGCCGCTACCTCGTCCGCCGCCCCAACGAGATTTTCCTAAAACCCGGCGAGAACCCGCCCGCCTCGAAGGCACCTGGCGCGGCGAATGTTTCTCCCTGTCCGCCGTCCGGGGGCAAAGAGGGTCAGGGTGAGATGGTTCCACCCTCAACCCCTCCGACGCAGGAAGGGCTTTTGCGTCAGCCCGTCTTCATCCCACACCGCCCGCTCAAAGACCCGCGCACCATCCTGATGCTCGATCCCGCCTGCGGCTCGATGCACTTCGGACTTTACGCCTTCGACCTGTTCGAGGTTGTCTACGCGGAATACTGGGACATGTTAACCGCCGGTGGCATCCAAGATCACGCATCACGCATCACGCATCACGACCTGAAACCACTGACCGAGCTTTATACCGACAAACCGGCGTTCTTGCGCGATGTTCCCCGGCTCATCATCGAACACAATATCCACGGAATTGATATTGACCCGCGCTGCGCCCAGATCGCTGGCCTCTCGTTATGGCTGCGGGCGCAGAAGGCGTGGCAGCGACTCGGTCTCCAGCCGGCGGAGCGCCCGCGCATCAAACGCTCGAATATCGTCTGTGCCGAACCGATGCCGGGGGAAAAAAAACTGCTGCGCGAATTCGTCGAGCGTGAGTTCCAGACGGAGAAAGCCATGTTCTTCCCGTTGCTGGGAAAAATTTTCGACAAGATGCAATTTGCCGGCGAGGCCGGCTCGCTGCTCAAGATCGAGGAGGAAATCCGTAGCGCCATTGAGGAGGAGCGTGCCAAAAATCAGGGGGAACTCAATTTCGAGGGAAAGCGCCTAAGCTCAGATGAATTTTGGCAGCAATTTGAGAATCGAATTTATGATGCCCTGCGCGACTATGCCGAGCAGGCCGAAAACGGCGGCGGTTTCCAGCGCCAGCTTTTTGCCGAAGACGCTGCACGGGGTTTCGCCTTCATCGATCTCTGCCGCAAACGCTACGACGTGGTGGTGATGAATCCGCCATTTGGTGATGCATCAATCCGCATCGAAACGTACCTCGATGAGAATTTCCCATCATGGAATAAGAATCTTCTCTGCGCCTTCTTCTCCCGAATGAGCAACGTATTAGTAGCCGAAGGCGCTGTCGGCGCAATTTTCGACAGGACCGCTATCGTTAAGAGCACTTACGAAGATTTCCGGCGGGCAGTGTTTTTGTCGCAGAATAAAATTCAAACATTTGCTGATCTTGGTTGGGGCGTGCTCGATGCCAATGTGGAAACGACGTGCCTTACGCTCGCCTGCCAAAATGCTGCACTGCCTGGAGTTTTTATTGATGTGCGCCCCATAGAGCCTAGCTCGAAGGAACTAGCTTTGCTTACTAGCCTAAATGGGACGGACGGAAGCCATTTCCGAGTCCCAATCCTTATTTTCAATTCGCACGAATTCGCTCTATTCCCGAATGCGGTCATTGGATACGACTTTCCACCGTTCTTAGCCACCGCATTCAGAACATTCAAATCGCTCTTTCAACACGGAATTCGTGCGTACGGTGGGCACTCACTGAAGGCAGAACGCCACAACAGGGTGTGGTGGGAGACGTCAATCTTGATGCCCTCCGCTTTCCAAAAACCGATGTTCAATGGGGCGGGATTCTCTCCGTATACGACTCCCTTCAGGGAGGTGGTTGTGTCTCCGTGTGAACTTGGGATGCTTCCCAAGGACAGCGCGACAGTACTCCGCAACCCTTCTATTCACGGAAAACGCGGCCTTTGTTTTGCAAAAAGAGGAGATTTCTTCTGTACACACATCGCTCCAGACGGGCTCATATTTACGCAGGAAGGCCGTCCCCTGCCAATTAACAATCGCAATCCAGCATTTTTATTGGCAGGCCTGGTTAACACACCACTGTTCCGGTATTGTTTAAATAGGTACTGTGGTCAGCACAAAACATCTGGTTACGTCAACCTATTCCCAATTCCCGACGCTTTGTTCGCGGATATGTCTATTGTCCCAGAAGTCGAGAAAGCAATCGAATTCGCCGGACAGATGCAATCGTTAGACGAGACTCAGCTTACGTATGTTACTTTTATTTCACCAGAAACCGTTTCATTTCCGCTCTTTGGTTCAGACAAACTTGCGGAGATGATTGATATCTACAGAAGCCAAACAACTGCGCTGGAAGGGTCGTGCGAAAAAATCGTGCGACAATATTTTGGAGTAACCCCTGAAGAGATGGCTGTACTCGATGAGTTCCGCCTGTCTCAGCCAAAGATTAATCCGCCATTTGAAGATTTGATCGCTGAGCGTGAGATTGTGACCGCATGTGTGGGTGGGATAGTGAGTCAGTGTGTTGGCGCAGTCTTCGGCCGCTGGGACATCCGCTATGCCACGGGTGAAAAGGCCGTGCGGCGTTGCCCGACCCGTTTGCGCCGTTGCCGGCCTGTCCGCCAGGCCAATTGCAGAACGCGCAGGGTAGGCCCGCCCGAGAGGAGGACGTGCCCGCCTCATATCCCCTAAAAAATATGCCGTGGGACGGTATCTTGGTGGACGATGAAGGCCACGAGCGCGACATCATCAGTCGCGTCAGCAAGATCATTGAAATTATCTGGAAGGATCGCGCCGACGCCTTCGAGCACGACGCCTGCAAAATCCTCGGTGCTAAATCGCTACGCGACTATTTCCGCAAGCCATCCGGCTTCTTCGCCGAGCATCTGAAACGCTATTCCAAGAGTCGGCGACAGGCGCCCATCTACTGGCCGCTCTCCACCGCCTCAGGCAGCTACACGCTCTGGATTTATTATCATCGGCTCAACGCCCAGATGCTCCACACCGCCCTCGCCGATTTCGTGGACCCAAAAATCAAATCGGTGGAACGGGATATTGCCGGCTTGCGCGAGCGCGCCGGCGGTGGCGGCAGTAAGGTTGTCGAACTTCAGGATTTTGTCGCCGAACTGACTGAATTCCGCGGCGACATTGAGCGCATCATCAAGCTCCCCTGGAAACCGGACCTGAACGACGGTGTTCTCATCACCGCCTGTCCGCTCTGGAAATTGTTTCGCCTCCCCAAATGGCAGAAGGATTTGAAGACCTGCTGGACCGAACTCGAGCACGGCGATTACGACTGGGCGCACCTGGCTTGCGCCATCTGGCCGGGCCGGGTTGAGGATATTTGCAAGCACGACCGATCCATTGCCATCGCCCACGGCTTGGAAAATTTGTGCGAAACCAAAGCGTCTGAAAAGATACCCAAGAAAAGCAAGAAAAGGGTTGCTGCGGAACTAGATTTGGAAGGAGGAAGTGAATGAGCGAAATCACCCAGAGGGGCCATGTATTCCCAATTGCATGTGTGGGACCACAAACAAGTGAGGGAAGGCGAGCTGGAATTTTTTATGTTCACGCCCAAGGTGAAGTTGCAGAGGAAGGAAACGGCGTCGTGGAATTCCTTGTTCGCACTTGTGAGGTCGCTCCGGCCCTAGAGCACGATGATGGGCATTTCTTTATTCTCCGCCTGGAACCAGTATCTGGCGGAAATGCTTGGAGAATAAAGCACATCGACAATCAGGGGTTTGATGAGTTTAGAAAAACAAACGTCCCGGACAGTCTCTTGCCGGCAGTGGCCGAAGAATATGGTGTCGAAATTTGGTCGCAACCTGCGGGGCGTCAAACTGTTCGGGCAAACACCGGTCCAGCAATTCGGGGCCAACACGTCAGAGTAGAGTCGGGCGGTCAATCCGAGCGCAACCTGCTTGCGACAGAAATGTGGAACAGAATCAAAAGCCGTTTGGACAAATTTCAGGTTGTGCATGATGAGAATGAAAATGCGTATCGGTTGGTGATGCGGACGAATTTGGAGAATCAAACGAACAGCAATTTGAGTGCGTCTGATTTATGAGCCGCAGACAAATCGCCATCCAATCCAAGCGGGTCAGCCAGCTTTTGAAATGCGTGGAAGAGGGCCGGTTTGCGATTCCCAAATTGCAGCGCGAATTCGTCTGGGATGGCCCCAAGGCCGCCAAGTTGTTCGACAGCATCTTTTCCCACATGCCCATTGGCGTGGTGATGATTTGGGATACGCCGCGCAGCCAGCGTCTTTATTTGCGTCAGAAATATCATGTGCTGCCGCCCTTTAACCCACGCAACGGCAAGGTGTGGTTTCTGATTGATGGCCAGCAACGCGTATCCGTTCTGCATCGCGTGCGGGAAGGCAGCGAACTGGAGAATGCGCGCGGCAAGGTGATTGATTTCAAGCGGGTTGTGTTCGCGCTGGAGCCGCAGCCCAATGGCCAGCAAATCCTGTATCGCAAACCAGTCCCCGGGATTTACGAATCGTTGTGCAACATTCTCCATCCCCATTGGCACAGCCGCATGACCCATCTGGGCAGTCGCGCCATTGAACGCGTCCGGCAATGCCGCGAACGCATCCTTCGCTATCCCATTTACCTGATGTTCGTCCAGGCAAAGATCGGCGCTATTCGCGAAACGTTTCTTCGCATCAACACGCAGGGCATGAAGATCACCACCGCCGACGCCATCTTCACTCAGGCCGAAGACCTTGATTTGCGGGACATCCGGCATGAGGTACGCGAGCACGTGGATTCAGGCTTCGGCATGATTGACGAAATGCCCATTTTATTCGCCATGGCTGCGGTGCGCGGCGCGAAGGAAGCCCGGGGCCGGGCGTTGCAGATGACCGTCACCCGTTTGGGCCGTGAGGCCGCCCATAATCCAAAACTTCTCAAAACTCTCGCCCGGGAATGGCATCGCCTCAGCATCTGCTTCGGCAAGGCCGTGGATTATCTGCGCGTGAATTTTTCCGTCATCACCCAGGATTATCTTTATTCGGATTACATGATCGCGATGCTCGCCGTGTTCTTCTACTGGAATGGCCAGGGAACCACCGCCCGGCAGAAAGAGGAAATTCGGAAATGGTTCTGGGCGACGGCCGTGGGCACCCGCTATTCCAGCAGCAAGTTTTTGAGCTGTCTGCCGGCGGATCTCCGCTTTTTCCACAAGCTGGCTCATCAGCGGGGCGTTCGATTCAAGTATTCGCCGCAAGTGGATAAAATTGATGTCCGCAAATCTCTGTACGGTTCCCGCACCGGTATTGCCTCGGCGTTTTATTGCATGATGTTGCGTCGGCGACCTGTGAGCATCATGGACGACGGCCTGAATGAGATTCCGATTGACCACTACGCCACGCGGGCAAATCGCAAGGATCGGCACCACATCTACCCACGCATGTTGATGATCCGGCGGGAAGTACCGCCGAGTCTGTATAACAGTATTTGCAATATTTGTCTGCTCACTGCTGAGGAAAACCAATCCATTGGAGCAAGGCGTCCCCATCAATATTTGGCCGAGGCCCGCGATATCGCCGGGTATTTTAAACGCAAAATGGACCGCCATCTCATTCCGGTCGCGGACGACAGTGGCGTCTGGATGACCAACGTCGAAAAGGGCTTTAACCGGATGCTCCGGCAGCGAAATGATTGGATTTGTGACGAACTGGAGAAGGAAGCCGGGATTCGATTGTTCCGAAAGGGGTAGTGGTGATTGAGCCATTGCATGAATTTAAGCACAAGAACAAACATTCTGCGTTTTTATGCAGAAAAGGCGCACAAAATGTTGACAATGTCTGAAATGATCCTAAATTTGTTTCTATGTTAATCTCATTCGCTTGCGAAAACCATCGGTCAATTCGGGAGCGGCAGATTCTCAACCTGGAAGCGACCAGTGACGATCATCTGAACGAAAGCCGGGTCATCGAGCTTGAGGGGTTGCGCATTCTTCGTTCCGCCGCCATTTACGGCCCCAACGCCTCGGGCAAAAGCAATCTGGTGGATGCCATGGTTACCATGCGCCGGCTGGTTCTGGCCGCTTCGCCATCGGCTCAAGTGAATCGCAAAATCCCAGTGGATCCGTTCCGCCTTGCCAGCGATTTCGCCAAGGCTCCCAGTGAATTTCAGGTGGAATTCTTGCTTGATGGCTACCGCTACCGCTACGGTTTCCAGGCGGATTCCACGGATATTCGTGCCGAATGGCTCAAGCGCAAAGGCAAAGGCAAAGAGGCCAATCTCTTTATCCGTGAGGGCCAGGAGATTAAAATTAACGCGGAATTCTTTCCCGAGGGACAGGAACGCAAACAATTCGTGCTGCGGAATTCGCTTTTTCTCTCGCTGTGCGCCCAACTCAACGGTGAGATTTCCGGCAAAGTCGTGGGCTGGTTCCAACGCCTCCGGTTCGTGTCCGGACTTTCCGACACCAGCATTCTGGCCTACACCGCCAAACGGATTCAGGATCCCAAACATAATGCCACCCTGATGGCCTTTGCCAAACGGGCCGATCTCAGCATTTGCGGTCTTTCCAGCAAGGAAGCTGAAGTTCCTGATCTGAGCCTCCCCAAGGATATGCCCGACGACAAGCGCGAGGAAATCCTTCGCCAATTCGCTGAGATGAATACCGAGATTACTACCCGACATCCGCAATATGACGTGAACGGAAAGGAAGTCGGCACCGTGGAATTTGATCTCAAGAAAGATGAGTCTGAAGGCACCCGAAAGTTCATCGCACTTTCCGGCCCGCTTCATCACGTGGTTGAAGATAACGCCGTCTTGGTCGTGGATGAGTTCGAGGCTCGGCTGCATCCGCTGCTCACCCAAGCCATTATTGAGTGGTTCCACAGCCCGCTGAACCCTGGTCAGGCCCAGCTCATCATTGCCACGCACGATGTTCTCCTCATGGAGCCCGAACGCATTCGCCGGGATCAACTTTGGTTTACGGAGAAAGATGACAAAGGCGCCACGCAGCTCTACAGCCTAGCTGAATTCGATCCACAGGACGTTCGCCCAACCACGAAATTCAGTCGGCAGTATCTGCTGGGTCTCTTCGGTGCCGTGCCCCGTCTGGCCCTCCTGAAAGGAGACACGGTCCATGCCTAAACCTTGGGATATTTCCCTGTCCCGCCCTGCGGCCCCGCGCCCGCGTCGGCGCTACTTGATAGTCACGGAGGATGCCAAGAGTGCGCTCGATTATCTGAAACAGTTCAAGGTGCCGCCCACGTTTGCCGAAATTGTCCCCGAGGGCGGCGCAGGAAACACCATCAGTGTGGTCGAGCGCGCCTTGGAACTCCGGGGGCAAGCCATTCACGCCAATAATCCCTTTATTCACACTTGGTGCGTCTTTGACCGGGATGATCATCCCAAAGAACGCTATCGGTCCGCTTTTGATCGTGCCAAACTATTCGAGGACGTAACGGTCATTTGGGCCAATGAATGCTTCGAGCTGTGGTATTTGCTTCATTTTTGTTATCGGGACACGGCAATAGGCCGCGACGCACTTTACAAAGAACTCGGCAAGGCGAATCGTCTGAATCGCCCCTACCACAAGGCGGACAAGGGGATTTTCAAGATTCTCGAAAAACTTCGCCCCGCCGCGCACCGTCACGCGGAGCGTTTGCTCAAGTTCAACCCGTCGCCACTTGCCAATCCCTCCACCAACGTCCACCGGTTGGTCGAAAGACTCGTGGCCCTGCAACAGGCGGCGGCTGAGAATTCATGAAAATCCGCGACTACATTCAGAACGAGGTGTTCGCCAATCGCGCGGCCAATCACGGTGTCTTGCTGGTGTATGACCCAGCCCGCCGTTACCGCGACCTGGCTCTCGCCCTCGCCGGTCCACAGTGCCGGGTCATTGATGCCGGCCCCTCGATAATCGCTGCCCGCGAAACCGCCATGCGCGGATTGCGCGATCTCTCCGAAGGCAAAATTCAGGGGCTGGTGGTCTGGATTCCAACCCGCAAACCTGAATCCGACGACGATCGTCAGGGGGATCCCTTTAGCATTCTTGGAAATCTGGGCACGCAATTCCCGGCCGGCGACAGTGATGACTATGCGGCACTGTGCCGGGTGGCCAAACCGGACCATGTCGTGGAAATCAACAAGCTCTTTGAGCAAGGCGAACCCTCCTTCGATACCTTGGATGCCCTGGATCAAGGCGGTGCCTGGCCCAAGTTGAAGACCCTCCTGTTGGCGGATTCACCCCGGGAAATCCTCGTCGGACTGCTCTCCCCCAAACCTGCCCAGGAGGCAGCCCTCAAAGCTGATGGCACTTGGATCCACGAGGCCCGCGAGTTCGTTGAGCGTAACCTTGGCCATAAAATCAAGACGCGAGGTCAGACCCGCCAGCCTATCGCCGATGAATTGTGGCGGCTCCTCCTCTTCAGTGAATTTGCTTTCGATTCCAGTGGTGATTTGCCGCCGTCGCTGGCGTCCGTGCCCTGTGTTTTCCCCGCCGCCCAAAGTTTGGTCTTCGATGCGTGCGATGAATTGCGCAAGCACCAGGACCACAAAGAAGACTATCTTGCCAAAGCCCAACAGGTGGAAGACGAACTGGCGCTTCCCGAACGCTCCAAAGCGATTGCCTGCCTTGGCAATCGGGACACGTTCGCGTTTGAGGAACGCCACCACCTGGGCGAATGTGTGCGTGCCCTCATTGCCGGCAAACTCAACGACGCGCGCCAGATTCTCACCAGTCGCCAGGAAAGCATCTGGCTGAACAACGAGGAACGGCTCGCAGAATGGACGGTCGCGGAGCGCGCTTTGGATCTTTTGGAGTCGGTCGAACACACGCCCCCGGCAAATTTCCCCCAGCTCGAAACTCTGGTCTGCGCCTATGCTTCCACGTATCGGGATCTGGATCGCCGGCAGCGTGAATTGGAACAGGCCGTTGCAGACCGGCATGAGGATGACGATATTCTGGATAATCTGATTGCCAAGGCTCGTGACAAATTTCTGAAGGTCGCCGAATCCTTGCAGGCGGAATTTGTCCGGCTGGTGCAGCAGGAGGGTTGGCCGGTGGGCGGAGGCAAACTCCTGCGTAATTCCCAGATCTTCGACCGGGAGGTGGCCCCTCTCTTGGCGGCAGGGCACCGCGTCGGTTATTTGCTGATTGATTCCTTGCGTTACGAACTCGCCGTCGAGCTGGAAAAACAGCTCTCGGAAAAAAATGCTCTGCGCCTGCAAACCGTCTGCGCCCAACTGCCTACCTACACGGAAGTGGGCATGGCCAGCCTCATGCCCGAGGCGGACCAGATGCTGTCCCTCGTCCAGAAGGATGACAAGCTGGTGACCACCTTGGGCGGCAGTATCGCCACCGCGCCTGCCACCCGGCTGGCTTTCCTTCAATCCAAGAAAGGGGATCTCTGTGCGGATGTTGAGTTGGACGAATTCGTGCAGCCCGGCAAGAAGTTCAAAGTCGCCGAGAAAGTGAAGTTGCTCGTTGTTCGCTCGCGTGATCTGGATTCGATTGCTCACGAAAGTCCCCACCAGGTTTTGCAGGTCATCCCCAAACTGATTCGGCAGATCATCAAGGGCATCAACAAACTTGAAATGCTCGGCTTCAACCAAGCCGTGATTGCCACGGACCACGGTTTCATCCTCGTCCCGGAGCAGGAGGCCGGCAATGTCGCGCCCAAACCGCCCGGAAACTGGTTGATCCAAAAATCGCGTTGTCTCCTCGGCCAGGGCAGCGCCGACGGCAGCAGTCTCGTGTTCCCACGCGCCCAAGTCGGCATTCCAGGGGAATTCCAACACTATGCCGTCCCTAAACGGTTGATCCCCTATCAACGTGGCATGCTTTACTATCACGAAGGACTTTCTCTTCAAGAATGCGTTTTGCCGTGCCTCACTGTGGATCTCAAATTGCCAACACAGAAAAAATCGCCACCCGCATTGCTCCTCAGCTACCGCCAGGGGAAGACCGACAAAATCACCTCGCGACGCCCGGTCCTCGATCTCGCCTGGAGTCAAGTGGACGCTTTTGCCGATGAACAAGAAATTGAGGTCGCCGTGGAAGCCGTGGATTCCAAAGGCAACCTTGTCGGCTTGGTCGGATCTGGCCAGACCATCAATCCAGCCACCCAGGGTGTTCGCATCCGCCCAGGCCTCGTGGTGAATGTCGGCTTGCGCATGGACGACTCCTTCTCCGGGAGCTTCAGCGTGCGGGTGCTCGACCCGGCTACGCAGGTTGTCATCACCGATTTGAACCTTAAAACCGCATACCTCGAATGAATCCATCCCCGTTGGACAAGAAATTGAATGAGGTTTTCCCCGGCAAAGTGGTCCGCAAAGACCTCCTGCTCCAGGTGAAAAAAGGCACCAACGTCCCCTCGTTCGTGCTGGAGTTCTTGCTCGCGCGGTATTGCGCCAGCGACGACGCGCGCGAAATCCAGGAAGGTCTCGCTGCCGTGCTGGAAACCATCCAGAAAAATTACGTCCGGCCCGACGAAAGCAATCGCGCCCAAATGCTCGTGCAGCAAAAGGGCAAGCACACCTTCATTGATAAGATACACGTCAAATATTCCGAGAAGGAAAAGCGGCCTTGGGCGCGGATGGAAAATTTCAATTCCGCCCGCATCGCGATCAACGAGCGTTATTATCAGGGTGAAAACGACCGCATTTTCGAGGGCGGCCTATGGGCCGAATGCACGGTCGCGCACAACGATGTCGAGGATGACGACTACGCCTTTTACATCGAAGATCTCCATCCAATTCAACTCTCCAAATTTGACTTTGACGCCTACGTGGCCGGCCGGACCAAGTTTTCACGTGATGAGTGGATTGATGTGGTGATTCGCTCCTTTGGGATGGAGCCTGGGTGGATGACCCCGCGTTTGAAGTTTCATTATCTCGCGCGCCTCTTCCCGCTGGTCGAAGCCAACTATAATTACATCGAACTTGGCCCGCGTGGAAACGGAAAATCTTACTCCTTCAGCGAATTTTCCCCCTACGCCACGCTCCTGGGCGCTCCCACCTCCGCTTCTACATTGTGGTGGAATGCGGGCCGGAAGCAGGTTGGTCTAATCGGTTTTTGGGACGTGGTTGCTTTCGACGAGATTGGAGAAGGCGTCATCGTGCGGGATCGCGAGACGTTCCAGATCATGAAGCAATACATGGCCAACGGCAATTTCACCCGTGCCAATGCCACCGTCACCGCCAACGCCAGCCTCGCTTTCATCGGCAATATTGACGATTCCATCGAGTCCATCGTCCAGTCACACGAACACGACCTGTTCAAGCCGCTCCACCCGGTTTTTGACCTGGCCATTATTGACCGGTTCCACACGTTCGTTCCGGGTTGGGAGATTCCCAAGAACAAGGATGAAAGCCTCACCCGCGGTTACGGACTGATCATTGAGTATCTGGCGGAGGCCTTCCACCATTCGGCGCGCAAGACCAACCGCTTCGCCTATGTCAAATCCGTATGCAAACTCGGCAAGGGCTACGACCAGCGAGATCAGACTGCCGTGCTCAAATCTGTTTGTGCCTTTCTCAAGATCCTTCACCCGGGCGCGGACCCGACACCACAGGAACTGGACGAATACGTGGCCTACGCCATCGAAGGCCGCCGTCGAGTCAAGGAGCAGTTGAACAAACGCAAGCCCGACGACGAATTTGCTCACATCCAGCTTTCGTTTTTTCGCTCGAACGGCGGCGAACAAATCGTTTTCTGCGCCGAATCGAAAAACGCCGAGGCCACCCAGCGTCCGATGCGGGACGGGGAGAAGCCCACCGTTCCAGTTCCATCTGCCCAAGTCGAATTACCAACCCTGCCAACGGCCACCGCTTCGGGGATGCCGACACCAGTCACACCGGCCGCGCCCGTGCCCAAGGAACGCCACTACCGCATCCACTTTGGGGCCACGGGTTTTACGTACGAAACCATCTTCGGGGAATATCTCATTGGGGCCGATGAAATCGTGGTCGAAGACCCTTACCTCCGGGCGCACCACCAGATTCTTAACTTCCTGCGTTTCTGTGAAACCGCCATCCGTATTCATCGCCCCAAGAAAATCCGGTTGGTGACCCGTTTCGATAACGATCTGGAGAAGGATGAGGCGATGGGAAAATTCACCACCATTACCGAAAGCCTCAAACAATACGATGTTCAGTTGGAGGTGCAGACCAGCTCCAAGCTGCATGACCGCGAGATCCGGCTCAGCAGTGGCTGGACTGTCAAGATCGGGCGTGGCTTCGACATTTACCAAAAACCTGACGATTGGCTGACTGTAGGGGCCAACGACCTCGCCCTGCGCCCCTGCCTCGAAACCACCGTGGATATTTTTCAACAGAAACGGGAGGCGTCTGTCGCGTAGACGCCCTGCTATGTTCTCTGATCATCCGCTCCGGCAGCCAGTGTTGTCAGAAAGTTTGGAATTTAAATGCTTATCGTATCAGAAATTGCCAACGCTCTGGACCATATTCCTGATCTTCGGGAGTATGACCGATTCCAGGAAATGGCGTTCCACCTGGCCCGTTCCAAATGGCCAGGCCTTCGGCTGACGCATAAAGTGCATGACCGCAGTGCCGACGCATTGGACACAGAAAATTGCTTGGCCCTGGCTTGCGGCTGGAACGGCGATTTATCCAAATTAAAAGATGACTGCCATGGTCTCAAAATAAATCGACCCAATATAAAGAAAGTCGTTTTTGCCACGTCATCGAAGGTGGAAGAGCCGCAAGTCCTCAACTGGCAAAATTCCGTCAAAGCAGAATTTGACCTCGAACTAATTGCGGTGATTCACCGCGATTGGATGCTGGGTGAATTGGCCCGTCCAGAGCATCGCTGGATTGCCCACCAGTATCTCCGTCTACTTATCGGCGATTTCGCCGACATGCCAACTTGGCTCCCTCGTATCAAAATTGCCGCAACTCAAATTATTTCGGCCTGGAAACTTAAATATCCATCAGGGCAAAATCCCATCTTGGATCTTCGACTCGTAGCCGATGGCGTAAATTCGAAGGATATGCTGCAAACTGAACTCAAGGTGAACAATTTTCCGAAGACGATTCACCGTGGGGACTTCATCTGGATTGCGGGTCAGCCAGGAATTGGCAAGACTCATTCGCTCGTTTCCATCGCTGAGCATTTGGCCTCGTCAGATGGGCCGATTCCCATTTTGATTTCGCTCCGGGATTGGCGTCTGATGGGGGGTCGTTTACTCGATTATGTAGCCGCCGAACCATCCATGTTGCTACAGGGCATCTCTGCAAAAACCGTGGCCACCGCCCTTGAGGCTGGACATCTCATCCTCCTCCTGAATGGTTGGAATGAAATGCCCGATGAAGCAAGACTACAAGCAGTCGCTGACCTTGATTCGATTTTAAGGCAGCTTGCCGGTGCAACTGTGGTTGGCACGAGTCGTACTATCCCTCGAACCCGACTACCGCGCCCGCACCTGGCGCTTCGGATTGATGAATTGAGCGACTCTGAAATGCACCAAGCATTGGTAGCCTCCCACGTCCCAAATATTGACAATGTTTGTGGGGAAATCCTGTCAAATTCTCGCATTTCTCAATTGGCGCGAGTTCCATTGTTTTTATGGGAACTGGCGGCCGCCGCCCAATCAAGTCACTCCTTACCCCGCACCCGTTTTGAACTTCTCCATCGCTCGGTCGAGCGCGCCTCGCAGGAACATGAAGAATTTCTGACCATCGGTGGAATCCAGGGCCTGGCTGCACGATATCTTTCTGCCATCGCTCGCCAAATGGCCGAAGCTTCCCAGACTGTCCTATCAGCAGCTCAAGCCCGACAAATTGTGATGGGGATTTCATCGCAGCTCCAGACGGAGGGATATTTGTCCGCGCCGCCACCGCCGCCGGCAATTCTAAAACAGTTAACGAATTGTCATTTGCTGTTTGAGGAAGATGCCCCAGCGAGCATTCGCTTTTCCCACCAGTTGTTTCAGGAATATTTTGCCGCTCTTGATTTAGCCACCACTTTTGCGGATTTTCCATCGTCGTCATTTCGCTCTTGGGCCTGGGCGGTTCCAATCCAGTTGGCGGTTGAAGAACTTTGTCGGCAAGAGCGTAACCATGAAGCGGCTAAATTCGTCGTCGGTTTGGCTACCGCTGATTTGGAGGCGGCTTGTCGTGCCATCGGCACGAATCCGACGATTTGGCCTCACCTCCAAAACGAAATTAGCGCAAAGATTTTCGACCTGGCGAAAATAAACGTGAATGCCCAGTGGCTCGCCTCACGATGCGCTGCTGCCACCGGCCGGCCAGAATTTGCTGACATGGTTTTTGGTGGGCTTGCCGGCCATCCCCCCGGCTCAGAGAGTTGCTTTGTTGGACTTCCTGTGGAATCAGTTTTTGCGGCACTAGGTCCGAGTTTTGCAGCTCGTTTGCTCGTTTGTAAAGAGGATGCCTTCCGCCTTTATGTGCTGCGTCAACTCGCAGAAAGCGGCACGCGCGATGGTTTGCTTTTGGCTCAAAAACTGGCTGTTTCCGACCAGTGTCAGGAAGTTCGACTCTTGGCGTTTTTTCTCATATTTGCGGCCGGATCAAAAGGTTGGCATCGCCAATTTGCCCGCAAAGTGGTTCGTCAAGGCGGTTGGACGCGCGAACTGCTTGCCGTCGCTTTTCGTTGCCCAGAAGTGTCGCTTCCAGGCTGGCGCCGCCGAGTTGCCCGTTGTTTAAAGCGCCTAACTTCGCTGGAGGAACGGATCAAGCTCCAGAATATGTGCTATGAACTCGACGAAACGCGGGCTGTGGAATTGGCCAAGGCCGAATATGAATGGTGTCGAGCGGCTTATTCCATCGAAGTTCCGAAGGAAGATGAAGCGGCGAGGAGCTATCGCCGGTTCTGCTTGCGTCGAACTGCCAAACATTTCACCGATTGGACTGCCCTTAAGGTGATTGAGGAGATCAATCTTGGAGATCCCACCAGGTTAGGCCAACTACCCATTGGGTGTCTCTCGCAAAGCCAGAAGGACCAGATTGTTCACAATCATATTTCATACTACAAAAGTGTGTCGCCGCCTCGACACGACGGGTTTCAGCTATTTGCCACCTTATCTCCTAAAAATGTTGCCCGCGATGTCTTGATGCTCATGCTCAAGCCCGAGTATTCAAAGAACTCCGATAACTGGAATTGGGTAATTTATCCCGGCCTACGCCTTTTGGATCGCAATGATGTTCTAAGTGTTGTTTCCGAGCCTTTATTTGGTTCTCCGAAATCTGAAGATTTGACGCAATTGGTAAACGCGTTAGCGTCCACTCTCCCCGATGAACGTGGACGCCTGCGGGAAGATGTGCTTGGCTCTTGGCGAAGTCGCTTGCATGAATGGATTCAACTGCTGCCAGGGATGAGCGAAACAACTGCTCATCTTTGGTCGAATGCGGCCCTGTTGCTGGGCGAAATGGGACATGCGGACGACGCTAGCTTGGTTCTTTCCTGGCTCCAAGCCGATCACGAAAGAGTTGTTCTGGAACAGGAAGAATGGCGAACAGCACATGAATCATATCGGGCTTCAGGCGGAGGGGCTGCCCGCCCAAGCCGCGTTATTCCCTGTTCATATGAGAATAATTACAAACGGGCTCTTTGGGGATTTTCCGGCATATCTGTGGCTATTCAAATTGCCAAATTGATTGAAAGTCCTCGCGAAATGGGGTTTGCCGCCAACTGGGTCGCCACGCACCTCGGTGCCCCGTCCGTAGAAACATTTGACCATGGTCGTTCGCAACAGAATTATGAGCTGGTTTCGACCCGTCGCGTGCGGTCGGCAGAATTCGCCGCCACGGCCGCATCCACCATCGCGGTTTTGAAGACAGCGATTGATCGCTGCGCCAACGACAAACAACTTTGCCATACCGATCAACTCCACAGTGCTTTTCTCGCCCTGGCGCGATTGGAGGGAGCCCCGGCAGGTGCCTGGGTCATTGAGAGACTAGAGCAATATTTTGGCGATAAAACGTGGGAATATTTGTTCCTGGACATGACATTGGTTGGAGCATCATTCGAAGGCAAACGTCTCTTGCCGTTTGTGCGACGCACGATTCAGGAAGTTCTGCATCCCCAATACCCTTCATCTACGGATGATTCTCATCGGGTATCACATGCTCTAATCGCACTTCTTTTCAGCGATGCTCCTGAGCTGGCAGGGCAATTGCTGGAAAATGAGGCTGCACCCGTCTTCCAACACAAGGAGTTCCAAATTGAGTCTCTCATCCACGTCAGTCGTTGGGTTAATTCACCTTGGGTCGATGTGTGGCTACGGTCGTATTTCAATCTGAAAAACTCTGAACGGCTGCGCTCCACGGCGCTGCGAATTGCAGTTGAACGCGCAGCAGATCGCCAAGACTTTGCAGGTCTGCGGGCTTTGGCTGCGATTTTCATCGAACTTGGTAATCTTGAGAGGTCGGAGGGCGATTGGACTATTCCGCGTCGCTTGGGCGAAATTCTTTCGGAATACCCAGAGCATCGGATCGTTGTCATCAACGATGCACTCGGGGCCAAAACGATTCACGAAGCCCGTCGCTGGTTGCGCTTACTCGGCGGCTTTGAGACAGATCAGTCCGTTCTCGTTGCATTTCAATTGGCCGAACGATTTGGAGAATCCCATCTCAATGCCGTAGGTGCTCTTGCGCCGTCCCACCAGGAAGGGACCAATCTTTCTTTCACGGGTTGGGGCGCACCCTGGAAGCGAAACACCTGGCAAAATCCGGCCATCGTGGAGCGACTTGCCGCAATGTCCCAGAGTGCAGACAAAGACTTTCGGCTTGCGTCTGAAAATGCTCTATTCTGGTTGGAGCGCGAACGGCTCACCGCTGGAAATTGAGGGGGTCGAGTTGTGTTTGGAAATCCGCGCCGAGAGGCTGGATTTTTACGAGATGGACCGCCAAGGACGCGCCAGCCGGTCCGCCTGCGCCGGTTGCACTATGCTAAAAATTTGCGCGGGTTCAACGCCAGGTGGACCCTGGCCCGGTGCTGGCTGCACCTGTCGCGACCGCAGGACGGCCCGTGGCCCGCGATGCCCCGCGCTGGTCGCGACCAGCACCAGCATCCCACCCGACAGCAGGGAACCGGCGCAAACTGGTGGGAATCATGCGCCGGTACGATCCAAACTACGGAGGAACCCCCGTTGATCGCCGAATTCTGGCCGGACCTTCAACCACAAGAAAGAACCTGCGGTTATTGCGGCTGCACCGACTCCGTGGTGCCAGGTCAGTTCCGCGACCCTTGTAGCGGGGCCTGCTCGCGATAGGCGGCAATTGTCATTTGGCGCTCGGTTTCGTCCTGGCAATGCTTGTCGAGGAAGAGCTGGATGTCCTCGGCTAGGGCGAAAAGGCGCGTGAGGCGGCGAGCTTCGAATGCCTGGCGCTGGGCTTCATTGGTGAAGCCGCCGGCGGGCTCGGGGATTTCGCGGGCGACTTGGGCTTCCATTTCGGGGATGATGGCGGTGATGGTGGTCTTGGTGGTGTTCATAATGGTGTTTTCTAAGGAGGAGCGCGTAACGCTCCCCACGGGGCAATGATTGGTGGGTTTCGGACAGCCCTGTGTTAGAAAAACGGCCGGGTTTCCCGCCCCCGCCCCCGCGCCCTGGTGTGTTACGAAAATCGCCGGGTTTCCCTGCCCTGTGCTAAAAAAATGCGCGGGTTCAGAGCGCATCTCGCGCCTGCGCCTCCGCGCCGGCTGCCAGTCCCGCGCCCATGCCTCGGTCGCGCCTCGGTGTGTTACGAAAAT
>Ga0316217_10002006_pt1 | contig 25302 bp, 32 predicted proteins | sample 1anoAmetaG_FD_203633 | JGI IMG/M metagenome (GOLD analysis project Ga0316217, IMG submission 203633) | Freshwater microbial communities from Trout Bog Lake, Wisconsin, USA - 1anoA | ecosystem: Environmental > Aquatic > Freshwater > Lake > Hypolimnion/Profundal zone | place: USA: Wisconsin...
CACGCATTCTTTGACCATCCAAATCAACGGCTAGCAAAGCGATAATAGCTACAGTATTGATCAGTACGTTTCCGGCAACAAGTTTTTGGTGATTACTGGGGGGTTGTCTCTGTACGGGGTGAAGCCAAGCACCCAAATGACTTATCTTACGCAAACTGCACTCCAAGGTAGCAGGACTATCTATGTGGCTGCCAGCAGCGACTGGAAAGTTGGAGATGAGCTATCACTGTCCCCTTCCTTTACCAACCAAAGTGAGTATGAAAAGGTCAAGATATCTGCGATCAATCCAGATGGCTCGCTTAATCTCACTTCTCCTCTGCAGTTTACTCACTTCGGAGCTCCCTCTGCGACCATCAGCAATAATTATGGTACCCTGGATGCTCGCACGATGGTGGGCCACCTTACCCGTAACATCAAAATCGTGTCGGGTGGAGATACAAACTGGGGGTATTCAGTCTTTGTTTATGGATACAATGATGGTGCCACACGTGTGGGAAATGCGGTATTCGATGGCGTCTAATTCCAATCAGGCGGACAAATCACATCCCAGCCAACTCTTCAAATCCTGGGGCTCACGGGTACGATATCCCCCACGCAAATCTCTGGATCATCGTTCCACAACTGCCTTCAGACTTGCATAAATGTGTAGGATGCCTAACAGGTCTCGATTACTTCCAACATATTTTATAACATAGCTGGCACAGGGGTTTAAGTGACCAGAGCCACTAAAGGCTTTACTTTCACTAGCAATCTGATTGTTGGAGCTACTGACGCTGGTTTCGTGATTTACTAAGCCAATGACAACACCTATGTGACAGAAAACGTATGCCAAGGTTCCAAAGGCTACGGATTCATCATACCTCAGATTGGATGCGACCAGGTACAGAACAGTCCTTACGGTTACAACACTGCAGGTTCATGCAGTATTGGTTTCCTCCTCACCTCCATTAAAAGCGACTGCCAGGCCTTTTCTTATCTTAGCGCTTATGCTTGTGGAGTTGGCCAGATCGCCAATCCTCCTGACACCACCACTCTCAACTTTACCAATTTCATACTCGCAGACAACCAGCTTGGAGCTGTCCTCAGGTTCGGCAGCAGTTTGAAAAGTACTGACAACTCCGCCTACTTTTAAAACTCATACATAACGGCTGTCTCCCGACCCAACTGTGATGTCTGCTACAGTGCTACAGTCTGCAATTCACTGACAGGTTTGAGAATGCTCACTGTAACAGCCAGTGGCAGCAATTTTGATGACTTTAATGGATAATTTGATGCGATATACGATTAGGAGCTGCTTGATGCCAAGGCCTACCTCACCAACGTTACTTTCGACAACTTCAGGCAAAGCTATCCCGCACCCACTTACGCCAGCTCTGTTGCTTCAGCATGTGGCAGCAACTTCGCCATGAAGACACATCCCCAAGCAGTTGATCTCACAGCAGGTCACTACCTTTTCACCAGCAACTGCACGAACTGCGACAACTCAAGCTACATCTACTGTGACGCCAACAACCCAGCCTATCTGGGATCGAGTGGTGGTTGTGGCGACATCTTGTGCACTGGCAAATCCAACTACATCGTTTTGGACTGGAACGGCACCTTCTTTGGCAACACTAGCACCATTCTGCCCAACAATACTCTCATAGGCAACAATGAGGCAAACTGTACCTTCAGTCCCACCATGAACGGACATCTCTGCCAGCGCTCCGACCTAGTTGTCCTTGAGTACCAATCTCAAGCCCCAGACTACAATTCTCGTATCATGTGGCCAGTAAACCTGACAGCCAACAGTTCAAACTACACAACTGTGGTGAATGGCTGGAGAGAGTGGAACTGGCAAGGTTCTACCCCCATGGGAACTCGTTTGGGCCGCTTCGTCTCAGTCGTCAAGCTCTTTAGTGTCTACAATATTACTTTCAGCTCAACTCCTCCACTTTAGTTGGCTTTCCAACTCCAAAGATCTTCACCTGATGGGAACAACAGCCGCTGGACCATGGTCAAAATTTACTACCCTCTGCCCAACTCAATCGAAGTTTCAGTGGGAGGAGTCCCTTTTCAACCCATCATCATGACCAATACAGACGGCAGTGGGCTAAGGAGGCAGATCAACACATCAGTATGCGGAGACAACATCTTCTACTTCAGCAACAGGACCATCCAATTTGTAGTCACTGAAGACCCAAATTGCGTGGTGACCATCACTTTATCCGATTCCATCCAGCTTACCACCCACTTTGCCATGAACGCCAGTGACTTCTTCAGCGACACTGTGATGTCAGGCTTTATCAGCAACCTTTGCGCACTTCTCAACATCCAAGACCAATCGAGAGTTAAAGTGGTTGGTGTTTATGCAGGTTCAGCCATCGTTGATGTCTACATTGCAGCCAACGGATCAGTGGCGGCCAGTCCAGGCGCAGATCCCACACAGGTAGCCATCGCCGCGGCTCTGTCTCAAGCAATCAGCAATGGCTCCTTCGCATCCAGTATGCAGAACGTGGTGGGCTACCAAGTCATCCAAGCATCCAGTACTTTCTCAATACTGCCCATATTTAGTACTCCCACAACTACAACCAACGCCACTTCAGCTAGCAGTTCGAGTGAAAACCAAGCAGTTTTGATGGTTACTTCCAACCCCAAATTCATCATCGGTATCATCGCAGGCGCAGTTGTCATTCTGTTCGGTATGACCATTCTGTTGTGCTATATCTACAAGAAGTACAAAGCTGCCCAAGAGGAAATCGCCAACCAGCAAGACTAGAAGGAAGAAGTCATTGAGGAGAAGGAACAAAGCCATGCCATTGTGATGAGTGACTAGGTGCTGTTCGGCAACGATAGCCATGTGGCATCTCCGACTAGAGAAGAATCTCCTAAGAAACTTAAAAGAAATCGCAGGGTTAGGCAGAGACAGACTCTTGAGGTCATTTAGTTTGATTGATCAAGCACACCAATTGATTTATTTGCATCTTAATGCTAATTATCTACTTGTTTGCCCCTTTCTTAATCAATAATGCATGAATGGATTGGACCTATGTTTTTGTATAAAGTTTATAAAATTATCATTGCCAGGAAGTATGAAAAAAGCTCTAACGATTCGAACGATTTCCTTCAAGGAATAGCACAATAAAAGGAAGCTAAACTCGGCCTCACCTAATAGATGTCGTGTATTTTAGCGGTCTGAAACGTTGACAGCTCAAAGATAATCCAAACCAACAAAAGGAGTTGCAGAGAAGCATTAAACCAAAAGGACGAGTTTGAAAAATAGTCAAAAGTCATCCAAAAATCAAAATTGTATACTGAAAAGTGATAAGACTGAGACTAAGATGTTTTTCAATAAGGAAAAATCGAGGTACAACCAAAAAACTAATGCCTAATAAGAAATAGGGAATAAATCTTCGCTTTCCTCTCATCATTTCCACAAATTAGCTAGTTTTAGTGAACCTGCTAAACAACTGATCATAGAGAATAACAATACTAGTTAGTCCATATAGACTAACAAAACTCGAATAAAATCATAGTCGAACCAAAGCAAAGATCTAAAGAAGTAGCTGATGAAAAGAGTGTCTAAAAAGATTGATTTCATGCGAAAAATGACCATTGAAGACGACATCCAAACAATCCAACCTATTCATTTCAGTAAACCCATCCCGAAGGACCAAGATTCAGCCAAAATGTTCAACTTCGACAAGCTGTATGACTATTGCCTGAGGAAGATTAATAGAGAAATCAGTAGATATGAAAGACGCACAGACGGGTTTAAAGACAAAAAGTATTACTAGCTTAAACTATAGAGCAATGTGCTCAACAAATCACTTGTAGAAGTACGCAAATCGATGGTGCATTGGGTTGAAGGGGGTTAGAACCAAAGAAATATGGGGATAGTCGGCAATTTGATTGACATGTCGAAGAGTAATGAGAAAAGCAGTTCCAAATTGGGAAGGAGAAAGTTAAATACTGCATGTTGTGAAAAACGAAGGCCAAACTCAAAAACTGGGCAAAGCTGCAATCCCTTTTCTCTGGAGACTAGAGGATGGTAGATCCGTGAAAAGCAAGAGTACTTCTAGCTCTGCGAGTGAGTTGATGATCTTTTCAATTGCCAGTCAATAGCCCATCACTGTATATTAGGGTTCTAAGTGAATACTTAAATAGGATCAATGCTGAGTTTTGAAGATGGATTAGAATATGCAGCTGTTGTCTTGGTACATCTAGAGATCTCCTACAAGGTTGCGCGATTAATCGAACATATTTATGGGGTCAACTATCTCTTCGTTTTAGCGTTACTTATATTCTTCAGCAAGCTCTGTTATCTCCAGCTTAGGCTACTCTTGTATTGGTTCAACTTTGAGCACACTTTTATCGGGCTTTGGTGACTTGACACTTGGCGCTTTCTTCATGAGGGGCAGTTCCAATAGGTCCTATCTGTTTTTGTAAGCTTTGAGTTCCTCGATCGTTGCCAATTTTTCGGTTATCTAAATGCCATTACTCTCTATTTCCTGCTGCATCTGATTGGTATCTTGAGTAAAATAATGGATTTCCCGCAAACTACTGATGATTGAGATGAAGTTCTAGTACTTTTTTTACATCTTCTGGTGATGGCTGCGGCACTGTTCCGCTTGCCGTGTGCCAATGAAAAGCTACATGGTTTTGAAGATTTTGTCTGTCCGGCGCATATGCCTGTTGACGAAATGAGTGTAATGAATTTAAAGGAACCAATGATATTTCTTGTTTTCCTAAGTGGACCAATGCCCTCTGTTCAGGTTTTTGTGTTCTTAGGCTCCTCTTTTGCTTTTTTTTGCAGCCTTTGTGGTGATCTCTTCTCTCAGTTAGTGATTTCTTTAACTTGAAAGCCTTTCCAGTTATTAATTTGACCCTACTAAGGATGCCTCAGGCGCTAGGAGGGATTAGAAAGGGTTGAGCTTGAGGGCTATTTGTTTTTGTTCCTCACTGAGTTGTGAAGAAGATGAAGAGTCTTACTTCATGAATATCTTTGGACTTTGAAGTATATCACTTTATATGTAATGTCCATTGAAGCGAATATAAGCTTGTAGAATATAGCTCAACTGGTTATGAATTTGTAACTACTGGAAAACTCAAAAAATCATTTTGAAAAGAGCTACCACAAGACTAAATTATTATTAGGCATATCTAGAATCATCGTGTTTGTTGTTTTGCTGCAACATTTTTCAGTTCATCCTATCCTCCACCTCAAGGATGTTCTTATTTGAAGGTGGGAGTGCTAAGATTGATCATCCCTCAGTTTTTAGTTTATTTTTTATTAACAACTTTGAAACAGACTCATTCGCTTTGTTAAAAGGCGTGGGCAGCTTTTAATCTTTTGTCTGTGTATTGCTTCTTAGAGCTAGCTATGATTTACAAGCAAAGAACTTGATTAATTGTGTTAACAAAGAACTTCCGAGAGGTATAATTTGAAATCGTTACTTAACAATAAATCAAGGACAATCGTTGGTTCAGACTATATTTCGAACCCTTTAGCATTAATAAGTCCTGTTATTGATCAGTTTTCTAAATTCTCCTACTCGAAGCCTCATAAAATAATTGTGATGATTTGGCAATTAAAAAAGGGTCTATGGAAAGTAAATTCGTTGTAGGATGGATATTTAATAGTGAAAGTGAAGACAGAAATTACTAACTTCAGTTATATTGCCTTGGAAGGATTCTAAAGTGGTGAAAGATCATTTTATGCAATTGATTAGAAGAAATAAGGGATTCGGGAGAATTAAAATGGATCCAAGAGAATTGAAAGTCAGGGAATTCAAGATTCTAGACAATAAGAATTCAAAAGGACAAAGTGTTCACTTATCTGCCTATCTTAAAAGAACAATCATTTGTATTCTTTTAGAATTCAACAAAATTCAGGATTCAAAAGATTGCCACAATGTAGACTTATTGAGCAATCATGAGCTAAGAGCCAAATAAAAGTGTTTGAAGAGTGAATAGCAATAGACGTTTAGATATCAGCAACATTTCTTATTCTGCGGCTTGCCGGTTTCACTAGAGATATCAAGCTTGACTTTGGGTTAGGCAACATTTCCCTTTTTGATTCCCGGTGGCTGCGTCAAGCCAAATGTACCTCGTTTTCAATGTTGATGGCTCCTTTCTAGATTTTTTAGAGTAGCAACTCTGCATTCTTCTTGAATGCCTACTCAACTTGGTAGGCTGTTTTAGCCGAGACCTACAAAAAGAGTAGACTGTTGTCTTTGGCGAATTTGGCGCCTTCATCGTACGTCACTTTCCGACTTGATAAGGGATATGCTACTCTGACTCCATGTCGCATTTGTTGCCTACCACCACAAAACACATCTCTGAGTTTCCGTTTATCTTCGCTTCCTCAAGCCACCTGGAAACATTGTAGAAAGATTCACGGTTGGTGATATCATACACTAGGATGGCACCTGCGGCCGATCGATAGTATCCTCGGGTGATTGACTTAAACGACTACTGTCCTGCCTGCATGGTTAGAGGTGTACTGTGTCCCAAATCTGCAATTTGACGGTTTTGTCACCGACTGTGATCATCTTGGCTCCGAACTCAACTCCGATGGTGACTTCGTGTTTTTGTCGGAAGCGATGGTCTATGAACTGTAAGAGGAGACATGATTTGCCGACGCCTGAAATTGGACCTAAAGGTACCTGTGTCGCCAATAATGATGAACTTAAACATGTAGGAGAAAGACATCTTCTGCCAACTTTATGATATTTATCAATTATCAAGTAATCATTATTATACGCATCACTTTTCTTACAAAGGCAGCGCAAAATTCTACCAGAGGCTACCCTTCCAGCGCACTGCAATATTAAATTATTATTATTATATTTTAATTCCATGGCCACAAAATAGGCACAGCCTAAGACTGCACCCAAGGAGGCTAAGGTCAAGAAGGAAGCAACCAAGAAATAAGCCGCTGAGACCAAAGTTTCACACAGCTTCACAATTGATTGCACCAAACCCGTCGAAGATAAGGTCTTCAACACCACCAACTTCGCAGAGTACCTCCGCCAACGCATAAAAATCGCAGGAAGGACTGGTCATTTGGGGGAGTCAGTTAGAGTGGTCAACGACGATAAGAAAGTAACAGTTAAGGCCGACATTGCATTTTCCAAGAGATACCTGAAGTACTTGACCAAAAAGTACCTAAAAAGGCACAGTTTGAGATAGTTCTTGTACGTTGTAGCTGCCAACAAGGCTTCTTACCAAATCAAATACTTCAACATCCAGCAGGAAGGCGCAGACCAGGAATGATGCTTGCTGCTATTTAAATCATTAATTAGTAATTGATCTCAATAATGAAATCACGAACAGAGTTTCTCAGGCATCACTATTGACTCTATCAATAGATCTTTCACACCATTTCTCTTTTATCTCAATCATTTATCATCCAACCTAAGAAGCTAAATCAATAAGTTATCAAGATAATCTTAGAGTCTACTGCTGTATTCATCATTAGTACTGCATTAAAGTATTTTCAATATAATCATACAAATCACTCTAGTTGTTCGTATCCAACAATCGTGGGCCCTTTAAACACATACTTTAGATTGCTGCTCAGCTCAGTAACTGCTCGTTTGCATTCTTCAACTTTTACGAAAGTGAGGACGATTATCACTAGTTTGATGATGAAGATGATCACACTGATGGAGACAGTGAAATTGCAGAGTCCAGCTTCCGAGTTTTTATATCCTCCCCATGTGACTGACCAGTAGATTATCCAAATCAGGTCGACCAGCAAAGAAACTGCCATTAGGTACCAAATTCTCGTTTTTTGTTTGACGTAGGCGTTGTCCCAGAGCAAGATGACGAAAGCAAAGAGTGGTAGGTCATAATCTGGCCTCTCGAAGTAGGTGAGGAGACTTAGCACTATAACAGCCATGAAGAGCTTGTTAATGTGTTCAATCATTCTATTAAGTGATTATACTCACAGAAAAACAAGCTCTTATTCTGAGAACTATGATTGATTTTTAAGGGTTAAACTCCAAGGATTTCATTTAAAATGAAAGATTTGAGGCTCTTAGGTCAAGGATCTTTGGATATAGCTCTTAAAATCTGAGGATTTGTAAGACAAAAATAACTAGAAGGTTGCGCTGGGCTTCAAAGCTCTACTTAATAGCCTTTGATAATTTTCTTACATAAGAACCCACAAGTAAGATGGGAGATTTCTCTTCATTGAAAATGAGTAACCTTTTCGAAAGTGGACCAACCAACCATTAGAGTTGTATCCTTAGGCCTTTATAAAGAAAACATTCAAATAATGATGTAAAGGAAAAGTTTAGAGACTACTTTCACCCTTCTTCCAATCTATTGCTTCTTTATCCCTTGAATATCATCCAAGAAACAAACTTGAATTCTGCCTAAAATCCAAAGCCCAATTTTTCGATGGCCAGCAATAAGACCTCATAAGAAGGTAACACTTCTTCTGCCCAATCTTAACAGAGATTGGCCATATAACCAAAAACTCAATTTTAAAAAAGCACAGTAAATGCCTTAAAGTTTAAACAGGCAGTCATTTAATGAATCTTACTCTGGTAATCCGCTGCTGAATCCCTCGCAGCAAGTTAGTATCTAAAAGTGCGGTCTTTTGGTGATATAGTTTGATTGCCTAGGCAACTTGGTGAGCTCTATTTATTTTTATTGTAGAGTGGCAAGCTAATAAATCAATTATAAAATGGGAGGCTGTGCATAGAGAGGGAGGATTTCTTCCCAGCCCTAAATAGTTATCAAATAACCTTCCGTAGCACGTTATTACAGTCCTCAGAGTCATATTCACAACAAATAAATCCTACTGAAACCGAACTGCTCTTTGGGCAGTCCCCGGCCCTAAAAATATGACAAGTCTTCCTCCCGCATCAGCACGAAGGAGCAGCTCTCAGCCACTGAGATAATCGAGCAATACACCCACTATACGGGTGGTTAGAACCATCTAGGTGTTCGCTAGCAGATGAATTTGATGGAGACGTTTTCCCACTACGTCTAAGAGTAAAACAATTTTCTCAAAAAGTCGGAACTGGACAAACAGAGCCACTACTTTTAAGAGTCTGTCATTTTGGACAAATGGTAGCCGCATTCGGCTAGTCCTTATAAGAAAGCGGATTAGAAGTTTATGAAGGTTCCATCTTTTTAAAATAGACTCGCCCCAAAGAACCATACCTTTAGAGATATCTGATATATATAGTATTTCCTGCTGCTATTCTGGCTTCGTATATTTAGGGTATAAACCATTTTTTCTTGCCTTGTCTTCTTCCCGAACTAATAAATCAAGATTTCTTTATAAGGCTTGCCTTGCTTGAGTGGATCAAAGTACAAAAGCTTGGAACTTCTTTGTCTTTTTTCTGAAGTTTTTAATTATTTGAAAAAAATCCTTGTTTTTGAATCAACGGCCAAAGTCACATACTTTTGTAGCATTTGAAGTATAGTTTATTTATGAATGTAGCTATTCAGCAACCCTGACTTGGTCTCAATAGAGCCAATAAACGCTTTTAATACTTTCCATTAATTAAAACTCTAAAATGAACTCTTTTAGGGCTTTGACTCGAAAAAAATGTCATTTTTGTGCTAAAAAACTATGATTCTAACTTTTTAGGAGTATTTGGGATAACTTTTTTTATAAATTTTTCAGGTACTAAACTTTTGCATCGGAAATAGAACTCATGAATGGTGTGTATAAAATCCTGTCTCTATGAATAGATTTCAGACTAAAATTCATACGGGAAAAAGAAAAGTATTTTCCAGCGTTTCTGTAGTCAATCTGTACCTCAGCCATAGCCAAGTCTATAAGTGTACGAAATGGAGACGTTTGAGAATCTTTGAGGAAGCAGTACATGTATGAAAGTGAGCTAAAGAATCTGTGTAGAAAGAGGAAAAGTTTTCAATGAGAGATGAATATTGTGTTGATCTTTGTACAAAAGAAAAGCAATACAATAGCATTAAATATAAGTGAATGCTATTTCCAGAGAAACCAAACGATTTGGTATCTATTGGTTCAGATCCATGTTGCTTAATACCCAATCTCAATAGTTTCATGCACCCTTCCTTCTCCCAAAAATAAACATTCGCAGATGCTTAAATAAAAGTTTCAGCTGATCCCATATAGGTGAATAGTAGTCAAATCAGTAATCATTTATCAAACATCTAGCTATCATTCGATCTTAAACTCCGGCCTATTCTTTTTCTGCTGCAGTATAATCTAAATTTGTTCACAGACATCTTTGCCTAGCAACTTCTGCCTCATCCTCTCACTTGCTTTCATTTATATCCTGCTTATTTCCTATTCGGCATTCATCATTCGGTTGTTCTATATGATTAGCTTTTTGAATTAGTTGTGCTTGATTGTGTACTATCTAACTTACAGTGCCACGTTTTAGTAGTAACCTATCACTTGCTGCAGGACGGATTCGGTGTCTGTGTCTCGAGTTAGTTCTTCCTCGCCGCTCAAGAGGTCATCCATGCCATTGCTGAGCTGAATGTAGCCTTTGAGAACAATGTTGGCGACTTTGATACAGAAAGGATTGGGATCTACAAAAGCGATGTAAGTCTTGCTTTTGTAGGCGTTGAATACAGGTCGGAAGAATCCATCTATTTCATTGCTAATCAATTCTAATGTAGCGTTTACGCTCTCATAATACTTTTTCTGTTTGGTATTGATTCTGAGTTTTTATTTGTATTTTGTAAGTTTTTCAAGAACCCTCTCTGCTAAAGTCCTTGAAATGTGGTTTAGTGCCTGCTTTTGATCCTTCAGCATTTGCACTTTCAGAGTAACATTATCACGGATCCTAAGTAAAAAATGGGTTACGCTTTTTTGATTTCTATTACATGGTTTTTGACTTGGCCATACTAAACAAATTTGGTGATTTTTTCATTCAGCAAAGGGTTGTCCGCAGGTACCATGATTGCGTTTGCCCTTGACTGGTGTAAAAGTTTGCTATAGTAAATCATTAGCTTCATAAAGATTTCCCGAGGGAGACTACCTATTATGCTTTTTTGTTATTGTTTTGACATTTGCATGAGTCTTTATATTTATGCCTCTGGGACTGGTGAGCTCACTTCATTTGATATAATTTGGCCCCAATAGGGCAGATTCCCGAATTGGTTATAAGTATTCCCCATTCCGCCAGGCTGGAAAGGAGTGTTTTGGTTCGGAAATCCTGGTGCGACTGGATTTAGTAGATTATTTGCTGGCGGAACTTGATTGAATAGATTGGCTCCAGTTGCTGTGGTGGTGTTGGGATTGAACATGCTCGTAGTATTGGTTTGGTTGAACACGTTCGTTCCTCCAGTAGCTGTCGTATTGCCTGGAGTTAAAAAGTTTGTTCCACCAGTTGCTGTGGTGTTGGCTTTATTGAACATGTTTGTTCCTCCAGTTGTGTTTGTTCCCGCGGCTGTACCTCCGATAGCTGTAGTGTTACCCTGATTCAAAAAATTTGTTCCTCCAGTGGTATTGCCTTGATTAAAGAAACTGGTTCCTCCAGTTGGCGTAGGGTTGCCTTGATTAAAGAAACTTGTTCCTCCAGTTGGCGTAGGGTTACCCTGATTCAAGAAGTTTGTTCCTCCGGTTGCAGTGGTGTTACCCTTGTTAAAGAAACTTGTTGCCTCAGTTGCAGTAGGGTTACCTTGATTAAAGAAACTTGTTCCCCCAGTTGCCGTAGGATTGCCTTGATTCAAGAAGTTTGTTCCTCCAGCGGTATTGCCCTGATTAAAGAAACTTGTTCCTCCAGTTGGTGTAGGGTTGCCCTGGTTCAAAAAGTTTGTTCCTCCAGTTGCCCCAGTGTTACCTTGATTAAAATAACTGGTCCCCCCCGTATTGCCCTGGTTTAAAAAGTTTGTCCCTCCAACAGCTGGCGTATTGCCTTTGTTAAATACGTTTGTTCCGCCAGTAGCTCCAGGAGCTAGGGTGTTGCCTTTGTTGAACACATTAGTTCCGCCAGTCGCTGTTGTGTTGCCTTGGTTGAACATGGCTGGAGTATTACCTTTGTTGAACCCGCCTAGTGTATTACCTTTGTTGAGCATATTTGCTCCTGGTTGGTTGAAACCTTGGTTCTTAGAGTCTGCATTACCAGTTGCCTGGCCACCTGCACCTGGAAAGAAACTGTTGTATGGTTGTTTCTGTCCACTTAAGTTTGGATTGGTAGCATTAATTTGGCTCGTGTTGCCTTTGGCGTTCATTTGAGCCAGTCTAGGATCAGTCTTCAAGCCCATGGCCATTTTGTCTGCCACAGAAGGATTGTTTGATGGAGGAGGCGGAAAGACATTGGGTCTCTTGTTACCCTGGTTACCTTGATTGCCCTGGTTAAACATCTAACCAAATCTCTAACTATTGAATATATAATTCTCAACACTAGTTCAAATAAGCAGCATGCTGTAGCTTTCTATATGCTCAACTAAACATCAATTGACAGAGTCTAAAGGGCAATAAATCAGAACAACTTCGGTTTGTATGTCACAGCTTCATAAAATTACTGACAGTTTATAAAGCCGTCTCCGTTTGTATCCGCTTGTTTCATCATTTACTGCAAATCTTATTATTCGAAATTCAAGTGAAGATGCTTTGCTATCCTTCTCAGCCCATGGATTGTCATGAGACCAGTTTTTTAGTCATCGAAAAGCTTGAAAATTCTTTGGATTTCCTCGTAGGATTCTTATCCATTGACGTTGGGACTCATGAAGAAGATAAAATCTTAAAATGTGATCATGCCTGCACCTTACTGATCCATATCACAGATAAGCTGATACAATGCGCTATTTTATGCTTGAGGACCTTCTCTTTTGATTGTGCTTTTGAGATCTAAATCGAGAAAAGCTGACCTCGGGGGTTGACTAAGCCTGTTTGCTTGAGATCGAAAGTATCGAAGATTTGCTTAATTTCTTAGAGTTGGTGAATGTTTAAGCCTGGACGAACATGCCGTTAGAGCTATTTCCTAGTAGCAAGTTGTTTGGCAAGATCTTTTGTGGACATCTAAATAAAATGATTATTAAAGATTCAGTAATTGACAAAAGTAAAAGGCCCCTCATATTTTTTTGAATGAAAGGTAGTCCCAAAAAGTATAAGTATGAGCAAACTTTCAAAAGAAGTAGCAGTCAATTTGAGATTAATTGGATTGCTTTGTCCGTTTTATCCAAATTTTATCAAAAAGTCTTTGTGGTTTTTGTCAAGAATGTGCTTTTGGAGTGAAGGAAGGGTCGAAAGCATTTAATATGCTTTTGAAAAATTAGAATTTTGCGAAAATAGGAAGATTTGTGTTATTACATATTCTAAATTACATAAGTTATTGGATTCTGAGTATGGAAGAACTCTATACCTTCAACTCACGTCAGCTTCAGATCATTAAAAACAACTCAAGCCAGCTGAGTTCAGGAAAATATCGCAAGAAAATATTAAGCTGCAACAGATCTTCAAAGATCTCACCCAAAAGCAAGCTAATCCCATTCATTTAAAAGGAAAACTAGAAGCTTTCTTATCGAGTTAAGTCCTACAAGAAGGTAAAATTTGCCGAGCCCATTGAGAAAGTCATTGAGAAAAAGCTTTTAGCCAATAACTAAACTAAATTTCAGGAAACCAAATCATTCTTTCTCCAGAAAAGTCCGGAGGAGAAACAAATCTTTGCTAATGGATAGAAAAATCCTAAAGAAGGCGAAAACAATCGACCTCTGAAAACTTTCATTAAGCGAGCATTTTCTGCTGTAGATAGAGGTTAAATCTAAGAGAAAAGCAATCCTTTAAATGAGCTAAAACAACCACAAAATGATTACATTTAAAGAAAGGAAAAAAAATCAAACTCCCTTAAGTTAAGTCCAAAGATAAATTTCCCCATCAGTGATAGAAAGCTGCCTTCCGCTTTTAAACTGAAATTCGGAGAAAAGTATCTCTAGAAAATAATTCAACCTTAAGTGAAGTTAGGTGTTCCTAGAATCCCATTAGTTTGTCAAAGAGAGTTGTGTTTAGGCTCCAGCCGATAAAATTTGGCGTAGTAAATCTAAAATTTCAAGAGGAGGCTCACTCTGTAAAGCTATCTCAAAAATTGAGTATGCCTATCTGATCTGATCATTCCAGCCTATATAATTTCTGAGTATAATCTAAAGATTATCTCTTATTTTTTACTTTCTTTTGATATGTATTGTAGTCATTCTATTCATATCTTTATCTTTTTCATGATTACTTTCAAGAGACTAAAGCTATTACCCTATCGGAGCTAATCTAAGCCTGATAGGTCAAACCAAGGTCAGAATAAGGTTGAGACTCTTTAGAGATTAATAAGAAATGTCCATGTGAATTAAAATACTTTGACGAAGTAATGATTTAAATTAGATCATAATGTTAGACGAAAGAATCGTAGGCAGTGAACAAACTTATCCTCCATACTGTCTTCTAACTTGTGACGAAGCATTCATCCTAAATCTCTACAACTACGGCTTCATAATATCGATAGTCTTTTCAGTGATAACCTCACTGGCTGGTCTCTACAATGTCGTCATGCACTACATCAACTTCAATAACCCTTATTTCCAGTCCAAAATAATCAGTATTTGCGTGGTTATCTAGTCATCCTCTTGATGCCTCCCATTTATGCTGTGACTTCAACTTTGTCCTTCCTGTCCATTGTAAGGCATATCATATGAAGAAAACTTCAGTGTATCTGACCTTGGCTCGAGATTTCTATGAAGTTTTTGCTCTTTTCGCCTTCTTCTACCTGATGTTCTCTTTTCTGGCATTCGACCACGAGAAGGTACTCAAGATACGACTTAGAACTAACTGAACTAGCGCAAAGTTTACTAGATTCTAAAGGTCTAAGCGAAGTAGGTGCCTCATGATTACCCTTGCTCTTACTTCCAAAAGCCATATCAATTGTCCAGTTGGATCAAAGCCAAATTTTTCAGCCATAGATGCAAGAGGGCTATTATGCAGTTTATTCTCTTAAAAATAGCCACTTCTGCATTGTTCGCTATTGTCTATCCCAATTATGAGCTCAGATCGAGAGATTCTGATGACTGGGACTATGTCTTTTACCAGAACCTGAACACTGTTGTTTATTGGATTCTCACTATCTCTTCATATGTTGCTTACTATTATCTGACCTTGTTTTTCAATGCATTAGCAAAACCTTTGCAACCTTTCAAACCAGATCTCAAATTTTTCACCTTCAACACAGCCATTTTCTTCACTTACTGGCAAAAAGTTTGGATGGTAATTTTCCAAAACGATATCATAGGGTGTTTCGATTCGTCAGCCGCTTCCTTCAGCGTCCGAAAGATAATGTACGCAATCGAAGTAACTTCTGCCATATCTAGCACGTTCTAATCTGCTTCTAAATGGTAGTCATGATTTTCGCTGCTGCTTAGGCCTACAACTATGAGGACTATAAACTAAGGACGATACGCAACTTTGGCTCCATCAGGTACATACTCATTGATATCTTCAAAATCTTTGTGAATGAGCTTCGGTTGGTGAAGCCGAAAAAGATGGGATTTTCGTCTATTGCAGATTAAGCAGAAACAGAATTGCTGACCATAACCCACAGCCTGATGAAGAACAACAACAAAGAGTAAATATTTAAGAAGCACCTGATCAAACCACTTTAAGGCAACATTAAATAAAACTATTTCTGAGGCTTCCCCTCAAAATGATTCGTTAATACTATTTCTGCCATTGTTATACTATTTATTCGATTACCAATAAAGTTACTCTAGGTTATTTTATACGCATAATCAATAGTTATGGGCAATTAGTGCGAAACTTGCAAAGACGTGGAGGGAGAGAGCAGACCAAGAGATGATTTGTTAGTCCAAAGCTAGAACGGGGTGTTGGAAATGACTCCAGACAATATCATTACTTCGAATAGATTGCTGTAAACTATAGCTAAGCCTCCCTCATATCATAAATTCTACAAAAGTGGGCAATTCTAAGACATTGAAGAGATCAACGAACATCCGCCATCTTCTATCAGCCGCCGCGAAATAATAAGGTTCAGAAACGGAGCTACTTACGATGGCTACATTGTAAACAATCTTCGAGAAGGCAAAGGGATACAAATCTGGCCAGATAAGTCCACATACGAAGGAGACTGGAAATAAAACAACGCTTGGGGTTTCGGGAAGTTTACTAAACCCAATGGCGATGTATTTGAAGGCGAGTGGATGAACAACCATGCCAACGGGTATGGAGTTTTCTAGAATCATCTTGGCGAAAAGTATGAGGGAATGTGGATAAAAGATCAACCCAATGGCAAAGGAAAAGAAACATGGAGAGATGGTAGCTCTTATTAGGGTGATTACACATCAGGAGTTAAAGAAGGCTATGGAAAATATATAATGAGCAATGGTAACGTTTACTAAGGGTAATGGAAAAAAAACTTATTTCATGGCAAAGGTACTTTGCGAATGGCTGACGGCAGAAGTTACAAAGGAGAGTGGAGTTAAGGTAAAATGCATGGTAGAGGAATCTACAAATGGCCAACAGGCCAATAATACTAAGGCACATACAAAATGGATATGAAAGAAGGTTTTGGCACCTACAAGTGGAAAGATGGCAAAAGGTATTTTGGAGATTGGAAAGCAAACAAACGCCATGGAAAAGGATACATAAAGTACACTGATGGGACTGAGAGGTAAGGTACTTGGTAAAACGATCGTAGAGTTAGTTGGGACGAAAATGACATCTCTTAAACAGCCATAAAGAAGTAGTAAGAGTTCTAATAGCCGAGATATAGTAACCCTTGATTTTGAATTTTCGGATTTGTGCAAACAACAACCAAAAATTATAATATAATGAACCCATCTTCAAACTTGCTGAGTGTGTAAAAGCACTAAATAAGCTACCGCAAATCTAGCCAAATGTAGCTTATCGACCATTACGTATCGATTTGGCAATGATAGTAAAAAGTGTAGCTGTCCTAGGCTCAGAGTAGAATCCAGGAGCGCATAACATTAGGCAAGAAGAAAAAAAACAACATTGATTCGAATAACATCTTAACCTCTCTCAAAAACCACTTTATTTTCTACAATCTGACACCCTCCGAACTGTACCCATTCTCTAAGGTAGCTAAAACGTCAAGGAAAAGATGTTTCACTGCACAGTTAGATAAAATTAAAAGCTATTCACCTATCAAGATTATGGCACCTGCTTCTTTATCATCAATAAAGGTAGGATGGAGATCAAGAACGTTGACAAAGACAAAAAAAACATTTTGAGAAATAATGATGGTAAATTTTATTGGACATAGGATTTGGAGAGCTGGCACTTCTATACAATACTTAAAGGAACAGTGAAGTTATTGCGCTTTAAGATACTGATCTCTGGGTCATTGATAGGGTCACCTTTCGTCAGGCAGTTTAAGAGATAATTGTTCGCGATTACACATAGAATAAAAAATGTTTTGAAAGTGTCAGATTTTTCTCAACTTTGAACCCCAATCAAAAAGATATCATTGCTTCATCTCTAATCAGGCAGAAGTTTTACAAAGGGCAAGTCATCATTCAATAAGGAGACCCTGGTTCAACCTTCTATTACATCAAAGAGGGCAATGCTTCGGTTTATAAGGCATCCAAATTTCAGAGAAAGCTCACAAAAGGCGATTCTTTTGGAGAACAATCACTTTACTATAATACTATGAGACAGTATACCATTAAAGCTGATTAGGATGTAGTTTGTTTGGTCTTGGGAAGAGACACTTTACACAAAACTATGGGAGAAAACATCTACGAAGTAACGTTCAAGAATTTCATCAAATGGGCCTTCTAAAAGAACCAAATAATCAGTCAATTTACAAAGTAAACTCAAGAAAACATAATAAATGAGATGAAAATCACCTCTTTTAAGGCTCAAGAGCCAATTTTCAAGCGAGGAGTAATAGGATTTCAAAAGCTAGTTGTTGTGATTGAAGGCACCTTGAAAAAAGTAAAGAATGGTACGATTGTGGCAACCAAGGGTCAATGCTACGGCTAGTAGTTTTTAAAGGAATCCTCTAAAATCCTTGATGATTAAATAATAATGCAGAATTATGGTGTCATAGCTGAAATTTCACAACAGGATTTCAACTAAGCTGTCCAGCATCAAAAATATCAAGATTTGATTGTGCGAAAAAAGCAAGAAAGCTAACTTTCTATTCAAAGGATGTAAACTAAAAATACTGTCAAGTTGTCTCTGGAGAAGATAGATCTGAGATACTTGCGGGTGGTTGCCCAACTTTCAGCTCAAGGACAGTTCGGTCCCCTATACATCCTTCAAAATGAATAAAATGAATATTTGCTGAAACTGATAAGCAAAACGATGATTGAGCAATACTAAGTCTCACAGTTCGCTATTGACGAAAGCAAAGTCTTTGAACAAATATCTTGTCCCTTCGTAGTTTCAATGGGTGCTAAGTTCCAAACCTCTAAATATATCTGTTATATATGTGAGTTGGTTCGGGGAGAAGATCTTTATGACATACTCAAAACGATAGGGTTGCTTTCTACTGAGGATAGTCAGTTTTATGCTGCCTCAATTATTCTCATTCTTGAGTATTTCGCCGAGAAATCTATTATTTGCAGAGATATCAAGCCTTAAAATTTCATGGTTGATACTTAAGGCTACCTTAAACTCATAAATTTGCCAACTGCTAAGATCGTCTAAAAGGAAGGCCTTGGTAGCATGAAAAAAACGTTTACTATAATAGGAACTCCTCATTATATGGCTCCTGATATTGTTATTGGGAAAGGTTACAACAATCTTGTTGACCTTTGGTCACTTGGCATCTGTATTTATGAGTTTCTTTGTGGGGTTTTACCTTTTGGAGATGCCTCATAGGATGCATATGAAATTTACGACGAAATAATGCAAAAAGAACTTAGTTTTCCTTAATTCTTCCATGATAAAAAGGCGAAAAAGCTTATCTAACAGTTGCTAAGCCACAATCCTGCTCAAAGGCACAGCGGCTCATTTGAAAATTTGAAGCGTCATTCATGGTTCGAAGACTTCAACTGGGCAGCATTGCTTGAGAAAAGACATCTAAACTTGAAGCCTCCTATCATTCCGAAACAAAAAGAGCTATCTATCGGCAAAATCAATATGAGTTTGCTTCAGCTAATGCAAACCAAAGAGAAATAGTTGATCTCATAGAGTCTTTATGACCCTAAATGGGACAGCTTCCAAAAGATTCTGTAAGACTGAGCGATATTTATACCGAACTATACTATAACTCAATTTTATTGACTTCATTAATCAATCAAACGACGTAATTACCTCTTTTTTCTGCATAGATTTAAGCAGAATATCTTTTGAATTGAGATAGATAATCTTCAAGCTTCTTCTAATACACAGTTTTTTGTGAATTCTTCAAATTGAGTAGAATGTTTTCGAGTTATTTCTAAGGCAGCAGTTTCTGTTTATTGAGTTCAATCAATTTGCCCTGCCTATCTGATTTACACACAATTTACATAGCTTTGATTTAGCTTCAAGCCAAATGCACTTTTTAATCTTTTTTTGACTTATTGTGATGAAGTTGAAGGTTGAATGCAGATCACATATATTAGTTTGCTGAACTTTCAATATCCTATCTTTCCAAAATGAGGTCAGGTGTGAGTTTATTCATCTTGCTTTCAACTATAATCTGAACATCTTGATCCAAATTGTTCCAAATTTCTTGGCAAAGGAAGTTTCCATTCTCGCACTCCCTCTTAATTTCTTACAGTTCCCGAACCAATTCTCCAATTTAAAGGAAAGGATTCTCCTGCTCTACAGTTTGGATTGAGCTTAAGTAGGACCTCATTTATTCAATATGCCTTCTAGTCTTTTTGGTAAATCGATTGGTGTTCACAGAATCAATATCTAAATTAGCCTCCCTTTCCTTGCTGTTTGATAGCTATTAGCTGCCTCTTTAGGGCTACAAGGGTTTGACTTTTCCCTTACCGATACTAAAAAACGGTATACTCTGGCTGAAAATGCTTGGACTTTAGGCTGGGTTTCTGGCCTCGGCTCCCTCCTCCCTCTCTTTGAAAATGAATGTCTCCTTCTTCTACTTTTTTCTTTTTAAGACTGAATTTATTATATATTTCTTGAGCATATAATACTCTCGATACTTCTCAGCATCTGCAACGGTTACTTTACCCCTCAAATGCAAAGCCCTATACTTCTATTCCCCACAGATAGAAAAAACAGCCCTTTCCAGAAAATTGAGCTTCTCAAGAATGAATTTGATGTCTAGGTGTTTCTGCACCTAATTTCTGCATTTGTCATAGCCTTGATAGATCTTCCATTTTGGTGCATATCCCATCGCATTCAGCAGCTTGAAAACGTGGTACTTGACATAGCGGAATAGGTTCATGCTTTTGGCATCCTCTACCTCGTTTTAGTTATTGTTGTAGATGGTGCTTCCGAGGGCAACTTAGAAACTTGTTCTGGTGTAGTGATTCATCAGAAAAAGCACCCCGATTAGTGCACCAAACAGCCCACCAGTATAAGACACGACTGAGTCGAATTTGGTGAAGCTTCTGGTATAGATATAGCGGTCGGTGGCCTTGCGGAAGATGAAGCTGGCGTACCAACCGTTTGCCACCTCCTGGACGGATATCCTGGTCGGTAGCATGACTATCCCACCTTTGTTTTAGGTATTGTCCTGGTAGGGCAGTATACTAAGGTCGGTGGTTATTTAATAATCAGAGATGAAGATGTAGTTGGCGCCTCCCAGGTTCTTGCCGAAGTAGACGTAGTGCTTGTCCTCCAGGTAGTAGCTAATGGGCTCCTTTGCGTCGGGGGTGACTAGCGAGTTGATGTAGTAGACTGAAAAATGCATGATGTTCTATAGGGCTTGGTCGATTTGCGATTTGTTGGCGCAGGTTGCGTTGGGGTTGGCTGTGCCGCAGTCTACCACGTCTAAGGAGAGATAGGTGAAGTTGTCTGAGGTCCACTTTCCTTCGATGAAGAAGCTGGAGTTTATGCTAGGGCACAGCCAATTCGTAGCATTCATTCTGTCGAAATTACCTAAAATATCATCGTTGACTGCCCAATCCTCTCTCCTGCACATGGAGAGCGGAACCCTGGTGCCTCCGCCTTGGAGTTCTTTATTCTGAAAAGAATAAAGGGTCATAATGACATCGAAGTACTGTACTGGAGCACTAAGGTTAAAGCCCTCCAGTTACACGCCTATGTTGAAAGTTGAGAAGTTGAGAGTGAGTTTGGGTGGAATGGCCCAAAGGTTATAGCGAACCACCACTGGCGTTCCTTTGGCACAAGTCGGCCGAAGTTGAGCAATATGAGTATTTGTGGTTCTGGTTAAAAAATGAAAATATGACGATGTTCTATAATTCAAAACTCAGTGAAACCGAAATTGCATTTGCCACAGCATCCGTTATGTGGGTATGCCAATAGACATATTTAAGGGTCAAATGGGACAGGTTCGATCGTTTAACTTTGCAGAACTACTCCAGATTCGCTCGTTCTTCTTCGGATTCTTCTATCGCTCTAATTGCCAATACGCTGCTCATTTATTGGCTTTATAGGTTGGCATATTGATAACAAGGTAATAGAATACTCGAGCCAGCTGGTGATTCCCACTCGACTGCAGTTGTTCAAGCATATCAAATATGAATAGGCGTTGAAATAAGCCGCTCGAGTACAATAACAAAGCAGTAAACCTTAGTAGTTATTTTGGCTGTTGCCAAATGGGTGCCATCTCCTGCCAACGCAAGCAGATGGACAATCCAGCTTCTCTATCCTGCCATTCTATATTTTCTAGTTGGTATAACCTATATTTAATATTAGTGATTTCATGAGGAGAGTAGTCCAACCAAGATCTATTTTTAACTTTCATCCACCCAACTACCCCTTGTTGATTATGGGCTGAAGACGAGGCTTATATGCACTACTATTATTAATTTTAATAAGAAAAAACGTCTATGAACAAATATAGGATAATATCGCTCGAGCCCATCCACGTCCCCCATATCCCCAAACTCACCAAGCGGCTGCCTGATAACCGGCCCAGGACGCTCTCCCTGCGTTGTCCGCCCAAAGATACCCACCTGCACGCTCTGCCTACCAACGCCATCGTAGCTGACGCCAAGAAATACTCGAGGAAGGTGTCGTCTCTGAATTTGAAGCAGAGGCCCGAGATGGTCTCCAGCAAAAACAGTAAAAGGAGCGAGCTGCTAGGATTCGACAATCGGATCTTTTGCAATGAGAGGGTCAAGAGCGTGAAGAAGGGACAGGGGCTGCCTGGGTTGAGTAGAGCCGATCTGGACCAGAGGAAGGAGAGTCACCTCAACACCTACTTCAACATACGCAAGAACAGGCTCAAGGATATCACCAAGGAGAACAAAAAGATCTACGTCAGAATCAACTCGCAGAAGAGTTTATACTCTAGCAGGCAGCTCAACAAAAGCACCGACTCCATCACCCACTCACGCCTATCCAACCAAAGTTCGCAACACTCCGTCTCCAGTTCCCGCAGAACCCGCCAATCCAAAACCACCCTTAAGAGACCTGAGCTGCAGAAGAAGGAGGAGAACATAAAGATCGAGTCCAAAGACATAAACAAGCTGTAGAACTCGGAGGTGAACCGCTACCTCAACATCTTCTGCAACAATCTGAACAGCAACAGCCTGAACGGCAACAGCAAGTCGGGCGAGAAGTGCGGGCGGAGCCAGCAGAGGGGCAAGTAGAACAAGGAGAGCATCACCTCCGGGCTGGAGAAGATACTGGAGGAGTTGGAGCAGAAGAGAGAGGGGAGGAGGAACGTAAAGATCGGACGTCTTCTCTGATCTAATGACCAATTATAAGATAACTTTGCTTTATCATGTATATGTTTATCTAAAATAAATCATATTTTATGTTTATCTGAGTTAAATGGTCTGGTTGAAACAAACGATGAAGATAGTTGCGGTATGACCACGATTGGCATACTTTTGGGATAACTTTACATCTAAAGGTCACTTCGATCTTAAATGCATTCAGTTACATGACTCGGTCATATCTCCCATCCTATTTACCTATTCCTTCCATCATCAGTTGTAGTGGAGTGCGGGTTGAATGGCAGCAGCTGTTGCCATCCTGGTCAATTTTCACTAGGCTAGTATTGTGAGTGTTTAGAATTTGTTGATCGTTTTTAAAATCATCAATTTCTATATTTCAAGAACCCATGGTCAACCCTCGGATCTTATCTTTGCTGGTCTTGCTTGCGGTGGCCGCCTCGCTGCATATCTAGCTGGACTACAACAACCAACAGACATGGGGTGAGACTTGTCAGACTGGAAAGGCTCAGTCTCCCATCAACATCCCTCCCACCTCCACCCTCTGCTCCCACATCACCTTCAAAATCACCAGCCCACAGACCACCATCGACGTCCCTGCCTTCAAGAGTTCCAACCATCATCTCACCGTTCCCTACACTGGCTCAAGCATCACGACTTCCAACAAAATAACTGGGGCTGAGAAGGTCTACAACTCGCTCCAGTTCCACTTCCACATCCCTCCCGAGCATCAGCTCGACGGCAAGTCCTACAGCGCCTAGCTGCATCTAGTCCACAAAAGTTCAGACGGCGGCCTAGCAGTGTTCGGTCTTATGTTAGAGGTAACCGAAGGGGAGTTCGCCGATTTGCTCGACGGGTGGGATATTGGCAGCCCCAATCCCTCTAAGATCACTTTCCCGGAAGTAAAGACACCCAGCCATGTATACCACTACCAAGGGTCGCTGACGACTCCAGGTTGCGGGGAGGGAGTGCAATGGTTCGTGAATTCAGAGCCACTGAAGATCAAGAAGGCCAACTTCGAGAAGCTGAAGGGTGTGCTGAATGGGGGCAAGGCTTCGAACCGGAAGGTGCAAGATCTGAACGGGAGACAGCTATTAGACGTGGGGACTGCATGCGTGGTGGCGAAGTGAGGACTAAACTGATGATGTATAGTCAGATATAAGCTAACCGATTCTTGGGATGGTCATGATTAATCCAGCTATAATACAAGAAGGCAGACTGAACAATCACAAGCCAAGCACAGACACAGCCGTCTCAGTAATTTTTCTCGAGGGGAGTATCCTCAAGCAGCTTGACTATCCAAATCACATAGATCTGCTCCTAGTATTGTATCTCGATAAATTTGCCATCGACTGCGTAGAGGCAGTGCCCCTCGTGGGCGTTGAAGTGGTAGATGAAGATTTGTATGCGTTTGCCGAAGTGGGTCTCGAGGTTGAACTGGATGAAGTTGGCCTGCTGCTGCAGGTCGTCGGGGTAGTGGTGGCAGGCCAGCTGGATGGTCTTGGCGATGTGTTCCTTCTCCATGGGCAACCACTTGCCCTCCTTGATGATGTTCATGGGCTGCTTCTTCTCCGGAGCGCGAGCCTTGCTCTCCTTGACCTTCTCGGCCGACTAGAGGTAATCAGCGAAAAGCCCTCCCTTAGACATTTGAATGATAATAATCAGGCCTGAGATGTAGACAGGAAATGTATTATGGCTGATATGGATGGAGTAGAGCAGATGACATCCAAGACCAGCTGTTCTTGGAATGGATATGAGTATCAGGAACGATAGTAGTTGAAATCCTGCGACTATTGGAACAGGCTGCCGGCGATGGAGAAAGTGTCCTTCTGCTCGGACAGGTCGTAGGAAGGTTCGCTCTCCTTGCTGAAGTTGTGGTACTCGAACAGTTCGTTGTACTATCTCAGTTTGGCCTCCTTCTCCCGCAGCAGCGCCGAGAGCTGCTTCTTTAACTTGTCCTTCTCTTACTACTTCCTGTCCTGCAGCTTCATGAGCTAGGTGAGCTGCTCATCGGCCTTCCGCCTGTGTTCGGCGTTGTCCTAGACCATAGTCTGGATGGCCTTGACCTTCTCGAGGTTGTACTTGGCGAAGGTGTTCCACATCTAGTTGGTGAGGTCGTACCCGAACTCCTCGTTGAGTTTGGCCCTCATCAGGAAGATTTCTTCCTGCTGCTAGAACCTGTCCCTGACCACCAGCGAAAAGGTGTCGTCATCCTCATCCCCACTGTCCTCGAGTTCGAAGTAGGCCAGCCCGTGGAAGAGTTTGGCGAAGTACTCTTCATTCCAGTCCAGGACAACGTTGAGATGAGGGTTGCTGGTGATATGGCAGGAGTAGAGTTTGCCATTCTGTGCGAAGATCTTGACCTTGCCGAGTTCGAACTTGAGGTTCTTCATCATGATGGGGTGGTTGCTGTTGTACTGGAAGAACATGATGTTGCCCAGGTGCTAGAAGCAGTAGGTTTTGTTGCTGAAGTTTTTGGCCTGCTGCATTTACTGCTTGAATACTAATCGAATCGGATTATAACGGGGGCGGCTGATTGATGACCATTTCAGGCATGTTTATTTTGCATGTTTCTAT
>Ga0316217_10002007_pt1 | contig 25302 bp, 21 predicted proteins | sample 1anoAmetaG_FD_203633 | JGI IMG/M metagenome (GOLD analysis project Ga0316217, IMG submission 203633) | Freshwater microbial communities from Trout Bog Lake, Wisconsin, USA - 1anoA | ecosystem: Environmental > Aquatic > Freshwater > Lake > Hypolimnion/Profundal zone | place: USA: Wisconsin...
CCTTATTTGACGGTGAAAGACAGGAGGATTTTCAGTGGGGTGATGAGCATGGTATTTTGATTGACCCCAACGCCGTGTATGATGCCGAAATTATACGTGGGCCCGGTTCGCTGCAATATGGAGCCAATGCCATTGCCGGGGTAGTGAGTTTTAAATCGGAGCCGTTGGCTGAAAGCGGAACAATACAAGGTAGCGTGCTTGCAGAATATCAAACCAATAACGGGCTTATTTCAAACTCGGAAGACATAGGGGGCAACCACAATGGTTTTGTATGGAACTTGCGCGCCAGCAATGAAGAGGCCCACTGTTACAGCGACCCGAAAGACGGCTACGTGTGGGGCACAGGGTTTATACAACAAAATCTGCGTGGCTTAATTGGCCTGAACAAGAAATGGGGGTACAGCCATTTATCGTTTAGTGTGCTGCACCGCCAAATTGAAGTGCCCGATGGCAACCGCGATAGCGCCACCGGTCAGTTTGCCTTTGATTTTCCGCAAAACGGACAGTTGTTTCCCAACCGGAAGAACTTTTTATCGTACAGCCCTGATATTGCCGGTTACCAGATTTTAGACCATGATGAAGTATGGTGGCAAAACAGTTTTAATGTAGGCAGAGGCGCCCTGGGCCTGGATATTGGTTACACCCAAAGTCACCGCCAGGAAATTGACACCGGTACCATTGCCGAATACAATATTGTGGTGCACGATATTCCTTATTCTTTTAAATACCACAGCGAATGGGCAAACGGATTAAAACTTACCACCGGTGTAAACGGTATGTACGAGTTTGGCAATAATGCGCCCGAACCACCGGCTCCTTATATCCGGTACTCCGAGATACCTAATTACACCGATTTCGACATTGGGGCTTATGCCATTTTGCAATGGGACTATAAAAACCTGACCATCAGTGGCGGCGTGCGTTACGATGTGCGCGACATTAGCGGACAAGGCATGTACCTGTTGAATTATGCTACGCCTGAACAGCAAATGGTACCGGCAGGCACACCCGGCGCGTACACCCAGTACCTGCCCTTCCACGATATTTTTACTGCGCCTTCAGGCAGTATAGGTGCATCGTACCAGTTGCCGAAGCACAACTACATTAAACTAAATCTGGCACGCAGTTACCGGGCGCCTTCCGTGCAGGAGCTCAACTCAAACGCCACTAACGCAGGGGCCAATGCCTATATAATAGGCAACACGCACTTAAAAGCCGAGCAGGGATACGAAGCCGATTTAGGATATGGTTACAACGGCCGCGATTTTAATTTTGAAGCAGACGGTTTTTTTAACTTCATCAATAATTTTATTTTCCAGGACCGGCTGGCCAGCACTTTGGGCGGCGACTCTACACAGCAGGGTTTTCCGGTGTTTCAGTACTTAGCTAATACCGCCATTATTGCCGGGGCAACCGGTTACTTTAATATTCACCCTACCGTTACCCCGTGGCTGGAAATTGACAACGGGTTTACCTACATCCATTCGTATTTGCCGCATCAATCCGACAGTACCCAACACGTGCCGCTTACACCGGCACCCCGTTTAACCTCGGAGATAAAATTTAAAATACCTACCGGTAAAACATTCCTAAGCGCTACTTATATTGAGTTTGGCCTGGAGCATGACTGGGCGCAGAATAATATTTACAGCGCCATGTTTACCGAGTTGCCATCAAAAGCGTATACCCTGTTAAACGCCGGTATAGGCACCAGCTTTGTCAGCAAAAAAACGCATCAGGTAATTTGCTCCCTGTATATTAACTGCACCAACCTTACCAACCTGGCCTACGTTAACCATTTAAGCCATAGCGGCTACTTTTTAGCCTATAATGCCACACCGGTGGTTATCACCAATCAAAGTCAGGGCATTTACAACATGGGTCGCAACGTAGGCTTTAAAGTGCTGTTTCCGTTTGGCGGACACAAAATTTCGGACACTGAGAAGGGGATGGGGGAATACAAGTAGCATTGTTTAATTGCTTCACTTTCAAACCCACCCCAAAGCTGCCAGTATCGGTAACACAAGCCCTGCAATAACGGCTTCGCCAACTACCAGCCCCGCGGCCACGGTGGTGCGGTAACGCTCAAAAGTTTCAGGCGAATACTTAGACCACACGTAGGAAAATATAGCGCCGAAACCCAGCATAATAGAAATTGAAGGTGGCAAAATAAGGCCAAAGCCAATGGCCGAAGCGCTGGGCAACCAGAAGAAAACAGCGCGTTCGCTCACGCGTATTTCGCGCATAAATTCAATGACAACTCCCCCTATCAAGGCAATAACAGAGGCCTGCAGCGCCCCGCGCGGAAAAGCGCTAAGCCCCTTATTTATCAGCACTGCAACATTAGCCAGTTTAAGACCGGTGGGTGCCGACAATTGTCCTGTGCCGCCGATACCATATTTTTGAACCAGCAGCGGAAACATAATAGCAACGGACAAGGCGCCAATAATTACACCAACCAACTGGGCCACCGTAAGCGCCCAGGGCGTTGAGCCGATGATTCTGCCGGTTTTGAAAGTTTGTATGGTTTGCTCGGCCTGCGAATTTCCATCGCCGGCCATACCGGCGGCAATGAGGTTGCCCTTTATATCGTGCCGCCAGATAAGCCCAAACAGAAACTGAACCGCATTAGCCATGAGTGACACCGGTCCGAAATTGGTTTCGCCCAGCGCCCATACCCCCGCTAAAATAAGCACCAGTTGAAAGGCAATGGCCGTAATTGTTTTTACCGGCGATACGCCAAAGTTTGCATATTGAATTACAGCCAGCAGCGCGCCCAGTATAATAGTGCCCCAAACGGTTACTGATAGCGGGATGTCTTTTTCAACTGAAGTATCGGCTTCCGCCTTGTCTGCCTTTACAGGCGCATTTTTCCGGCTTTTGTAAATATTAATCAATAGTGAGGTTATGGTGGCCGTTATCATAAAGGCAGTGGCCGGCCACATAAACCAAAGCATAGCGGCCCGGTATTGGCCCAGTTTTGCCGCATCCATACTGGCGTACTGTATTACTGTGTCGCCGCCAAGCCATAATATCAGGGCCCCGATGATGTACGAAATACCCACACCCACCGGAATCAGCATACCGGTGCCGAATGACAGGGCATCGAACCCAATGCCTACCCTAAAGCCTTTGTTGAGTGTAAATTCGCCCAGCCAGTTAAAGCCATCGCGAAAAATGGCAATAAGCGCACCCGTAACGCCGAACAAACCGAGCGACCGGGTTTTCATCGAAACTTCCTTTGCTTCTGCCGGTGTGCTTTCCCGGGGGCTATCGAGTGTTTGAATGACTACGGCTGATGCCACCCCGCCGGCAAATATCATCCTGGGGTTATCCAAAAAGAACTTGCGAAACCGGGCAATGAATAAAACCCCGATTGAACCCGAACAGGTAAGCCACAAAAGTATTTGCCACCATTGCGGGTTAAAACCTACATCGGTACCCCAGTTGGATGAGAGATACGAAAAAGCAGCCATAATAACGCACATAAAAGCGGTGGCCGATGCTGAACCCGACATGGTTTGTATAACGTTATTTTGCCACTTGTTTTTGCCCCGCGTTTTAGCGGCTACTATGTTCAGAAATATGGCACCCAAAAACGCCGATACCATCGACAAATCGGGCCCTATGCCCAGTTTAAGCACTACAAAAGGATACGACATACCCAGCACTAAAGCAATAGTGATGCCCCCCAGCACGGATGTAGGGGTCAATTCTTTCTTGTTTTCCAAGCGATATTTTTTTTAATTATAACGATAAAAGAAATAAGCAGTTAAAATTTTTTTTTGCGTGATAGAACTGCCTCAGTTATTGAAAGCGTTCAGCCGGAAAACTTCGAACCCTGAACACATTTTTCGGAGAAATGGTGAAAGCTTTCTATATTATCAATAATTAATTAGCTTTACTATCCTAATCTTTAAACAAACCTTTATGAGAAAGATACTGCTGTTATCTGCTGTATGCCTGGTGGTATTAACCGCCTGCCAGCCCAGGCATACCGAAACCCAAACGGCTGTTTACTTTGACAAGTCGGGCATGGACACCACGGTCAATCCCGCCGATGATTTTTTTAATTATGCCAACGGCAATTTCGTTAAGCATGCACATATACCTGATGATTTAAGCAGTTGGGGTGGCTTTGACTCGCTGGCACAGGACAACCTTAAAAAGCTGCGCACCATAGCTGAAGACGCTGCTGCGAAGAAGGACGCAGCTAAAGGCAGTGCCGAGCAGAAAGTGGGTGATTTTTATATCAGCGGCATGGACACCGTGGCGATAGATAAAAAGGGCTACGAGCCGCTCAAACCATTTCTGACTAAGCTGGATGCAGTGAAGGATTACCAAGAACTTGTTGCATTACTGGCCGATGCCGCTAAGGATGGCGGTAATGGTGGCCTGCTGGAAATTGATGTATCTGCCGACCAGGCCAATAGTTCAAAATATATTGTGAATCTCTCGCAAACGGGCCTTTCGCTGCCCGAGAAGGATTACTATACCCGCCAGGACTCGGCATCAAAAGCGCAGCGCGCACAGTTGTTAAGGCACATGGCAACATATTTTGAGCTTACAGGTACAGATAGTACGACTGCCAATAAACAAGCGGTAGACATACTGGCCCTTGAGACCGAAATAGCCAGGTGGCACCGCCGCCCGGAAGAACTTCGCGACCCGGTTAAGAACTACAACAAAATGCCGGTAGCCGCCCTGGAAAAACTATCACCTAATATCGGATGGGGTGCAACACTGGCGCGCATGGGAGCCAAGACCGACAGTGTGAATGTGGGACAACCTGAATTCTTTAAAGCATTCAGCACCCTGCTGGCATCGCAACCAATTGGGGTATGGAAGAACAAAGTAAAATACGACTACATACAAAGCAAAGCAGCCCTGCTTAGCAAAGTGTTCCGCGATGAGGATTTTAAATTTAACCAGGTGTTTACCGGCGAAAAAAACCAACAGGAAAGGTGGAAGATCGTTGTGCGGAATGCCGACTGGAGGCTGAGAGATGTGCTGGGACAACTTTATGTACAAAAGTACTTTCCGCCTGCGGCCAAAAAGCGGATGGAAGATTTGGTAGATAACCTGCAAAAAGCATTTCGCGCAAGGATAGCAAAGCTTGAATGGATGAGCGACAGCACCAAACAGCGCGCCGAGGCCAAACTTGATGTAGTGCTCAAAAAGATTGGCTATCCTACCAAATGGAAAAGCTATAAAGATGCAGATATAAGCCCCGACGATTATTTCGGCAACACCCAAAAGCTGTTTAAGCACCGCTACAATGAACTGATAGGCCGGGTTGATAAACCGGTAGACCGGACCGATTGGGACATGACACCGCCTACCGTGAATGCTTATTATAACCCGTCATACAACGAAATCGTTTTTCCCGCAGGTATATTGCAGTTTCCTTTCTTTGATGTAAATGCAGATGATGCCATTAACTATGGCGGTATTGGCATGGTGATAGGCCATGAGATGACCCACGGCTTTGACGACCAGGGCAGGCTTTATAATGCCGAGGGCAACCTGAAAGACTGGTGGCTGCCTGCCGATGGCAAACTGTTTACCGAACGTGCCAAAAAACTTGCTGCGCAATACAGCACCTATACTGTACTCGACACCGTGCATGTAAATGGCAACCTTACACTCGGCGAAAATATAGCCGATCTGGGCGGCATGCTAATAGCTTACGATGCCTTCAAACTTACCACACAGGGTAAGGATACTACCAAAATAGATGGCTTTACGCCCGACCAGCGTTTTTTTCTGGGCTTTGCACAGGTATGGAGGGCCATTGAGCGGCCGGAGCTTTACCGCCTGATGATTAATACCGACCCGCATTCGCCCGAATTGTACAGGGTAAATGGCACACTGAGCAATGTACCCGGCTTTTATGAGGCATGGCACGTTACCGACAAGAACAAGATGTACCACTCGCCCGACGAGATGGTGCGCATTTGGTAGAAGATTGGCGTTGGCCCGGCGGCACACCTGGAAGAACGGTGCCTTGATTGATGAGCTTTTGAAGAAGGTTAAAATGAATTACGTATGCGCTATATATTTCTATTCGCTTTTATTGTCTGTGTAAGTAGCTGCCAAAAGGTATGTTATAATTGCAGCGGGCTGGTTACTGATATACGATGCATCGAAGGTAACTACACTATATACAGCCAAGTAGGCGGGGATAAAGGTTTAAATGATACACTTACCTATTATACAAGTAGAGGATTTACATGTGATACTATATATGTATATTACAATCCTCTGTTTTATCCCGACCCTGTATGTGGCAAAAGCGTAGAACAAATTATTTCCAATGGGAATCATTGTGTAGAACAATAGTATATGAAAAAATATTATTTATCTTCATTGGCTGTGTTGTTCCAAGTGTGTTGAAGACCAACCTGGAACTAAGAATGAAAGGTTTGAGTCTCATGACTTAAACGACGTGCAGAATGGGCGAATAGAGTTTTTTAAAGACAGCATTTAGCTAAAGGTATTCAATGGATTTAGGATTTGACAATATAACAAGATGTATGGATCAGGAGACCCATACGGCCATTTAAACTTACAGGTTGGTCTTCGACACACCTGGAAGAACGAGGGCTGAGACCTTTCAGGTTTAGACGCGGAAAGAACCGTACAAGTACGGAATTTTTGCCTTCAATCAAACAAATTTTTGAATTATCATTTTATTTGACTACCTTAGCCATATAAATGATGGTATGTACGTAGTTAAATACAAATTTTGGGGAATTGATAAAGATTGCGGGCCGGCGGCGGTTGAAAAATGCGCCGGGCAAGGAGTGGGTCCACAAAATAAACCGACACACCGGCGCTACAGAAGGAACTACCGAAAACTACCGGTTTATGCCTGTTTATGTTTGGCGGAAAGTGCGGGAAAGTACGTATGGGGTTTGCGGGAAATTACGCAAATCGATACCTCAGCGGATTCAAAACAGGTATCGACAAGTATCGATTGGTATCGATTTGGTGCCTTTGGTATCGATGGAAAGGCTGATAAAAAACGATGTCATTTTGTTCATGTTAAGGTTGGGTATTTGCGAAAAGGCTTAGCATTCCTTAACATTCCTTAGCATAGCTTAGCATTTCTTAGCATGCAGATGAAGCGTTCTTTGACTTATTGGAAGTAAAATACCTGCCCCGATATTGCTATCAGCCAATCGGTTGCAATTGTTATTTTTGAAAAACATGGCAAATAAAACAGCATTGGTAATTGGCGCCACGGGTTTGGTAGGTGAAGAAACTTTGAAACAGTTGCTTCAGTCGGCGTTTTATACCCGGGTAATTGCGCTTACGCGCCGGGCTTTGGATATTAAAAATGCCAAACTGGAGAACCGGGTGGTTGATTTTGACAAGCCTGAGCAATACAGCGACCTAAAGGCCGACGATGTTTACTGCGCCATGGGCACTACTATTGGCAAAGCCGGCAGCCAGGCGGCATTTAAAAAGGTAGATTTTGAAATACCGCTGCAAATAGCCCAACTGGCTTTAAAAAACGGCGCCACGCAATTTATCCTGGTGTCGTCGCTGGGTGCAAAGGCGGGTTCGCCGGTGTTTTATTCGCGGGTAAAAGGTGAGCTGGAGGAAGCGTTGACGAAACTGAACTACAAGAGCCTGGTTATTTTGAGGCCCTCGATATTACTGGGCGACCGGAAAGAAAAACGCACCGGTGAGGCCGTGGGAAGGTTTGTTGCGGAAAAGATGCCGTTTTTATTTGCCGGAGCACTGGCCAAATACAAAGGCACACCGGTTAACCTGCTGGCCAGTGTTATGATACAACAGGCCAATAAAGTGCAGCCGCGTTTGCATATTATTGAGAACCAGGAAATATTTGCAATTGCTGAAAAGTAAAGGGATGAAGAAAAGAGGCTTAGTATTTTTTCTGTGTGTAATAGCTATGTCTGCATGTTTTGCGCAGGATGGAAAGGATATCATTAACATTACCCAAAGGCTGTTGCAACACAAGCCGAACGAAAGCAATGCCGAGGTGGTAGATTCTTTTCACCAGTTGCACCTGATGATTGGGGGCAATGTTTACCAAACCGAAAAGCACGTTAGTTATGCGTACGATGCGCAAACAGGCAAGTACGATTTTAGCAATGAGTTTAAGTACGTGCAGCCCCTGTTGAATATAGGCGACATCAGCATTGTTAACCTCAAAACATCTTTTGGCGATAATAATAAAGACATGTTTTCGTCGCCCGACGAGTTTTCGCTCACGCTTAAATATGCCGGCATTACGGCAGTAATGCACGCCAACATGCATACGGCTAATATTGACAAGGAAGCTTTAAAGCGCACCCGCGATGTACTCAATAATTATGATATGTACCACACCGGCGCCTTTGAAGACCAGAACGAGCGCACCGGTAACTATCCGCTGATTATTGATAAAAAGGGATTTAGGATTGCAGTGCTTAATTATACCAAGTTGCCGAGCCGTCCACAGGTCTCCAGGGGGTTTGTCATTAACGAGGTAGATAAGAGCACGATTGAGCACGACATGCGCATGGCCCAGGCATACAAGCCCGATTTTATTATCGTTTATTTTGACTGGAGCGATAATTTTCAGGATATACCCAACCCCACGCAGCAGTCGCTGGCCAAATATGCCTTTGAAAAAGGCGCCGACCTTGTAGTGGGGGCCTGTCCTAATGCCCCGCAGCGTATTGATTACGTTGATTATTTCTACAAGGGGGTTTCGCGTTCGGGCATTGTGGCTTACTCATTGGGCAACCTGTTCGGCAGCAACGAAAAGCTTAATAACCGCAGGGGTTTTTTGATTGATATGGAGTTGCAAAAAAATGTTTTTACCAACGAAACGCAGATTAACGACTGGGGGGTGATTCCGGTGTATACTTATTATGATACCACCTCGGCACCGGGTAAAACAAAGGTGTTTTCGGTGCCTTGCTGGGCGGTTGAAAGCGGTGACATTTTTCCGAAAATACCGTACATCGAAAAACGGAGAGCCGTTAACGCAGCATACGAAATACGAAAACTGTTGGGCGCCAATGCTGATGAAGTGCAGTATAATTTGAACGAAATGATTGTCAATAACGTAAAAGAGACCATTGAAATTACCAGCGCTTCGTTAAACAACAAATTCAGCCTGGCCCACGCCAGTGATATAAAGCCAAGCCCCGCGCCTGAGGTTCCGTTAACAGATACGGCAAACTCGCTGGACAAAGTTTACCACGAATCGAACCTGGAAGATGCCATTGCAAAGACTACGGCCAAGGATAAAAAACCGGTTTCGAAGCCGGACAAAAAGCGGGTAGATACGGTTGCCGTTGCGCAGGTAAAATCAACGGAGCTGAGTTCGCCGGTAATAAGTAACCTGCCTGAAACGGCTAATACGGCCATGGACGCAAAGGCGGCTGATACGGTTTACCGCATACAGTTTCAGGCCTTGCAAAGTTTACTTGCGCTGGACACGTTTTATTATACGCACCTGAAGGGGTATGACGTTTACCAGGAGGGTGGCATGTATAAGTATGTTATATGCAAGTTTAAAACTTACAATGCCTGTTATGCTTACTGGAAAGACCAGATACAGCCCCGGTATAAACAAAGTTTTATAGTGATGTTTGTAAACGGAAAACGGGCGCTTAAATAACTTAATAAACCTCGTTCAGGTTAAAGGCAAAGCCGCTTGAACCACCGGTGCCGAAGCCATAATCAATAGCCGAACTGGTTTTTATTTTCTTGTTTAATTTAAGCCGCAAACCAATGCCAACGCCGGGTTGAAAAGCGGCAAAATTATTGCTGGGATATTCGGATAGTGATTCAACATTGGCAAATACAACGCCGCCCAAAAGGCCACTGCGCAAAATAGAGAACCGGAATTCGGATTCAAAATAAAGCATATTTAAGCCCCTGAAACGGCCCAGGGCGTAACCACGACCGGTGTTGTTAAACATGTCGGCGGCGGTGGTGGGCAGGTCGAGGTAAGGCGGAGTGCCATTGGTGGTAAGCCACATGTAACCCCAAAAAGCAAGTTCGGTATACCATTTGGTAGGTAGCCTGAAATACTTTCGGCAATCGATGGTAATAGCGTTATAGCTGCTGTTGCTGCCAAAAGCCTGCACGTTGGCCCTGAACTGTGCAAAGAAGTAAATACCGCTGAGGGGCGTGTTTGAGTTGTCCCTGCTGTCGTACAGCAGATTAATGGAAGCCCCTGAAGAGGTGCTGCGCTTGGTAAAGCCGTACTTTTGCACCTGGGTAGCAATATTGGAGGCGGTTGGCACGGGAAGGTTGTGGATAGTAAAATTATAGCGTTGAAAATCGGTAACAATGCCATTTTGAGCATTGAAATCGGAAATACCGAAATGATAGTCGTAATGATAACCCAGGCCTAGCGAAAGATTTGGCACCAGTTGCCTCATTCCTAACTGGTAAAACCGAACCTGGTTATAGCTGATATTATCTTCATTCAGTAAGCTGGTTTCACTACCAAGCCCAAATGTGTAGGTGGGGAAATTATAAAAGCGGTAGTCGCCAATGAGCTCCCACTTATCGTGGCCTAAAAAAACATTGGATACTGAGAGTGCAATAATTTGCTTGTATTGGGTGTATTGAAAATTATTGTTGAAAAATGAAAGCTGCGTTCTTTCTTTGGGGTTGGTATAAAACGAAATGTTGATAGGTGCAACACCCTCAACCCCGGTGGCTATAGTATAGCTGGGATAAGGGATAACAACAATAAAAGGGCCCGGCGAGTTTTCCTTTTTCCCTTTAAGCCACTTGGGGTGCTTAAAGATGATACCCAGAAGGTCGCGCACGTCCATTTGATTGTTGTCGTAGTTTTTACTTTTGAGAGAATCCGCTTTTAGCGAATCAACAGGCACAGATTTGGGGGGAGCCTGCCCTCCCTCGGCATAGGTATATTGTGCAAGCATGATGCAGGCAATGCTTATTCCTAAAAGTTTTAAAACGCTACACCGCAACTCAATCTGTTTTACAAAAAACGAATACAAAATTCTTAAACCTGACTTGGACACTTACTTTAATAAAATGTTTAACGCAGACAAAATGTTTAATTTCAGGATAGCCCATTCCGTATTGCAATTTACCATACAAGCGGGTTTGCCAATGAGTGGGGTTGTATACACCATTATTGGCCATGTCGATTTTGGCATGCACCTGTTAGCGGCAAAGGTTCGAAAAATTAATGATGAAACGTGTGGTGAATAATTATAGTGGACGCTTTAATTACTAAAATTTCTTAAACGTGGGGCAAACCCGCTTAAATGGGACTATAAAAAATAATAAGCCGGTAATCCGTAAAGATTACCGGCTTATTTCAGGTAAGTATTAAAATTTTAGCTTGGTTTAACGGTCTTGGTTCTGCCAAATGAATAGGTAAACTGCATGGTGTAATTTCTGTTTGGCTCAGCGTATCCCGGTCTTAATTCATACAAAATGTTGGAAACGTTTTTGACAATGAAGCCAATTTTTATTTTGTCTGTCAACTTCATTCCAATCCGTAAATCTACAATAGCGGCACCGTGTAAATGGCTGTTATAATACCAGGTAAGCTCATTAGGCTCTGATATGGTATGCGGCGGTGTGTAAACAGGGGGATTCCCGGAAATGCCACCACCCTGCATTCCCGTGGTGGTGCTGAAAAGGAAAGTGGATGCGGCTCCAAACAAAGGAGGAATTGTTTCAGGTGTGCTGGCGTAAGAAAGGGTAGCTCCCCAATATATTTTCCAGATACTGAACTCAATGTCACCCCGAACCAGTTGCCTGATTTGCCCCTGCTCAAGGTAGTTTTGCGCATAGGCAAGTGGCACTCGTTTAAAGTTATAAATAAAGAAGTCTTTGAGAAACTGGTCCAACGGGTAATTAATGCCAGCGTATTCGGCGCCGGGATATGTGTATGTATAACCCATTAAGGTTTTAATGCCCAGCACGCCGATATTACCCGAGCCGGCAATACTTATTTCATAGCCGGCAACTCTGGTGCTTTGAACATTATATGGCTTAAGCCCCAAAAGAGTGCCCGTGTAAATTTCATCACTATCAGGAAAAATTTGCGTGCCATTGGCATACTTGTTTGGAAAGAAACCAATCTGATATTGGATATAGTTTTTCTGCTGCTCCCAAAACACACATGCATCAATATAACCTATCCACTTTTTAATTTTAAAGCCTTGTCTGAAACCGAACTCGAAGTTCCAGCTGTTCTCTGTTTTGAGCGTGTCGTTAGGTATAATGTACAAGCTGCCGGTAAACTGCTGAGCGATATATTTTTCACCAATGGTTGGAATACGAAAGCCCTGCCCCCATGACGCCCTGAACCATGATGCTATACCCGCTTGCAGGTTAGCACCCATGCGGAAAATAGGAGGCTGGTTTTTTACAATTACGGTGTCCACCCCTGCTGCCTCATAGCGCACACCGCCTTGCAACGAAAGAAATTTATAATCAAATTCCGCCTGGGCGTAAACTGCCGCATTGAAAGTCAAATCCTGACCGGAATATAAGTTGCTGCGTGAAGACGCCACATCAAAAGGAACGCCGGTCGAAATAACCAGGAAATTTTTATAGCGGTACTGATATTGATCAAAACAAATAAACTGATTTGAAACCGCGTTATCAGGTCTGCTACCCCCATTGCGGAATATATCCATATACCTGGTATTAACTGTAACACGGTGCCCTTTCGAATTCTGATAACTTAAAAACGGGTCAACATTTGTCCGCAGGTATTTATCGCTGGAGCCATCGCCGTAAACATATGCACTGGAGTCCATATTTTTTGTAATAAACACTGTTTGATCACGCTCATATTGTATTGAACCGTTTATACCAAAATTTAGTCCCTCAATTTTAGGATATAAATACCGCAATTTCCAAAAGCCCTGCACCCTGTAATCTCCATCCTCAGACATATAACCTGAATTCTGGTAAATGTTCCCGGCAATAACCAACTGAAGATGTTTTATCTGTTCGTGATGGTAGAAATTGATATTGTTAAAGATAGGAGGAGTAGACCACCACTGCTGGGCCACTATTTTAGGCTTATCAAATACACCACTGCTTATTGATATTTCATTGGATGGCTCCGGATCGGTGGGCCATTGGGTGATAAGATTTACCACGCCATCAAGCGCTGAAGAACCATATACCACAGAGGAGGCGCCCTCTACTATTTCGACCTGCTTCACATCAGATAAGTTAGCCATTTGCACCTGGCCCTGACCTAAGTCAGCACTCATTAAAGGCATACCATCCTGCATCACCTCAGTTCGCGAACCAACACCATAAGAATAAGGACTGCCGCCACGAATAGAAATTTGCCCGTCCTGCACTAAAACACCAGGAGTTCTGGAAACCACATCTCCAAGGTCGGTTGCATTGGTGTTCTGAATCTGATCGGCAGTAATAACCTGGGTGGAAATTGTTTCTTTAGAAGAGTTTTTACGGTACTGGCTCACCGACTCTACCTGGTGTAACTGTAACGCAGCCGGCCTTAACAGCACATCAATAACCATAGTGGTATCCTTGTCTACGGTAATCGAGCGTTTATCATTTCTGTAACCGTCGTTATTCATAATCAATTCATGAACTCCGGCAGGTATATCTATTACAAATTTTCCCGCTTCATCGGTAACAATACCTTTCGTTTTATCATAGTGTACTACTACACCCCCCAACGGCTCCTTATTGTCAGCATCCAGAACCGTACCTGTAATATGAGCGGTTTGGGCATTTATTAAATTTGTGGATAACCAAAAAATACAGAGTAGCGTAAAGGTTTTTTTCATGCAAGTTGGGGTTGGGTTTATATTGCTTTTAGTTACTACTAATTCAAAAATATAATTCTACAGTTACTAACCAAATAAACAGAGGCTAAATCGATAAAAATATTTCCCTTACGGAAGATCCTCTGGCTCAATACTTAGCCAGTCATCTGTAAACCTTAAATCTTTAAACCAAATAAGTTTCCATTCCTGGTCGTTATATTCCAGAGCGGTCATATTTTCAACCCAATCACCACTATTTAAATACGTAACGCTTCCCCTCACCGTTTCTATCTTCTTTATGGCCGGAATATGCACGTGTCCGTTAATCACAAAATCATATCCATTGTCAATGGCAATCTCTGCGGCTGTTAACTCATAGTCGTTGAATTTTTTAATCCCTCTTTTGGTAGCGGCCTTCACTCTTTGCGAAAAAGAACTTTTTTCCCTGCCCATTAACTCCAGAAAAAAATTGACCAGCTTGTTAATCAAAATCAGTAACTCATATCCCGTAGTTCCCAGTTTGGCCAACCACTTTGAACCCCGCATCGTAACATCAAAAATATCCCCATGAAAAAACCAGTTCAACTTACCATCTAAATCAAGCACCAGCTTATCCTCCAATTCCAGGTTACCCAGATTTAAACCCGAGTACCTGCGAAGCATCTCATCATGGTTTCCTGTTAGGTAATATACCTTCACTCCCTCCGAAACGAATTTAAAAATACGTTGCAAAACCCGGGTATGAGATTTTGGAAAGTAATACGACCTGAACTGCCAGATATCAATGAAGTCGCCATTTATAATTAAGATTTCCGGCTCAATTGATTTCAGGTATTTATTCAGTTCCTTGGCTTTGCAACCGATAAAACCCAGATGAACATCGCTTATAACCACCACCTTTACTTTACGCTTCATATCAATCGCTTTGGGAAGTGGAAGATGCGCCTGTCAAGCCTGTTTCATGGGCACTCAAAATTGTAGGATTTAATGTTAAGAAAAGGTTATTCTTTCGCCGCACTATCACTGTGAAAATAATGAAAAAAAGAAACGTACATTATTTCTTGCGACCGTTATTCCCGGAAACCTTATTTTTAACAACTGCCGGTTTTCTAAAGCCTACCATGGAAGTAATCTCCTCTCCAATACCAATCACCGACCGGTAGTTCAACGGAAACTCTAAAAACACATGCAACATACTCAAAAAGTATAGTGCCATCAAACCGGTTTTGTAATCGTACACATAAAGCACGACCGAAAATATCCATAAAACAATTACCACTGCCAGCCACTTAAATGGCACTTTATGCCACTTAATAACTTCTGTTTTTGAAAACCAGTTAAGGTAATGATAAGTATAACCAAAGGCGATAAACCTGCCTACACTTAACCCCACCGGACTTTGAAACAGGGTTTCCATCGTTATCCTGCCCATTTGAAAAAGGTTAATAAGGGCTATGTTCAGACCTACAAAACCTCTTCCATCCATAATAACTGCTTTACGGGCATAATCAGTTATGCTGTAAAAATTAAACACCGGTTTCCATACAAAAAAACTGACTCCACAAATCACAAATACTATGGCCGAGGCAATACCTGTTGCACTGCGGTTTTTCAAAGCGCCATTAATCATAAATAAGCCTGTGAAAACGAATACATGTATTATGGTAGGTAGCAGAATTGCGAAGAAAATAAGAAAAGGGGGCGATTCCTGAATCAGCAGGCCAATGAACAGAGTAACAACCATGAAAATGAACTTGTACAACCAGTCTTTAAAAAGAACGAAGGCCAACGAAGAGAAAAAGGCCAGAAAAATCATAAGATTTGAAAAGTTGGGAAATTTATCGCCGAAAAACGAGATGCAAAAAGCGTACATATCCTTTACAACTGGCGCTTCATTATAGGTACTTATTAAAACAATAACCGTTAATATGAGACACGGTATAACCAGGAACAAATAATCTTTCTTCCCATTGGTAAAATAATCACGCTTCTTAAGCCAGGTTATTTCAGTAAGATAATGCAGCGGTCCCAATACTGCATACGAAAAAAGAAATAACTCGAAAGGTAAAACGAACGCCAATACCGTTGATAGCACCAAAAGTCCAATATTCGTTATATCAATAGTTCTGGTATTCATCTTAGCCTCCTCATTCCTTCAATAAAATTACCCCATCCCCGGAATATTGGGTAGCATGCCCTTAGTAGCGCCCATCATTTCCTGTTGCATCAAGGAGTCCGATTTTTCAAGGGCTTCATTGATAGCCGCTTTCAGCTTTCCATCCAGCGAAACTTTATCATCCGTTTTCAAAATAGTAATGTCCTTAATTTTTCGGTTGCCATTAGCAGTCACCATTACATAATCGTTTTCAGCAACTATTTCGGTTTGTTCAAGCCGGTTTTTGGTTTCATCCATTTTCCGCTTTATCTCCATTAATTGCTTCATCTGGTCTAAAAATTCCATGGTTATATCATTGTGTTTTAATCCGTCCTAAAAATAACCGAAAATCAATACTGCTACGACTTCATATTGTCAAACTGCAACGGGACACCAAAGTCGCCCTTGCGCAAAATCGCCATGCTGGCTTGCAAATCGTCAATCTTCTTTCCGGTCACCCGCACAATATTATCCATTTGCGAAGGCTGTACCTTTAGTCCGCTATCTTTAATGGCCTTCACAATTTTTTTCATGGTTTCCTTATCTAACCCGTTTCTAAGTTTTATATTTTGCTTTACCATGGCACCCGAGGCATAAAACTCCTCGCTTAGGTCATAGCTGCGGGCATCTATACCCTGTTTAAGACCTCTATTGATAATTATATCTATTACGGCTTTAATTCGCATTTCATTCTCAGTCGTAATCAGCATCGTCAGGTCCTTCTTATTAAAATCGACCTCAGTTTTTGACCCATGAAAATCGTACCTGTTTATAATTTCCTTTTTAGCCACGTTAATGGCGTTTTCAACGGTTTGCGGGTCAACCTTACTAACAATATCAAAGCTTGGCATTATAATTAGATTTAAAAAATGGGATACAAGAATATGGTCTATTTTCTTCCCTGCGATTTTAAAAAATGATTCCCTTGGGCATTAATCCGGTTCACATATTCTTTACCGTTTTTCGTTACAACCAGGCAACCTGATGAATCGCCGAGGTAAAAGCTACCAGACAAAAATTCCTTCCCGTTTATCTGCCACATGATGGTGCCTGCCTGGGGAGAGTTCAGTCTAGGAGTCACAACATTTTCGAAAAATGAATTAAACAGTTTGGTATTTCTGCCTTCTACCGAAATGCTCCCACCCTGGCCAAGCATAAACACAATGTCAATTGAACTGGTAGAGTCCAGCATCCTTACATAATAAGGCATAGGCAGAGGTTGGGCAATACTTTGTTGGGCAAACGCTCCTGCAAAGCAGAACAATAGTAAAAACGAAAGCAAAAATTTCATGCTCAAATTTAATGAGTTAAACCAAACTTGTCCAAACGTAAAAATTTTGTGCGGCTGTTCTGTTATCGATTAAAATAATTATAACAAACAGCGCCCTCAATAGCTTATTTTCGGTGCATGTACGATCCTACCATTTACGAAAAGCTTACGCGCTACTGCGCCTATCAGGAACGCTGTTCAGCTGATATACTGGACAAGCTATATTCTCTTAAAGTACCCAAAGAAGATTTTGACAACTATCTGCCTAAACTGAAAGATGAAAACTTTTTGAATGAAGAGCGTTTCGTTAAAGCTTTTATATCAGCACATTCCAAAAAGAAATGGGGTAAAACAAAAATCAAATCATCCCTTTCAGGTAAAAAAATTGATAACGATTTAATTAAGAAATACCTTGAACAAATTGAGCAGAGTGATTATGATGAGCAGATAAAAGTATTACTGCAGAAAAAGTGGAAATCGCTCAGAGCGGGCTCGCCAAAAGAAAATAAGAACAAACTTATCAGATTTATGCTGAGCAAAGGATTTGAGATGGGGAAAGTGATAAATGCCATGAAGGAATTAGAGCTATGATTTGCGTTTCATTTAACTGCCCCGAGTAGCAACTTCATTACCCGTTCTTCATCCGCATCAATATCAAATGTCTTATACGAGTTGGTCTCTCCTTTCAACAATGTTAACGCTGACCTAGGCAAACCCAGTAGCTTGCTTAAATATGCAACCAGGTATTTATTGGCCTTACCTTCCACCGGAGGTGCTTTAATTTTCACTTTTAACGTGCCGTCGGCCTCTTTTATTACCTCATCGGTTTTTGAATTGGGTTTTACCTTAATCCGCAGAAGCATGGTGGTTTTTTAAAACAATCGTGGCTGGGTTTGTGTTAATACAAGGCAAAGCAACTACATTTGCACGCACAAAACAAACACCATGGAAACTGCGAATATTATTGAGATATACACGGAGATGACTCCTAACCCCGAAAGCGTAAAGTTTATTACCAATAAGCATATACTCCCTAACTTTCAGCTTGATTTCAAAACCCGCGAGCTTGCCGCTGGTTCAGCTATGGCAAAGGCGTTATTTGAAATTCCTTTTGTAAACAGTGTTTTTATTGCCAATAACTTTGTAACCATCACTAAAAAACCAGAGTACGATTGGTTTGAAATTACCCCTGAGTTAAAGGAGGCCATTAAAAAATTTATGGCCAGCGGTGTAGCTGCAGTGGATGATGCGCTGTTACCCAGTGACCTGCTTTCCGAAGACAAACAGGCCGCGAGTACCACCGATATAGAAAGCAAAATAAAAGACCTGCTGGAGAAATATGTAAAGCCTGCCATTCAAATGGACGGTGGGCATATTGAATTCCGGTCTTTTGAAGAGGGGGTAGTAAAACTTTCTTTGCAGGGCTCATGCAGCGGTTGTCCTTCATCCACACTTACGCTGAAGTCAGGCATTGAAGGTCTGCTTAAAAGAATGGTGCCCGAGGTTGAAACGGTAGAGGCGATTGCAGAATAAACCGGTTTTTACAAAACAAAACGGGCCGCCCCTTGTTGCGACCCGTTTTGTTCTTCTTTGCTTTTTGTTTCTGGTTCTTGTTGTTTGGTTTTAAAAGTGCCGGAATCTTTGCAAAGGATTACGCATGCACACTTTCTTTTACGGCCACCGGTTTTCAGCAGTTGCAAAAATTTCAACACATTTGACTAAATGGAATTTGTATCGAACAATATTTCGCTCACAGGCTTGAAGAAGGACGATGCTGAAGATATTGCCGTTTACATGCAGGACCAGGAGATATCAGACGGCACCTCGCGTATTCCATTTCCTTATACTATCAGTGACGCCAAAGTCTGGATAGAAGATAATCTTGCATTTGAATTCACGCATAACTTCAGGTGCAATTACGCTATCCGGAATAAGTCCGGGAAAATAATGGGTTGTATCGGCCTCCATTTTAATTATGGCGATGAGGCCGATAAAACCGAGTTTGGTTACTGGCTTGGAAAGCCGTATCGTAACCAGGGAATAATGACAGAAGCCATCCTCAAACTGGCTGCTCTCTCGAAGCATCAATACCAGCTTAAAAGTTTGGAGGCACATGTTTTTCAGTTCAATATCGCATCTCAAAAAGTGCTCACCAAAGCAGGTTTTTCTATGCGCCAATCCATTCCTGATTACTATCAAAAAAACGGGCAGTCAATCACCGCACTCAAATTTGTGAAGGAGTTGTAACGCGCTTTACCAAATGCAAACTACCTTGCCGGTACTCTTGCGCGACTCTAAGAACTGGTGCGCCTGCACTATTTCCGACGCTTTAAAGGTTTTGCCGCCCTGCGGTTTAAATATGCCCTCTTCCACAAGTCGTACTACATGCTGCAGACAACGTTTCATCACCAAAGGTTTTCCATCAGCTATTTTCAACATATTTACGCCTATCAGACTCTTTGAGCTCATCATAAAAATGGCGGGATGGTAAATGCCGAACTGGATGGCCTTACTTAACTGAAAAAATACATTGCTGGAATCGCTCATTTGTGCCGCGCCGTAACAAACTATTCTTCCCCCTGGTGCCAGTATTTTAATACCCTTTCTTATAAAATCTGCACCCACGGCATCAAATATCACATCTGCCCCATCCCCTTTGGTGGTATGTGTAATAAAATCATCAAACGCAGTTTTTGCAGTATTAATTACATGGTCGGCACCTAGTTGTTTTAGTAAATCTACCTTTGAGTCGCTACCGGTGGTGGCAAATATTTCGCAACCCTTGTACTTTGCATATTGTAGCAAACCGGTGCCAACCCCGCCGGCGGCAGAATGGATAACTACCCGATCGCCGAGAAAAAGATTCACCATTTCAGCCGCACAATAGTATGCCGTGCAATACTGCGTGGTAAGTGCTGTAGCCACCTGCGCACTAAAACTATCAGGGATTTTAGATATAGCCCGGGCATCTGTTACTGCATATTCGGCGTATCCCCCAAAACGGGTCATGGCGGTTACGCGGTCTCCAAGCGCCACCTCACTTACACCAGTGCCTAATTGCTCTATGGTTCCGCATACATCGTAACCAATCAGGCTGGGCAACGGCGGAGCATCTTTATACATACCCTTACGCGCCATTACATCAGCAAAGTTTAGCCCAAAGCCTTCTACTTTGACCAGAACTTCTCCGGCTTTCGGTTCAGGTTTTGGAACATCCCTAAATTCAAACGACTCTTCGGCGGCGCCGTGCTTTATTATGTAAATTGCTTTCATTCTTTAACAAATTAGCTTTAAATGAATCCGTTTCCCAAAAAAGAATTACCCTTTTAATGTTGTCCCCTTCCTTTCATATCTTCTATGGTCTGTTTTTCAAAGATAGTCAAATAAATTTAGTGTCAAAATATTTGCTGGATAAAGTCGGGGGAGTCGGTTGTTTTGTATATCTTGGTATCTTAATATGGATAGATTATGACAAAAATAAAGCTCAAGAATATAAGCACCAGGGCGCCTGAAAAAGCCAATAAAGAAACGATTAAAAAGGAAACGCAGCGGCTGAAATTCAAGTTGGAAGAGCTTCAAAACCTGATGTTTGCCGAAAGTAAACATGCGGTTCTGGTTATATTACAAGGCATGGATGCTTCTGGTAAAGATGGGGCTATCAGGTACGTATTTGAAGTAGTAAATCCCATGGGTTGCCGTGTGGTATCCTTTAAGGCGCCCACCGAACTTGAAATGAAACACGACTTTTTATGGCGTATACATAAATACACACCTGAGAAAGGAATGATTCACATCTTTAACCGATCACATTATGAAGATGTTTTAATACAGCGAGTGCATAGCTGGGTGAACGAAAAAACCATTCAACAACGTTTCGACCATATCAATAATTTTGAAAAGCTTTTGGCTGAAGCCGGTGTTCAGGTTTTAAAATTCTATCTCCACATAAGCAAAGAAGAGCAATTGGTGCGCCTGAATGAACGAATGAACGACAAGACAAAAATGTGGAAGTACAATGAGGATGATATTAAAGAGCGCGGGTATTGGAACCAATATATAAAGGCATACGAAAGTGCTTTCGAAAACTGCTCAGTTATCCCTTGGCATATTATTCCATCGGATCAAAACTGGTATAAAGAATATCTGATAGCCCAAAAGGTGGTTGAAACCATGGAGGGTCTAAAAATGAAGTTTCCGGGATTGAAACCACATGGAAACATTTAAAGTGTGATGGTGCTGTTGTTTAAATATGCCGGCCTCAAGTGTCACCGGGAAATGACACTGATATTTTGTCACACACCGAAACCTAAGTTAAGTTAATAAAATTATAGCCTAGTTTCGAAAAAAAACACGTTTAATGAAGAAAGTATTGCTTGGAACTTTGGTATTACTTGTGTCGGTTACCATCCTCGCCGCTTACATTTTTCAATTTAATCCCTTCAACGGGTTAAAAAGCGGGGTTGTTAACACCGGTAATCTTACCCGCGACTTTTACTTTCATGTGCCCAATGATGTTTCGCAAAACCCAAAACTTATCTTTGTGTTGCATGGCTCCAGTGGTACACCAACCATTGCTCAACTTAGCACAGGGCACCAGTTTGATTACTTTTCTGACTCAACTAAAGATGCCATCATTGTTTATCCCGCCGGCTATCATAAATATTGGAATGACTGCCGCAAAGTGGCGACCTATGACTCCAAAAAAGAGAATATCGATGACGTTGATTTTTTTGGAAAAATGATACGGTATTTTCAGATCCATTATCACATCGATACTACCCGTGTTTTCGCTGTTGGTCATAGTAACGGTGGGCATATGTGTTACAAACTTGCAAAAGAAAAGCCGCAGTGGTTCAGAGGCATCGCAGCCATTTCTGCCAGTTTACCGGTAGTTGAAAACGACGACTGCTATGAGGCTCATCTTCCTGTTTCGGTGTTAGTGATGAATGGAACTACCGATCCTATCAATCCATTTAATGGTGGCGAAGTAATAGTAGGCGATGGTCAAAAGCGTGGTGCCGTTCGTTCAACAGATGAAACTATCCAATATTGGATGAACAACGATAGCTGCGACAGCGTCCACACCAGCATCAATTTTCCTAATGTTGATGCCTCTGACAACTCCATCGTTTTGGAGGATTTGTATAAAAGTTCCTCCACAGGAAAACAGGTGGTGCTGGTAAAAATTATCAATGGTGGTCATGTTATACCTAATCCCGGGTTTTCACTCTGGCCTAAAAGTTTAGGCAATGTGAACAAGGATATCAATGCGCCAAAGATTATCTGGGATTTTTTTAATGCCCAGTAACCCTATTTCGACAAGTACATGCTCTTCTTTTTAAACAACTCTCTGAAAGTAGGATCATATAAATCCTTAATAAAACGTATGGCCTCACCAGTCGACTTCATTTCAGGCCCCAGCTCACGGCTTACACCAGGAAACTTGTCGAAACTGAAAACCGGTTCTTTTATAGCGTACCCCAACAAGCGTTTGTAATAGGTAAAGTCTTTTAGCTTATTAACGCCCAACATAACTTTGGTGGCGTAATTGAGATAAGGAATGTTGTAAGCTTTGCAAATAAAAGGCGTAGTACGGCTGGCGCGCGGATTAGCTTCAATGACGTACACCTGTCCATGTTTAATGGCAAACTGTATGTTAATCAATCCGCGTATATCAAGTGCACGGGCAATCTTTTCGGTGTACTCCCGCATTTGCGAAATCACATTTTCGGAAAGATTGTAAGGAGGAAGCACGGCATTGGAGTCGCCACTGTGTATACCGGCCGGTTCAATGTGCTCCATAATGCCCATAATTTCTACCTGCTCTCCATCATATATGGCATCCACCTCAGCCTCTTCCGCCCGGTCAAGGAAATGGTCTACCAATATATTGTTATCGGGGAAAAATTTGAGGATTTTCACTACCGCTTTGGTCAGATCTTCATCATTAATTACGATACGCATTCTTTGTCCACCTAACACATAGCTGGGCCTAACCAATACCGGATAGCCCACCCTATGCGCAACCTCCAATGCTTCCTCTGCATTTTTGGCAGCTCCATATTCGGGATAAGGAACACCCAGGTGTTTAAGCATATCCGAAAAGCGCTCGCGGTCTTCGGCAATATCCATGGCATCGTATGATGAACCAATAATCGGAATACCGGTATCGTGCAGGTTTTTAGAAAGTTTCAATGCCGTTTGTCCACCCAACTGAACAATCACGCCCATCGGCTTTTCGTACTCAATCAGCTCGCGCAGGTGCTCCCAAAACACGGGCTCAAAGTATAGTTTATCGGCTATGTCAGGATCCGTTGAAACTGTTTCGGGGTTACAGTTCATCATAATGGCCTCAAAGCCCGCCTCTCTAATGGCAAGCACTCCGTGCACACAGCAGTAATCAAACTCTATACCCTGGCCTATACGGTTAGGACCGCTACCCAGAACTATCACTTTTTTCTTCTTGGTCACATTGCTCTCCGAAGCAGGAATTTCTGTGCCTTTTCCTGAGGCTTCAAATGTTGAATAGTAATAGGGAGTTTTTGCCTCAAACTCCGCTGCACAGGTATCAACCAGTTTATAAACCCGGCGAATATTTAATTCTTTGGTGCGATAGAAATAAACATCGTCTTCGCTGCTTTGCGTCATATAGGCAATCTGCAAATCGCTGTATCCTTTTTCCTTCAAATCCAGCATCGAATCAAAGTCTATATCCTTCAAATGCATTTTCTTCGTCTTCCTTTCGGTTTCTACCAGCTCCATAATCTGGTTCAAAAACCAGGGGTCAATGCGGGTAATATCCTGTATGGTTTTTAAAGGTACACCAAGTTTAAGGGCATCGTAAATGCGGAAAATTCTGTCCCATGATGGTGTTTTAATGCCTTGCAGCATGTCATCCGTGCTCACCCAGGTTTTTCCATCAGCTCCCAACCCAATCCGGTTGTTTTCCAGCGATTGACAGGCCTTTTGCAAAGCCTCCTGGAAACTTCTGCCAATCGCCATTACTTCGCCTACCGCTTTCATTTGTAAGCCTAGAGTGTCGTCGCAGCCCTGGAACTTATCGAAATTCCACCGCGGTATTTTTACAATCACATAGTCCAACGCAGGTTCAAAGAAGGCCGAGGTGGTACCGGTGATCTGGTTTTTCAATTCATCCAGCGTGTAACCAATGGCCAGTTTGGCGGCGATTTTAGCAATAGGATAACCTGTAGCCTTGGAGGCAAGAGCCGAAGAACGCGAAACCCTTGGGTTCATCTCTACCGAAATAATGTCCTCTGTTACGGGGTCAATGGCAAACTGCACGTTACATCCACCGGCAAAGGTTCCTATTTTCTGAATCATGTCCTTGGCATACTCCCGCATTCTTTGGTATGATGTATCACTCAGGGTCATAGCCGGGGCTACCGTAATCGAATCGCCGGTATGGATACCCATAGGGTCGAAATTCTCGACCGTGCATATCACAACAAAATTGTCATTCATGTCGCGCATTACTTCCAGCTCATATTCCTTCCATCCGAGTACTGCTTTTTCAATCAATACCTCGTGCGTTGGAGAAGCAGAAAGCCCGCGTTGCAGTTTTTCATCAAACTCCTCTTTAGTGTGAACAAAAGAGCCACCAGAGCCACCAAGTGTATACGATGGACGAATTACCAGTGGATAGCCGATTTTTTGAGCGGCTTCTTTTCCTTCCAGAAACGAATTGGCTACGAACGAAGGAGCTACCTGTATACCCAACTCCACCATAAACTTTCGGAAAGCCTCGCGGTTTTCGGTGGTTTCAATCGCCTTAAAGTCCGCTCCTAATACCCTTACTCCAAATTTCTCCCAAAGACCTAACTCGTAAGCTTCCATGCATAGGTTCAAAGCTGTTTGTCCACCCATGGTAGGTAAAACGGCATCTATTTTCCGTTCTTCTAAAATTTTAACGATTGAATCAATCGTAATGGGCATTAAATAAACGTTATCGGCAACCACCGGGTCGGTCATAATGGTGGCGGGATTGGAATTCAACAGTGTCACCTCTATCCCCTCCTCCCTTAAGCTACGGGCAGCTTGCGAGCCCGAATAATCAAATTCACAGGCTTGTCCGATAATAA
>Ga0316217_10002008_pt1 | contig 25301 bp, 22 predicted proteins | sample 1anoAmetaG_FD_203633 | JGI IMG/M metagenome (GOLD analysis project Ga0316217, IMG submission 203633) | Freshwater microbial communities from Trout Bog Lake, Wisconsin, USA - 1anoA | ecosystem: Environmental > Aquatic > Freshwater > Lake > Hypolimnion/Profundal zone | place: USA: Wisconsin...
CAGCACTGTTTGGTTCAAACAAGACGAAAACTTGCAGAAACTCAACATGCAGCTGCATGTGAATGCTCTCATGAAAAACGATTAGTACATCCTAGAGGAGTGTATAACTGAAGAAAAGTTCAAAATACTCATCTACGATCTGATAATGACCTCAATCTGGAAATAAAAAGTTTTGCCCTTGCTGATCTCATATGGCAAGATGAATTCCCTCAAGATATATCTCTCAATTTATCACGAGAGTGTCATCTGTAACTTGCTCTAGGTCTTGATGTTTCACAGAACTGCCATTGATTAAAGCGGAGAGTTCCTAGTCTAGATAATTGACTACTGTCACAAAAAAATCTCGAAGCAAATCGCTGAAAATATGAGGTTCCGTAAGAAATAAAGAGAGTAGTAAGCAAGACGTTTGAAAATGACTGAATAACAGAAAAAAGAGGAAAAGATCAAAAACATCATGAACAGAAATCAAGAGCAATAGCTCCTAAGACAAGTCCAAGAAATCTAGTTTAATCTGTTCATCATGAGTATCTCCATACTCCGATACATCACAGATTACATCAGATATTTGGAGATTGGAATCGTTCATCATCTGTTGGTTCAGTGCAACGTCTATTCACTTCTTGTGCCGCTTATTGAAGAGCGGCCTTGGCTTAGGAAAAATTAGAAGGGGGAAAGGTAGGTCTATGAAAACAGCAAATGGAACGTCATTCCAAAGGGCTAATATGGAAAGTTGCCCAAAACTGAAGCTCAAGTCTGGATAGCTATCTATAACTTATTCAAGGATCCAAACCTTTCTTTGTGTCATTGTCCAGCAATTCAAGTTATATTTTAAGTTAAAAAGCTTGAGTTCTAAATAGCTCCATTTCCAAATACTGTAGTAGTTGTACTGTCAAATTCTGTTTCAATCTTGATTTGCATACTGGCTGAAATAGGTCGTTAAATAATATCAATTTATATTTAAAACTAGAGGAACCAATTCTTGTATCTTAAAAGTGCAAAATTTACATAAAATTTTTATAATCTATGTCTAGGCGATTATTGGTGGATACTAACTTCTATTTGGAAGCTAATAACCTTTCCATTTAACCCTAAGCACAATAATATATAATCCTACTCATAAAGCCAATGATACGAATTGCTCTCCTTACAATCATTACACTGGTTGCAGTATTTGCCGCTCCTGCTGAAGACGAGGTCAAGTCTCTAAAAGGCTACTACGATTTCAGTGAAGAATTCTAGATGTATAGTGGATATCTCACTCTCCAATAAACACCTCTCATAAATGTGCATTACTTGTTTGTCACCTCAAAAAACAGTCCAACTACTGATGACGTTGTTTTGTGGCTCAATGGAGGACCTGGATGCTCGAGTTTGATAGGTAAGACTTATCTTATACAGGATTTTTGCAATAACTTGGCCCTCATTTGCTGAACCAAGGCTCAGATAAACTTTCGCAGTCTAGCAACCCTTATTCTTGGAACAATAATGCCAATTTACTTTTTTTGGAGAGTCCTCCAGGTGTTGGATTTTCGCTCAATAACAACCCTGACTATCAGTTCAATGACACACGCACGGCTACTGACAACTTGGCTGCCCTGACTGAGTGGTACAAGAAGTTCCCAGAATTCAGTAAAAACAAATTTTGGATTTCAGGCGAATCCTACTGCGGAATGTACATTCCTCTTTTTGCTGACCAAGTCTTAAAAAACAAGGGAAGCATCATCCAAGATGGAGACATCAACTTCGCAGGAATCTTGATAGGCAATGGCGTGATGTTGACCTAACCACATTGGAGAAGACAAGCTAGAAACACCTTCTATTCAAAGCACTATTTCTATGGCCCAGAAATCAGAAGCCTTATTTCCAACTGTAAATACAATTCTGAAGACGACAATAACTTCTCTTGCAACTTAGGCAACAGATTAGCCGATGAGGTACATACACATCTACTAAGTCAACCAAAAGAATCAACCCTTACAATGCTATCGGCATCTGCTATGCCACACCCAATCAAGAAGGCAAAAAGACAAGAAGGTTTTGGTATAGTGCTTTCGACGAGGAGATGTATAATGTGCTTGATGATGAACCGGGATGCAGTTCGGACGAATCTGGCCTTTCTGTGTATTTCAACGATTTGGAAGTGCAACAGCAACTGAATGTTGGACCTATGCAGTGGTTTTCTTGCAGTGATATGGTTGGAAGTACCTACAAAAAGGATGTAACTACTATTTCTCTTTTTGAAAGCTTCAAAGCAGCAGGATTAAAGGTACTTTTGTACTCTGGAAACGTGGATGCCCAAGTTTCTTATGTTTAGACCTAATAGTACATCAGAAAAATAGGATGGCCTGAAACAAAGCCTAAAAAGACAATCAAAAATGAAAGAGGAAGTCTCTAAGCTTGGGTAACAGAGTATGATGGACTTACATTTTATGTTGTGAATGCTGCTGGTCACATGGTTCCTTCAGATAAGCCTCACGCTGCTTTGAATATGTTTGATAACTTTAGGTTCGGAAATTTATGAAATGATGCTTTGTCGAAAAATTTCATTCATTTAGAAATTTCAAAGGTTTTAAGGTTTTACTTCAATTTTTTAAGTAATACATACTCAGAATGAAACTTTTTTAAGCAATTTAGGTTTTTCTGATTCAAATGTTTCAGCTTGTGTCTCATGGAATTGTCTCTTTGAGAGCCATTTCTTACAAAAAGCTAAACTGTTGATTAAGGTTAGTCAATATAACATAACGATTGTTGATAATTTTGATTGTTGTCAAGGCAATTATATAATCAAATGGAATCATAGACCTACATTTCCTGTCTTTCCTGGATCCACAAGGGATACGCAGCTAAAATTCCCAAAGAAATCGAGCTCACCTAGTAATAAATCAATGAGATTAAGAAAGATCCGATGGTTGCTTAAAGGTAATCCAATCATTACTCAGCCTTCAAGAAGGAGATCGTGAGCTTATGTAGGAAGAGGAAGAAGATATGCCTGTTTTTGGAGACAATCTCATGGAAATGATGAACAGCAGTGGAAAATATCCAATGGCCATCGAAGATCTTTCTGACGACGAAAAAGAGGATTACTATATTAAAGACAGCGATGCCCTTATTGTAGCTGGAAAGATAGTAATTTTGCACTTACTCAGGAAAAGTAGTACGCAAGTCTTTAAGTTTACATTTTCTAACACGAAAGAAACAATTTGTTTGTCCACCATTAGATCATGCTTTCAGCTTTTCCCTTAGATATCGAATGGCTTAAGGTTAACCTTGGCTCCATCAATAGCAACAACCCTACCAAAGGAAACTATGCCATTGTTTCTAGTTTTACGCCCTAAATTGAAATTTGGAACTTAGATCTCACTTAAGCTATACAGCCAGATGTTGTTTTAGGAGGAGAGCAAGAAGAAAAGAAGAAAAAACCTAAGAAGTTCACGAATAAGCCCAAAAAGTACAAAACTGGCAGTCACACAGATTCTGTCACTACCGTTTCTTTGAATCATTCCAATCTATCTGTTTTGGCCTCAGGATCCATAGATACTACTGTAAAGATCTGGGATATCTCTAAATAACTCTGTGTACACACTTCTACTCACCACAAAGCAGCTGTCAAAAAGGTTCAATGGAGTTCAATAGACTATTCAGTTATTTTCTCTGCCAGTGAAGACGGAAATATCGCTATTCTTGACTCAAGATTCCCAAACGATCAAATTTTGCACACAGTTGCCAAAGGACAAGAAGTATAAAGGTAAAATCTGCGATATTTAGTGCTTGCTGGAATGTGAATAACCAATCTCAAATTGCCTACACAACTTCTACCGGATTCTTGAACATTTTTGATGTTAGAAACCATAACAAATTGCTTGCAAGTCAGCAAGCACATCTTAGCAGGGCCAATGATGTAAAAATAGGAACTAAGAATCTTTGCTTCACTTGTTCCGAAGACCAAACAGTTAGAGTTTGGGACTTAAACGACCTTTCGCAACCCTTGGCCTCTAAAAACCCAAAGTGTGTAAGTTCGTTAATATTTAGGGAATTCTGATGTGTTTGGATTTGCTCTAAGATCCGGAAGGGCCAGTGATTAGTGCAGGTAATACACATGGAGAACTTTTTGTTTGGGATGTAACCGAAAACGAAAAGGTAAATACCCACTGGAAAAAGCACTGATAGTTTTTATCGTATTTCAAACTTAGTAATGGCTTTCTTTCGCAATCAACCAAATGTAATGCTTGATTTTCCTCCGGGGGGATTTTTAACTTTCACTGACGTAAAAACTTCATCTTTTTTGCGATAATCGGTCTTTTAATCTCCGAAGAAGATGGTAGATTTCCCTCCACTTTTAGGGTCATATCCTGGCAGCTTTTTGTTAAGCTCTTCCTCTTTCTTTTTCCTCTCCTCTTCCTAGAGTCTCTTCTTTTCTTCCTCCTCACTCTTCAAGTCAGGGTTTCCCAGCTCAAAGTTGCTCTCATTGTGATATTTTATGACTAGATAGCCAAAATTATACTGTTAGAAGGTTTGTTTGTAACAGTTTTTTCCGGTTCATTCCAATAAAGCGACCAGTTGGACTTTCCTCCAGGGTTGTTATTGACCTTCACACTAGTTTTAGCCTCTCCAATGTTATGCTGATTCATAAATCGCAAGTATAAGGATTATATCTAATCCTTCTAAAAACGTGCCACTTGTACGAAAAAGTTAAATACAGCTGAAAAATATTAAAACCAGTATGAACTTGCAATAAATCAACGGTATTTACCTTCCTTTTCGCTAAAGCAATTAATTTATTGGAACTGTAACTCCAGTAATCAGAGGTAGTAGCGTAGAGAGGCAGGTGTCTTTGCGACTGCTTAGGAAGAATCGATCTAAATAAATCTAAGGCATAAGTTGGATAGCATATGTGTATTATATTATCTTCCTTAGGTATGGCTATTCCTTAATAAAAGCAAAATTTGCCTATTTTGCTGAAAAAGATAAGTCTCAAACTTAGCTCCCTGTTCTTCCAGAGGCTCATCTTACTAGAATAATAAAAACTGGACTACCATAACGTCAGGCACTATGATTTGTAATGTGAGGGAATTTAGATGCTGACTAGTTTTTTCAAAGCAAAGCAACAAAACCATCTCTTTAAAGGGCTGAATGCAATAAAATATAGCTCGAATTTAAGCCAAGAAAAAGTAGCTCCAGTCTATCCCAAAGCAAATGGCACCACCCGCAGAACCTACCTCAATACTACCTTCACAGCTTCCTAGAATAGTCCAATCAAATAGATCTTCTGTCCCACCATCAGATCACTGAGAAGCGAAAAAGCCTCCAGTCTGCACGAGAAGTCGGAGCTCAATAAAACCTCAACGAATTTATAGCTTTTACTGAATCGAGTCAAATTAGCCAACAGCAGGCAATAGGGAATATACTCTTTCAGATAGTAACAAAAAAGTATCAGCAACCATGAGGTAAGAGAGAATTCAAGAGAAAATTACAGTAACTATACTCGCAATAAATACAATACACCGAAAACTATTCATCAAGAGCAACGCTTTAGGACGAATCCCTCCAACGTTGACCAAAAGGAGCTTAATTACTACAACTACTATAAAAGTCAAATGATTAGTACGAGGAACAGCAGAAGGCAGTTCATTATGGACAAATTTAACCAAATCTAAAACCAGCTGTATGAACTAAACGGCAAGAAATAAGTAAGGAAGCCAGAAATAAGCAAACAAATACTAAGCTAAATCAACAGTATCAAACAAAGATTAAAATTGAACCTGTGACAGTGATTTTTATGCTATCTTGCACAAATCATCCAAGAACAACAATATCGCCTATTGACATTTATATCTTTTATAGAGCTAGGGCTGTGTAAGGATAAGATGAAGGACCTCAATCGATTGGACGTTAGATCCTGGAGTTTTTTAAAAACGAATAAAATTTTGATTAGTTGACTTTATCTCAGAAGATATCTCTTGAAATGCTACTTCTTAAGACTGGTCTTAAAGAAAGGTAGTTTAGAATGGAATTCAACAAATTAAAAAAGTGATCAGAAATTTTTAACTTTAATAACAAAATTTCGGATGGCATATCATATTAAATGTAGCACGCAAAAAGAATTTTCATCACAGGTACCAACAGAGGATTGGGTGTCTAGTTGGTGAAGTTACTTTCAAAGAAAAATCCTTAGATTTAGTTGCACATTTCTTCTAGGAAAAGCCCAACTGAGTTGGCACACTAGTGGGAGTCTCACATCCCCAATCACCATCTCAAGTGCTATCAAATTGACTTGAACAGCCCAGAGTCAATCCAAACCGCTGCCGAAAACATCAGGAAAAGTCACATTCAATTTGATTTGATTGTCGCAAACGCAGCTTATGGAGCAGATTACGGAACAACTATTCCTTCCTACTAAATCGCCCACTCAACCCTCACAACAAACGTTGATTCCACCATTAGCTTTGTTAAGGCCTTTATACCTTTGCTTACCAACAATGGCAGAGTCATCATAGTGTCTTCTATAATGGGGACCTTAACCGCCCATAGTTAACGTATTCGTAACGCCTTAACAAATCCAAATATCACCGAAGAAGAAATATTAGCATTCTCCCGCTAATACGTTGATGGAGCCAAAAACAAGTATATGAAAGATTTTCATTGGTCCGCTTACAGAACTTCTAAAGCTTTGATAAACACTTGGGGAAGATTCATTTTACCGTAAACTTTATGTTATTTAGAAATTACCTGAAACAAGAGCAAACAGGATATTGCATCCATCCAGGCTGGTGCCGTACAGATATGGGAGGTCAAGGTGCACCCTTAAGCGCTTAGGACGGAGCTAGCTTGATTTACAACTCATTCTGGGTCAAATAGGTGGAGAAAGGTCGATTTTACAACAATAAATTCTGCAGCTACGTCTAATGCGAATGAAAGTCTTGATTAAACCTCACATTTATCTTCTATTTGTGCCATTAAAAAGATGCTTAAGAGAATATATTCAATCTTTAATTAAATGCAGTCATTAAAAAGAGTTTTTATCACTGGATCCAACAGAGGATTGGGATATGAATTGGTCAAACTTCTCTCTCAGAAAAATCCCGAACTATAGCTACACATCTCTTCAAGAAAAGATCCTTTAGAATTGGCGCAGTAATGGGGGAGAATTGTTCCTAATCATCGATTCAGATGTTACGAGTTGGATCTAACTAAAAAAGGTTCCATTCAAACTGTCACCTCAAATCTCAAGAAAGACAAAGTTACTTTCGACTTCATAGTAGCGAATGCAGCAATAAGAATGCCTGTTGACAATGGTGAGGTGATCCCTCCTTTCTAAGTTGCTCATTCTACACTCCAAATCAATCTAGCTTCAACGATAGAGTTCACCAAACAATTTGTAGAATTACTTGCCTCCAATGGAAGAATCATCATGGTTTCCTCTGATTTTGGTGCGCTTACTTTCCATAGCTAAACCTTTCAAAAAAAACTTACAAACCCTGAAATCTCTGAATCCGAAATTTTTGGGATTGCTGATTCTTACATTCAAGCAGCAAAGGACCAAAAAATGGGGGATTTCAACTTGTCACCTTACAAAGTTTCAAAAGCACTGCTGAATGCTTGGACAAGGTTCATTTTACCGTAAAAGTTGTTATATACAGAAAGTATCTCAAAGAAAGTCAAAGTATAGTCTGCATGCATCCAGGGTGGTGCCGAACCGACATGGGCGGCCCCAATGCCTACTTCACACCCTAACACGGAGGAAACCTGATCTACGACTGCTTCTGGCTGAAATAGATCCAAAAAGATCGTTTCTACAACGGCAAATTCTGCAGCTACGTCTAATGCCAATGAACTTGGGCAGACGAAATGATGTTTATCACACTTGATATGATTTTCAAACAATTAGGCTTGCTATCACAATGAGTCATGGTGCTGGGTAACAACATAGTATGCCATCTCAACATCCGAGATCAAAATATGCCTATCTCTGACCTCAATCCCGAACTCTCGCTCGATGGCCTCATGGACATGAATGCAGGTTTAGATATCGATAAAGCCTCCCTCGTCACGCCAGTGGGTGTTGAATGAGATGGGCACTCCCTTGTTTAGCTGACACTTACGTTCCATCTTTCAGGGTCGATTTGGTTGAGCTTGCTGTGGACACATTTGATGATGCGTTTGGCTGTGAGGCCAGGCTGCTTAGAGATAGGCCTACGTGGTGGTGAGTCTAGCTGTGCTTGGGTGGCGGGATGTATGCGTATTTGGGCAAGGAGACGAGGGTCTTTGCGGTCTGGGAGAGTAAGCGATTGATCATAACTTATTACTGTGATATCACCAAATACAATATTAATAATCAGAGCATTAGCCTGTGGCTTGATTCGATGACCTACTCCCACTGCAGGCCCAGCTCACGGCTGCTCTTCAAACTCACCGCGAAGAGGAACTAACTCTGATCCTCGCAAAGCAGCAGCCTCTCCTTGAGGAACAACATATAAGAAAGGATCAATTTGTATAAAAAGGTGAATCCATGCTTCTTGAACTCGTCGATTACGTGGTGCATGTGCTATATGGGGATGTAGTTGCTCATCAAGCTCAGAAGCCACCCGTTTATGAAGGTCTAGGGCAGGATGTCCAGGTTCAGCATGTGGATGTAAAGGTCGTTTACTTTTGACTATAATAAGTCGATTATGTTGCTGCAGTGGTTTTTCAAGTGCACGAAACCTTACAAATAGACTGTTCTCAGCTCTTTGACTTACATCATATCCACAAACGCCCAAAAGGTTTCCTCAGCGTTTTTGATGTGGTACAAAAGGATGCCTGCAATCATGTTCATGCCTTGGACATAGCCCATCTCACTGTCATAAATACTGTAAGCTACCAGAATACTCCTCAGCATCCTCTTGAAATGCTCATTCGACCTAAAAGTTGGGCACTAAGAGTGAGTGCGATCGATATCTTTCTCTATCTGGATTACATCTTCGTTTTTAGGTTTCTAAGTTAGCAGCTTTCGGAAGACACTGTGATCGTTTTTTGTTTTGGTTTTCGTCCACTCTGATTTCCAAGGACAAGGCTCGTCACAAAGACAGCCTTCTTCTCCCAACTTGACTCCGTTGAATCCACAGAAAATGTTGAATCTTGTCCAATTAAAGGCAGGTTTGATGCTTTGATATTCAATGCTTTCAGTTATAACGCTCTGAGTGCGCCTGGTTGGCGAAAAATCAAGATTAGTTTTGCTATGAGGCTACTAAGTCTAGACCTCCTCCTTCTTCTTGGTCTGTGCCAAAGTCGAGCACTCACTAATCTTCTTTTTGATGTTGATCTTGGATTTGGGCTTGAGTTGATTGATTCGGTAGCTTAGTTCTGATGAGTTGAGAAGAGATAACCGAGAAAGCTTGGAGGGATGACTCATATCTTCCTCCTACACACTCTTTCGAGATATGTAGGTGTATGTCAGGTATGGAGAAACTGGCTAAGAGTGGCATTAATGAGCCATATTTTATTAAGAACGATAAAATTACATTACTCTTTTCACAGACTTTCAATAAACTACCTCAAGCCAAACAAAAACCTCTCTAAATAATTGTTTTGCAAAGTAGGCAAACTTACTCCCATTTTGGCCACTTTCTAAAGAAGGCCAATATTTCAGCTAACCCGTTAATCAAATTGACTCATATAATAGCAGCAATGAGCGGGAGTAATCAGCAGACTAATTACAAGTTGGAGCAGTTTCTCTAAAGCGAGGCCTATAAGTGCTTCAGGATGTATAAGACCATTCTTGAAGTTATGGAGTACAGGCAGTATATCGTGCCTGAGGAATCACAGAGAATCACTTTTGAGGAATTCAATGACCTCTTTGAAAATAAGGAACTGAGAGACAAAAGGGAGATCTTTCCTCCTCTCGAAATGGAAGAACACGAGGAAATTGACCCATCAATCGCTGTGTTTTACAACTTTAGCAATGAAGACATGACTGCTGAGTACATTAACAGAATCACCAAATCATGCGAAAGAATCAGAAAGTTCTTTCTAGTTGCTCCCCTACAAACCAAGGGAAAAAACACGCCCTTTACCCTTGATAAAAAAGCTCAGTCTCATATCGCAGAGCTGACGCGAAAGGACAGATCTGAAAAGTATCCCTACCGAGTTGAAATCTTCAGACAAGACGAACTCTACTTCAACGTGCTAAAGCATGACCTTGTCCCTCCTCACCGTTTGCTCAGTGAAACCTAAAAGATTGAGCTCCTTCAGAAATAGTATTTTTTTATTTATAAAGCAAAATAAAAGAATCGCAACTCCCCAAGATCTTGCTGAGTGATCCCGTTGCCAAATTTCTCGGCCTGAGGAGAGGACAAATTGTGAAAATCAGCAGAAAGAGTGAGACAGCAGGCACTTATACGACCTACAGGATTACCATTTGATATGAGCCTCTAGTGAAATTTCTTGTATTAGCCAAATTAATAATCAAATTCAACTAGACTTTAGAATTTATAATTAAAGCTGTATGTCTGCTTGGAAATATGGCTTTGTTTGCAGTCAAAACTTGCAATCTCTAGCTTTTCTTTCATTTTAACTGAAATTTTCATTCTTTCAACTCTTTTGCTTTCTATTCTTAACTTTCATCTACTGATATCCTTCATCATGATTGAGCATTCATAAAGTTTGGTGATTCATTTCTTCCCAACCTACATAAAGCAACACTCCTATAAAGTAACCTAATCCAAAATTATAGAGATCAAAATAAATTCATAAAAGGAAGGAAGAATCATTAAGCAAATCATTACGATCTAGTAAATTATTAGCATTGTGAAACTCGGAGGTCTGTTTGTCTTTGATTCTCTAATTCAGGCTTGGGCTTGCGCTCCAGAGGGTCCTACAAATCTTCAGCATAGTTTTTCAGAATGGAATGCGCATAAAGGTAGATAGACTCGTCACTATGTAGCTGCAGATTTTAGACAATCGTCGAACCACGTCCAGATAGCAGAGCTTATATCAGCACATTTTTACTCAACTTTTTTGCCTCCTTCTTTATCTTTCCCAAACTCAAAACCAATTCAAGATTTTACAGAGCTTGGTGAACAACCCTCGAGTCATCACTTTCGAGCAATAAGAGGTAGCCTTGCATGATATCACATTCGATGAACATCTAGTCCAAAATAAGGGATCTGCCTCCTAAGCACATATTGCTGAACATAAAGCCGATTTCTTTCCTAACTTCTTAGCTATCTGTAAAAAACATCTAGACCACTTTTGTCATGAGTTTAGTTCTTAAGAGGATCTGCTGGATGTGGTTAATTCTGCTGGCAGTCAAGTTGGAAAGGATCCATACAGTTTCTCTCCTTAATAGCTTCTTTTAATTGAACAAGCATTTCTCCAATAGTTATAAACCTCCGTTTATTATGATTGCCTATGCACATTCGTAGCCGCCTGTTGAAACTTGGCCGACTATTCTGAGACAAGGCAGTATAAGGTTTACGTTCGAGGTAGCGTTGCCAATAGGTATCAGCCTTCCTAGGACATTAAAGTCTAGTAGAGGTTTAACTGTCTTTTTGGCGCCCACACAGTGATAGGACAAAGCCCAGCAGCAATCTACAAACAGCTCCACAGATTAAACGCATCCTGATGCCAGCATTGAACAAATGATCATTATGGCTGCCTTTACTTTTCCGTATTAAGGCGGAGGATGACCTCTGCAAATGTTGGCCAAAGTCCAGCAGCACTCTTTGGCAAACTAAGGACCTATTTTGCCATTCAGTACAATATCAGATATCACCTAGATTGCTCCTGCTTCAATCACCATATTTCTATACTGCGAACAATCAGTCGCAATGTTCCCCAATCCCCAAATGGCTTGTTCGATGATGCCTGTGGCGTTCTTTCTCATCAAATTGACCAATAATCCAATAACTCCCTTCCTTATAAGGACAGAGCAATGGTCGGTTGTACCTGAGGCTATGTTAGCAATGCACCAAGTAGCCTACATCTGAATCTGTGGTTGACTATCTAGCTGGGCCAACTATAGTAGCAAGTCTACGATGTTTGCGTCGAAGACCTCCTGGATTGGAGGCTAGGGCGAGGAAAGCAGCCTTCTGAGACAAATGGCTCCACACACGATTTTCAGATGATCATCACTCTTGAGAAGGTCGACAAAAATATGGAAAAGGTCCATGCCAACTTCGACCTCATTGAATCTATCTAAACTAAGAATTACTATTTTATTTAGGCAGCATAGCGTTAGTCCAGAATGATGAACGGATTGGAGTCTTCATGCTATGGTGATTGGGTGTTTTCAGAGTTCTCTTGGGTGTTTTAGTTTTGATTTTTGTCGTTATTCTACTGCGACTTAGCATCATTGGAGGGTTGGTAATCAGTTCGGAAATTGTTTCTTTTTTTGCTAAAAGTGGTCTCTCTGTCGCCTCTACGTATTTAGACGACCTCCCTCGAGACTACATTCTTCTGATTAAACTAGTCATAGTCTTAACGTAGCTACTCTTTTCTTCTCATTACCGCCAATTTATAACTCAATTCGATCCTAATGTTTAACCTTATATGCTGCTTATCTTTATGCACATAATATTCGTACTAACTTATTATAATATTCCCAAAGAAACCTACAAACCCTTAGGAACTGCGTTGAGGGCTAACTCAGGTGTGAACTTAAAAAACCAAAGAACTCAGCCAATTGCGTCCAAACCAACGGATAGATACCAAGTCCATCATGGTTCTCAGAAATGGCAGACAAATGGCATAATAGTTCGTAAAAAGGTAATGAAAAGCTATAAGCATGTGAAAATATCATTGACGAAGGTTTTCAAGTCTTTACTAAGGTTATTAGTTCGCTTCAGATACAGTGGCGACGTCAGTGGAAGCAGGCTCAACAGATTCGAGCTGATCAGAGTCAGCCTCCGAAGGAATCTCTGCAATTCTATCCCTATTAGGCTGCGGCCGACGGTAGTTGTGTATAATGCAGAACACCTGCTATTAAATGTTCATCTTCAAATTATAATATAATCAATTAATGCCGACCCTTCTAAGCTTAGGCCATTGGGAGATTTTTTATTGTAGCCACAACTCGAACAAATAGCTAAATAGCAGACTAACTTAAGACTACAAAGATTGTTGAATTTATCAATTTATGATTTGGGGTACAGAGGGCCATAGCTGGAGACCACATTTTCCAGGGCCATCCCTCCCGTCGCGGATGATATGAATGTACCCACTCATACCCCATGATGTCGGGCTGACTGTGTTTCTCAAGCGCCAGTAAAAACTGGGGGTTTTACCTCCATAGCCTGTGAGAACCATTGCTTTGTTCAATGAGTAGTTGCAATTTCCATCATAAATGCCTCCACTGTAACTTTGCATATCTGGGCTGTAATTCAGTGCAATGGAAACTGGTGATTGCACTATAGCCGAGATCAGCTTAGAATAGTTGCCAGAAGGAACTCGAGCGCATTGCGAAATCCCCGTGAACCTCATATTTGCCACATATCTGCATGTTGCAACTTGGCGATCTGGATATTAAGCGAAGGTTGCGATCCCAGCATCGATGATGTACCAGAAAGCCTGATCCATAAAACCGCCAGAGCAATCTTCATTTCCGTAATCTCTGGAGCATTAGAGAATTTGCTGAACAGATAGCACTGGAAGTTTGCCATTTTTTAAAGCGTAAAGGCTCTAAACTGTTGAAACTGCTACCGTTGCCCAATCTTTGCCGCAATCACCTTGATCCTTCATTTCATTAATCTGAGTTCCCCAGTCTTTTTCATTCGGCGGGTTGGGCGTATCCATTATGGCCCCTTTACACTGAGAAGTAGCAGTCAATCCCTTCTTCATTTGAAGCTAATAAGGGCTTCTTTTCCAGGTATAGTAACTAATGAACTCTTCGCTCGTCAAATCCGAGAATAAGTTATGGGCTTGAAAATAAAGGCTTTGGCCTGATTCGTAGAGTTTATTATGATTGGCTATTTTCACTTGGTTTTGCAAAAAGACATACTTTCGATAAATCAATTCCTTAATAAAGCTTGAAGTACTTGCTAAGTTTAGTATATTTTCCCGAAGATGCTTCGCCATTGCTAAAACGAAAGCACTCTATGTGCTTTCTCATACAGAGCGCTATAATCATTCTCTAAAACTTGCTTATTTTAGTTTGGATTGATTTCGATTTTCTATATTTGTTGATTAGAGCTCTGAGACACAAAAAGTATCAACAAACCTAAGAGTAATGAAGTGAAGACCACTGCTTTAGCTTTCATTATACTCTCAATTAAAATAGAATATTAATCAAATGAGCAAACTTACTTTTGACAAATAGATAAAGACTTTCTTATCAGATTAAGCTTTTCTTGGTTGTTCTCGTTATCTTGGCTATTTACTGAGTTAAGAAAGAAGTACCTTTTTCCTCTCTTCAATTAGGCTTTAAATCTTAGATTAGAAGTATTTTGTTGTGTCAGTTCCCTACTTTTTCTTTTCCTCTTCGCCGCCGAATAATCCAGCTAGTTGTCTTCGTAGCACTTCTATGCCTGATATGGAACCTGAAGAAGGAACACCAATGCTCGCAAAGCTATCCTGGTTACGAGCTACAAAAATGGGCTTTAGATGATCTTTTTGACTAACTATTTTAACTTTTTCTTCGAACATCAGCTAAAGTAAAACACTCCTAAGTTGAGCTCCTATTGCTGGAACTTTGGTGGAAGAAAAAACCAAACTAGCATTGTTTGAATGCGCAAGATACCTCAAAGTTTTGGCCAGCCATTTTCTGTTTTCAGTTTCATATTTTTAGTATAGATCGTACTTGCATCCCACAATAACCACAGAAACAGAGGGCACAGGAAGAGTTTTAGCATCTTAGTGAAGATTATTTTATTATTTCCGCTTTTGTGACCATTACTTATGCTTCTAAATCGCAAAAGTATTACCTACTGCATACCTACTTTCTCATGGATTGAACTTTCAATCTACTTCTTTATGATTGGCATCCACTCATTTACTTCTTAGATCAGTGTTCCTGGCTTTGATAAGTCCAAACATAGTGCTATTGTTACATTCACGAAATTATCTTTTGTAAACAGAGAAGGAATGATGTCACTTTGACTTTTTGATGCCATATCGTAGCAGTGTATTAGTTCCTTCCTTTGGAATCCTTTTCTTATGAAAGAGTATTAAAGCAAAAAGGTCGGCTTGACTTAAACCTCGGATTCATTTTTCAAAACCTTGATGAAGGATGTTTTCCCTAATTGTCAAAACTGCTACCAACGGAAGAATTACCAAGAACTATCAGTATACGCTACAAAGAAGCGGCTTGGGGTTATTTATTCCTTTCTTTTACTGCTTCTTACCAGATATTGTTATTTTTAAATCCTGCGTCCATTTTTAAATTATTTTATATCAAAAAAGGGCTGAAACAACTTAGGAGGTGCCTCCTCTTAGCTGAAGTATTTGCTAATCAAATAAAAAAGCGCATCTCTAGTAATAGCAGTTAAGTTAATTAAAATTAATAATAAATGCAAAGCTTTCTCAACGATAAATAAAACGATGTTCCGTCAATCGCTTTAGATTTTAAGAAAAAGGCTAAATCAAAGCCCAACTCAGAACGAACAAACTCAAGTTCTTCACTCTTGAAAACGCAGAACGTTAAGCTGATATCCAGCAACACTATCAGCTTGCTGGAAAAAAAGAAACAGTATTCTCAGACCATTAGAGAAAAGAACCTTCAGAAAGAAGGCAAAAAAAGTCGACACTAGGTAACTTTGGAGGAAAAAATACACAACGAAATAGAAAAGTTCAACGCAGAAGCACTCAAAATCTCCAGCTTTCACTCAATGAATAGCAATGATTACTACTCAGCTCAAAGTAAAAATCAAACTTAACGTAAAAAAAGCTGCAAATCTTTTATTTTCCACCCTTCGCCTTCAAAGAAAGAATAGAAAATGAAAGCAAGAGATTCAAAAAAATAAAAGGAAAAGCTGCAGCAGGGTTCAATGATGATCTAAGGAGCGAAAGATCACAATTATAATCAAAATTTTAGCATTATTTCGATTGCTCCCAACTATGCCATAGATTAGACATTGTCCAACCAAGAATTCTCAGTTATTTAGAAAATAGACTAATTATCGAGAATTGAGAAAAAGTTTCAAATTCGTTCCAAATAAATCGATGAATTCGTAGGCCCATTTGAGACCTAATAGCAGAAATAAATGTAGCTCATCAAAAAGCAAAATAGTACCTTCAAAAAGTAGCTACACACATTTAGAAGGTAGAATGCTAAACTGAAAAGATAAATGGAGTAGCTAAAAAGTATCTTTTTGTCTATTTAGAACAACTTGGTGTGTTTTAATAAAGGAACGCCTACCTTTAAGCCCAATCTGCCTAACAATTTAAAATGCTTTAATCACTTCAGATCAAAGTCAGCTCATCGATCGAAACCCTTCCTGACCTCTAGCTTGAGAATAAGTGCAGTTCAGAGAAGGAAAACTAACTTAACGATGGCAAACTACGAGAAATCATCTCAAACTACGAAAACTAGCTATTTTAGGCAACAAATCTGAACAAGAAGCTATAATTTAGAAACTACATGCTGGAAAAACGACTTATGGACTAAACCTAAATCCACAAGAAGCAGATGGCAAAGGAAATCTCGATCTGGAAATAACGTTACGTCAAAGCTAGAAACGAAAACATGAGGTTAAAGGACAGCAGAAGCCACATGCTCTTCGAAATGTCAATTTCGCAGTAGATGTGAAAACCCCTGATCTAGCGTACACTTGGTTATGTGAATATGAGAGTTAGCATGCGTCCAATAGAGTGTTTCAATCATTTGCGGATGGCTTTTTTATCTTGAGATTGCCGTGTTGGCCTTGGCTGGCTCAGCTGGTCTTTCCGCTTCAGCATTGCAAAAGCTCCGATGTAGAAAAACTTAGCTTTTGCTGAGGTACTTGCTGCATCAACGATTTTACTCGGACTCGAACTCTTGGGCATTCAATTTATTATAGACCTTAAGTAGATCGCTTTCTTATAAATATTCAATAAAATTTATAAACTGAAGGGAGTTAGCCAAAAACAAAAAATTTAACCTTTTCAGACAACAAAACAACCATATTAGTGTTAAGTCGATTTTAAGCAAAATTAATCTACATTCACCAATCAGTAGAATTGGAAATTAACTGATTCTCACAACCTTGGTAGTGCTGGCTAACCCATTCTCTCCATTTCACAATGAAAGAATCAGCTGAGTTGTCTTTGTAGTAGAGCTTATAACTAGGTCTTTTAGCGTCCCATATCAGCATATCGTAGTAGACCTGCATGCCTTCAGCGTAAAGCATAAGTGCACATAGCCAATAAGGCAACCACGAAGACGCATACATCTCGTGGAACAACCTTTGGTGATATTTGCCCTGGGGTTGAACGTACTGGTAGAAAACGACCTAGAAAAAGTTTGTTTTTAGGAAGATGTTTACAAGCCCTGGGCCCATTTGAACTATAGTGATGTTAAAGAAGAAAATGGGGCCAAATATGGGAAAATTAACATAGTTGTCTACAGTCGCAAAGCTGTAATATTGCTTGTTGGGCAGAGGCATAATTAGCTCTTTGTAGACCCTCTGCTTGAACTCCCGAACATTTTTAGCAGGATGCTGGAAAATTTCATGTAAAGTCGGGTCATCTCCTCTTTTCCATTTGGGGTTCCATAAAACCTCGAACATTTTGTATTTGCCTATTAGGTATTTATGCACATATTTGAAATGGAAAATGTCTGCCCCATTCTAGGAGATGTCTTGTACATGGCATTTGATGTCATGGATAGTCCTTCCTCTGTTTGAGTACTCTTTACAGAAATTCTAGCCATCGATCATCTGGAAATAAGGCTATACAGTGGGGTCTGAATGGATCCAAAGGTATATAAAACCATTTAAATCTTTCACAGGGTATTTCCGTTGCTTAACGTAATCCTATCCTCTTTTCCAACTTGGGGACTTGCAATCTTTTGAGCCGAGTTCATCTCCGTATTCCACGGATTTCAACATTAGAGGTTTTTTGTCGTGATCTAGAAATAAGCAAAAGCATACCTACACAATTTCCAGTTTCGCCGTCAAAGAGCCAGCCGTGAAAAGGGCATTGAATGCAGGTTTCATTGACTAATTTCCCTCCAACACCTAAATTTGCTCCCATGTGAGCGCAATATGAATGTAATCCATAAACTTCGCCTTTTGGACTTCTGAAGAGAGTTATGTTCTGGCCTGCAATTTCTATGGACCTTGTTTGCCCAGCTTAAAGTTCCTCCGATTTGCAGCCAACATACCAGCCGTTTGGGTAGGGTGGTAATGAGCGCCCCATATTTTTCTTCCTTGTGTCGTAATCCCCCTACATACGAACAGTAAAGTAATGGAAGACAGCATAATAGGCCGCATAGGACAGGATAGCAAGGAAACAGAGCAGTCGGCTGGGCTCGTCGATTAGAGCCTTTATAACCAAGTTAATCATACGTTTATTAAACCAAATAAAATCGGTTGCTTTATCAGAATTCAAAATTTACATATTACATTTAAAACAAATTCAAAAATATTTTTGTGGGAATTGTTCGTCTAGTTCTGCGTTTCTAGCTAGTTCGAAGGGCCGATTGCTGAAGATCTAGATCTGCAAGACGTCCAGCCGTGGCTTCGTTCCCTAAAAGTTCCTTCTGTAAGCTTCGTCTAATTCTTGTAAGTCTTTGCAATTTCTTTTGAATTTCATGGTGCTCTCCTGAAACACAACTTTGTCAATTCTCAACATCTTCCGCAGTCTCTCGAATTCTTTGCCAGCGTACTGCTGGGTCTAGTCCAATTCCTTCTCTATCTTTTCTCTGAAAATGACCATATCATGGTGAATCTGCGACATCTGAGTTTTAGGTTCAGGCAACTGTTCCTTCAATTAACTTATGCTTCTCTAAATATCAAAAGATCTACTTCAATGTGCTCGAAAGGAATGAACAAAGGGTCCAAACTCGTAAAGTTGGAGGGTTCAAAGTCAATGATGCTTGGCAGGCAAACTCTGTTGGCTTTCGCTTTTTCTTAGATTTCCCTAAGCTTTTAAATTGGCTTCAAAAGAGAGTCAAATGTCTACATATATGAAATCTTCAAAGCAGAAGTTTTGGCGTCCTCTGCATTTTAGATGTTTGTGGTTGCAAACTCTTTAGTTTTTGATTGCTTGCGAATCGAGTAGCTTGAAGGCCTTCGCCATGGACTTGCAGTCTGGTTATTGACGTTTTAATGATGAGAAAGGTTGACGTGGGTCATATTTTGAAGCTTAGAAACATTTGTAGAGCTGACCTTGTACTTTATTGAGCGGTAGTATCGCGAAGAAGGCAAGCTGTAGGCTGTTTTCAGACAATTATTTTTATTTTACAACATTTATTAATTTATAATCTGGATTTGACAATAAAATACTAAAACCTCACCACCCAAGAGAAAACATCTTTTAGTCCACTTCTGCTTGGGAAACATTTGGCAAATCACTTACAACTTTTCGAGCTGAGTGAGGTGAACAATCTAAATAAACAATAATTGACAAGCTGAAAATAAAGAGGAGATAAGCTATTGAGTTCTTGAAGCACGGAAGTTGCTTTATAAGTGTATGGCCTTCTTTCCAAGCAATATTTCATCTTAACCAATCAATTTTAAGGATCATCTAATGAACACAACAATCATAATCAATCATTCTTACGTTATTAATCAATCATTTCTAAAGATATCGATTGAGAAAAAGCTGTTGTCGAACTTTTACAAGTACTTGCAGCGTTTTCGTAAAAGAACTAGCTATTTATCATGTTTTTCGAACATAAGCAACAGATTTTCAGTCCAGTCTTTCATCGACTAGTTTTTACTAAAGTACAAAAAGTTTGTCTGTTCTAGGCACTGGGCACGAATGGCTCCTTTGAACTACCTTTAGTAAAAACTTAATGGAACATCTTCTTAATTGCTACTCAGCTCCTCTTCTTACTATCCTTAAATTGTCTTAATATAGCCCAAAGGTTTAGGGATATCCTTTTCTACTTTTTTATTTTAGTAAGACTCAAGCTGAACTTTTGTGGTCTGTTAATTTTAACGCAACACTGATATTTTTGAAAGGGTCATCCTTTATTCATTTTTTTTGCTAAGTTTTTAAGAAGATATTTTACTTTTAGCTTTCTGAGTCTTTTGCAAAGCCTCAGTCAAGTATGCTTTCTCTAAAATTTGCTTCATTTTTTAGGTTTGTTTTGTATTTTTCAGCTCCGAGAAATAAGGAGTTGGCTTAAAATCAAAAAACCTTTGTTTTTTCTTTTTAATATGAGTAGAGTTAGGTGAGTTAATAACCGGCAAATCGAGGCTACTTTAATGGTTTTTATTCCTCGATTTTTCTTTCTGTCTGCTCGAAGAAAGCTCCCTCCCAGACCTTACTTATAAAGTTTTGCTCTATCTGGCTTTGTTTTACCATCTATCTTAAGTGTTTAAACCATTATACTTGGTTAGTATCTAGTCCATGGTCTTCTATTGGTTGCTTATCATTTTATATATGCTGCTGATTTGTTGTTCTTCCTTCTCTCCCGAAGTAAGCTAGTAAAACCTCGCTTTTGATTTTAACATCAATAAAATTAATAAATAGAGAGAATCCTAAAACATTACATCTCACAACAATGTCTAAAAAAGCAAAATTTAAATACTTTAGAGCTGAATTTCTCTTTGGAAAATATATTTTTATGATGAAAATATTAATCTTTTCTTAGCATCTATCTGATACTTATTTAATAGAGCTTAAAGATGACCCAAAAAGGAGTTCTCATGATTGAAAGCTAGCTATAGAATTGAAGTTAGAAAGGAGGCCAAAAATGTAAAGAAAAGATTTTAAAGCTTTGCTATTTTTTATAATTAAAGAATATTGTTATTTAATATAATATTAATATTTTTTACTTTTTCTCATGGCCACAACCACAGAAATTGAAATCATTCCCTTTGACAACGCCCTCAAAAGAATACTCCAAACTTCCAACGCTGACTCACTCCTTGCTAAAGGCATCCATGAAGTCTGCAAATCCCTCTAAAGCAAAGACGAAAAGGTCAAAGCCAAATATGTGGTGCTCTCCAAAAACTGCACTGAGGCTAACTATGTGAAGATCATCAAAGGTCTTGCTTCTCAAAACAAGGTAAATACTATCTGACGAAGGTTCCAATCTATGAGATCGAACAAGGTGAGACTTTGGGAGAATGGTTGGGTATCTGCAAACTCGACAAGAACGGAAATGTGACCAAAAAGAGAAAAGTCTCATCAGTCGCTATCCGAGACTTCTCTAACGATGTTAAGGAGGAATAGAGGAAAGTGTTCCTTACTAAACTGGGCTGATGATGATTATATTACTTGAATATAATCAAAAGAGGACGCCTAGTTGCTAAGGCAGCTAGAAAATTTAATTATTAAACTTACTAATTTCATGGAGGACTGACTGTTAAGCTTCTCTAGCCGACAGCTACTTTGCTTATTGCGAGCAAGCAATCAACTTGCCCTTTCAACAACAAGCATTAGTTGCAAAACATTCATCTTTATCAACCCAAAGAGATATCAGCTATCGCTCATAACTCAGCAAAGACCTAGTTAATAAGTAAAAGATAACGAAATAATGCGGAATTTAATAATCACCGATTAATCATCTTTAACAAGCATTGTAGCCAAAACAAAAGTAGATGAAGCAAGCTTTAGTTAAAACTAAAGGCCGTATTGATTTGTATTAATTACTTGGATGAATCCATCGAAAATTTACTCAGCATGTTCAAAGATTGCCTTATTGAAGCACATTGAAATGCTGAAATGATCAACTATTCTAAAAGATAGGTCAATCCATCATTTAAGGTCAATTTTTGTTATTTAGTTATATATAGATGATTTAAGATTAACGAATAAACTACACAATATCATAAATCTAAAAGATCTTCAAATGGATTTTGAGATTTCATCTTATTCTTAGGTTTTTTCTACTTTTTGGCCTCTTTCTGCTTCTTTACTTAAGCACTCTTTTATTACTTTTTGATGCCTTCAACCTTTTGAGTTTAAGTTTAACTCACTTTCTTTATTTATTACTTCTCCTTAGGCTCTTGAATTTGTTTTATAGCCATCACTATCTTCTCTTAAATTTTAGGCTGTTTGTTTCTAAACTCCCCAATCATTTATCCTTTCTTTTCAATTTCTTCTTTTGTGTACTTTCCTAAATTATTTAAAGAGATACTTTCAAGAGTAGCACTTTCATTCGGTTTTAATGAGACCTCTGGTGGTTTGCCTGTCTACTTGTCGACATACTTCCTTTTCTAAGCTTCTTTTGCCTCCAACCACTGTTCTCTATTATCTTCCTTTAGGTTTTATTTTGTTCTGAGCGGAGGGTTGCGGCTGTTCTTTCCCTTTTAGAAATTTCTAGAGGCTACAGTGACCTTGATATAGTCATGATCATCGTAGCCTTTTTCGATATAATCATAGGCTACATTAATGTAGACTTTAATCTCATATCTTTCCTTTTCTTTGCAGGCATAAACCGAAACTATGTCACCTCTTTTTTTAGCTCTCTTTCGCAGGTAGCTCATCTCTTCCTCAAGGTAATCGATATTCTAAGAATAAATATCGAGCCAAACTTCATTTACCCTATTATCTTTCAAATCATCCAACTTATCCAGCTCGACGTTTACCTGCTCTTTGGAAGGGATATAGGTGACCTTCTTCTTTTATTACTTAGGTTGGGCGACTTTCTGCTAGTTTTGAGGTTTGTGGTTTTAGGTATGCTAGTGACTGTGCTCCTCAGAACTATCAGAGTCGCTATAGTCCACCCATTCTACGTATCGTTATGCGTACTTTTACTTTTGGATTGCTTGAGCTAATCCTTCATCAACTAAATTGCCTATTATATGTTATAAATTGAACTTGGCTAGTCAGCTTTAAGTACAATTAATAAGAGTTCAACAATTGTAGTAATAAAAAAAGCTGTCACCCAAGTTCAGAAGCAGCCTTCTAAATAACCCAAGACTAGCAAACATCTAATATCTATCTTGTTGAGAAACTTGAATGATATGAGTAGCTGCCTCTATGGAAGATAGAATCAAATGTTCATCTTTAGTTTACCACAAACCTATTAGGTTAATATCAATAAAAAGATGATCCGAGATAAAGTCTTCTTGCGAAATGGCGGGGTTGTTGAGTTGCAGAATTAAATATTGGCTGATCATGCTCTAAGGCCGTATTTGCGGACTGGGAAGTTGGTCTATCTCTTTCTGATTTTTTCGATGCGTTTGGTTTTTTGGTGAGTAGTGAGTTGTCTCCTGAAGGCTCTGGTAAGTTTAGTTCTCGTGAAAATGGCCCTCTTGGTAGATCCTGCATGGAGGCTACCAATAACTCTGTCTCTTTCTTTGCGGTTAAGAGCAGTAAGATTCCTGGCAATGTTCTTCCTGACCCCCTTGATCTTGGCAAGTTTAGTAGCGCTTCCAGAAGAAGCCTTAGCATTTCTGAGAGTTCTGAGTTCTTCTCTCAGCTTGTCGATGTTGGCCCTAATGGTTGCGACGTCGCCCTCTCTGATCTTCTGGTTGACTTTCTTTTCCACCATCCCAAAATATGAATATAAAAAATCAATTAATATTTAATATATTAATTTATCACAACCAATGGGCAGAATGTAGCTCTCCCTTTATTTAGCTTCAAAACCGGAAGAGTTGTCGTCTTGACTCAAGGAAAGTTCGCAGGAAAGAAAGCCGTTGTGGTCAAATCATTCGAATCGGGAAACAAAGTACATTCACATCGATGTAGAAATACAGATTCCCTCATTTGCTCGTCGCCGGCATTGCCCGCAACCTCATCCAAGCCAAGAGAAGCTTCGGCAAGAAGAAATTCATCAAGAAGACCGGAGTTAAGACTTTTGTCAAGTACGTCAATCAAAGCCATGTCTTGCCAACCAGGTTCGTTGTCAGCGAGTTTGACTTTGCTGAAGTCAAGGACGAAAGCTTCAAGACCCAAGAAACCAGAGAAGCGTTGAGAAAAAGCATTAGAGATAAGTTCACTGAGGCCTACAGAAACCCCAAGCAGGGAGAGAAGTCAGGCCACACTAAATTCTTCTTCACCAGGCTAAGATTCTGATCTTAAGGCTATTTAAATCTAATCCTTCCTCATATCACCAATTATCAATATAACCTTATATGCAAACTTTTATGATGAATCAATCAAGGTTGAAAGACCTTAAAACGCAGCTTGAAAGTATTTCACAAAGATATCTGCTCAAGACTAAGCTAATCTAAAATTGATCTAAGCAGAGTAATATGTCCTATTATTTGTCTTGATATAATCTAATAATCCGATCCTTTCTAATAAATGTCTTTGTTCCCTTATACAATATAATACACTCATAATCATCTTCTTTTGGTCAACATTTCTGAGTTTATGCTCGAAAGTCCTTCACTTACTACATAATGATTGCTGGGTTTTCGAGATGTGGTCCCTTGAACCAGCAATTTTGAAGTAGAGTATGAGTTTTACTTCAGAGTGGTTGATCTACTTATTGATGCAAACTTCTATAAAGTAGGTTTTTTGCCATTCTCAACATTCCTGCGAGCAGTTAACCCTTTGAAATCAAACATCCTCTAAGTGCAGTTGTTGTTCAATTCCCTCAGCGGAGAGTCAAGTCTATTAACTACGATGATTTCTTCACTGCTGAATCCACTAACCTTTTCCAACTCTTCTGTCCACCCTTCAAGATTAAACTTCAACCTTGTTTCCTTGATGATTGAGAGTGCTAAAGTTTAAGGAGGGTATTTGGTAAACGTGCCTTTCTTTAAGAACTACTGAGCTCTTTGCAGTATGTCGTCCTCGAAGAATTAGACCAAAGGTTCGTTCAAATTATCAGATTTGAACAGTACTCCGCAAGTTAGATAGAAATCTATAAAAGTCACAAAAGTCGAGTACTGAACCTAAAAATTCATGCCCTAAAAGATAGCCCTCTATGCCTGCTCGTAGTCATACTGACTAAAGGACTTATCTGCGTACCTTTGATAGCGATTGAGATATGGCACATTCTTATCCAACTCTCCAGCCTTCCCAGCAACGATCAAACAAGCACTAGCCCAAAACTTCTCATTACAGTTCATCTTATTGAGAGATTGGTAGATATAAAGGCCAAGAGCGAGAGTCTAGTGTGTGAATAGGAATTTATCGCAGATGGAGGTCAGCTGCAAGTGGGCCTCTTCAGTTATTTATTTTGGCTCAACTATCTGGGACGCTGAATTACGGAGACTTCTTAGATATTGGTCTAGGTTGAAATGGAATGGAGTCGAGAATTTATCGGTTTTGACCACTTA
>Ga0316217_10002009_pt1 | contig 25297 bp, 21 predicted proteins | sample 1anoAmetaG_FD_203633 | JGI IMG/M metagenome (GOLD analysis project Ga0316217, IMG submission 203633) | Freshwater microbial communities from Trout Bog Lake, Wisconsin, USA - 1anoA | ecosystem: Environmental > Aquatic > Freshwater > Lake > Hypolimnion/Profundal zone | place: USA: Wisconsin...
GGATCGAACTGCTGTACGCCTCGGGCCTCCGGGTGTCGGAACTGGCCGGGCTGTCGGCCCGCACCGTGTACCTGGATGAGGGTTTCCTGAAAGTGCTGGGCAAGGGCAAAAAAGAGCGTCTCATCCCATTCGGCGAAAGCGCCGAGCACTGGATGCGCTCATGGCTCGTGCTGCGCCCCTCGTTCAAGCCCCGGCAGGACACCCTGTTCGTGGGCCGGCTGGGAGAGTCCATCTCCCGGCAGCACCTGTGGCGGATGCTCAAGGCCTACGCCCGCACCGCTGGCATCCGGGCCGCCGAGGTGAGCCCGCACGTGCTTCGCCACGCCTTCGCCACCCACCTGCTGGACCACGGCGCCGACCTGCGCTCGGTCCAGGCCATGCTCGGCCATGCGGACATCTCCACCACACAGATCTATACCCATGTGCACCAGGCCCGGCTTCGGGCCCTGTACGACCGGATGCACCCACGTTCTTCCTAGGGGCCTGCTGGACGATGCTCGCGCTTGGGGCCATGATGGGGTCTGGAGATCCAGAAGATGGCCCCTCGCAAATCCACCAAGCCAGTCCCAGACGTGCAGCCTGAGCCCCTGGAAGACAAGAAAGCCCCCGCCCGGCCCCGGATGAAGAAGGCCGCAGCACCGGTGGAGGCCGTCCAGGAGACGCCGGCCGCCCCTGCCCCCGCCGCACCGAAGCCCAGGGCCGCCAAGGCCCGTCCCGCCGCGGCCCCCGCCGCTGAAGGGGAGAAGAAGCCCCGCAAGGCCAAGGCCGCCCCCGCCCCTGCGGCCGAGGCGTTGCCGGCGAGCCCCGCGGTCCCCGCCATCGAAGCCGTCGAGGCCCGGCCGGAGACCGTGCAGGCCCCCGCCGCGCCGGTCCCGGCCGTCGATCCGCTCTCCCTGGTCACCGGCCAGGCCCAGGCGATCCTCTCGGCCGTCCATTCCGGCCAGGCGGTGGAGCTGATCTTCGCCGACGCCGAGACCAATCCCCCGCGTACCTTCGAACCCCGCCAGCTGATCTTCGACACCTTCGCCAAGGATTGGTACGTCTGGGGCTGGGATCGCAGGTACAACGCCGAGCGGCATCACCTGCTCTCCCTCATCGCCGAGGTCAACCCGGTCGAGGGCATGGGCCGCGCCGCCCAGGGCCCCTACAAGGACGGCACCCCCGCCAACCACGTCGGCGGCTGGCTGGGCGGCGAGCCCATCCCGGTGAAGGCGGTGCTGCTCAAGCAGTGGATCTTCGCCGTGCGCCAGGCTCCCGCCCCGTTCCCCGGCTTCCGCATCGAGGACCTGGAGGAAGGCAAGGCCCAGGTCTCCTTCACCGCCACCGACCTCCGGGCCATCACCCGCTGGGTCATGCAGTTCGGCGACGGCATCCAGATCCTGGAGCCCCAGCGCCTGCTGGACCGGGTCAAGCAGGTCGGCCTGGCCTGGGGCGGCAAGCCCGCCGCGGCCGCGGCCCCGGCGCCCGCCCCCAAGGCCCAGTCCCGCCAGGAGCACCGCTCCGAGCGCAGGTTCGAGCCCAAGGAGGCCGGGGAGCGTACTGAGCGTGCCGAACGCCCAGAACGTGCCGAGCGTCCCGAACGTGCCGAGCGTCCCGAGCGGAAGGCCCCCGACCAGCCGCGGCATTCCCGCGAGCCACGGGAGACCTTCGACTCGCCCAAGCCGTCCAAGCCGGGCCGGGTCGAGATCCGCATCGACCGACTCTGAGCCGGGATCCGGCGTGGGCCGGAGCATAGTGTTGATTCATCCTTTGTAGGCGTTCAGGTCCCTGCAATCGTGTCGGCAGTTCGTTGGATTGGCAAAGCGCCCTTTTGGGATTCAGCTGAAGGTCTGGCGGGCCGTTCGCATCACCCCCGGAATACAGGAGCGGGGCGCCGATCGATCTTGGCCTGGAGAGTCCGGGTGAGCCAGTCGAGGAGGTCGATCCCGCGTTTGCGGGCGGTGCCGGCCACGGTCAGCATGCGCTCCACAAATCGGCAGCCTCCTTCGCTGTCCGCGCCGAGGGATACCTTCCGCCAGAGGACCGCCTTCCGGATGCTCCTCTCTGCCGAATTATTTGTGGGCACAGAGGCTTCGCGGTAGAGGCAGGTCCAGAGGCTGGGCCACTGGCGAATCAGATCCTTGGCTGTGCCCCGCGCCTTTTTGGTGGTGTCAGGACCATCCCGCAGGATTTCCAGCCGCCGCCGGATCTCGTCCTGGATGGGTTTGGTAAGCCGGATCAGGTCTTTGCGACTGATCTCATCCCGCTCGAACTGGTGCCAAAGATGAAAGACCCGGTCGCTGGCCAGTCACCTGCCGGACAAACGCGTCCACGGGCGGCGCCAATTCCCGGCCCTGGCCGGCATGGCCTGGTTGGCCACCCCGCTTGCGGCCGCTGGGCTCCACCGGCGGCTTGCGCTTGCGACTCAAATCCGAGCTGGGAGGTTTTGAACTGTTGCCGGAATCCTGCTTCCCCTTCGCCTCAAGTTCGGCGATACGGGTCATCGCAGCCTCAAGCTGCGCCCTCAGGGTCCTGATCTCCTTGAGCAGTTCGTCCATTCATCCAGGCTGGACGGATTTGGCTATAAGTACCACACAGTCATTCATTAATTTCAATAAATACAGGAGTCCGCTTCAGCGCTCGATTTCCGAAGGTCGATTGCCTCACACTCCGCCGGCGCCAGTTGGACCCTATACCCCGCTGACGGGATTTCTGGAGCCCGGGGCGCACCTTTCAAACATTCGGTCGCCCCGGGTTCCAGAAATCACGGCAGCGAACTGCCGGACGACTGGGGGGACCTGAACGCCTACAAATTATTTAAAACAATATGCATTTCCTTGTATAAAGATTCCAAAAAACTATTGCATAAAGATCCCAGTGACCTACGCTTATAGGTAGGTCACTGGAGGTTCCATGGGACGCACACCCATACGGGCCAAGCTGGTTCTCGATGCAGAAGCCAGGTCCAAACTTGAAGCCATTGCGAAATCCAGGACAGAAGGGCAGGCCCGCATCGAGAGGGCCAAGGTTCTGCTGGCCTACCACGCCGGAGAGCGGGTAACGGCCTTGGCCGAAGCCTTCCAGACCAATCGCCCGAAGATCGAGCGGATCCTCAACCGGGCGCTTGAAATGGGTGCCCTGGCTTCGCTGGAAGACCGTCCCGGCCGAGGGCGCAAACCAGAGATTACTGCCGAAGCGCGCGCCTGGCTCATGGCTGTCGCCTGTACGAAACCCGTCGACCTCGGCTATCCCGAAGAACTCTGGGCAACCCGGACCCTGGCGCTCCACGCCCGAACACATGGACCAGAAGCCGGGCATCCCTGCCTGGCCATGCTCGGACGGGGCACCGTCTCCAAGTTGCTCACCGGCGCCGAACTTCGGCCCCACAAGATCGAATACTACCTGGAGCGGCGCGACCCAGAGTTCGACACCAAGATGGCCCAGATTCTGATGGTCTATCGGGAGGTCCAGGTCCTGCAGGAAAAACTCCAAGCTGGCGACAAGGCCGAAACTGACGAGGGCCAGTTGCTGGCGGTCCTGTCCCTGGACGAAAAGCCGGGGATCCAGGCCATCGGCAAGGAAGAAACGCATGCGTTTCTTCCCGACCTTCCGCCTGTGCCTGGGAAGCATCCGAGCACTGGCCGCGACTACGAATACAAACGGCAAGGCACCTTGAGCCTGTTGGCGGGCCTGGACCTGCTGACCGGGAAGGTCCATGCATGCATCGAAGAGCGTCATCGCAGCCTGGAATTCACGAAGCTGCTTGAGCAGATCCATCAGGCCTACAGCGCGGAAACCCGCATTCTCATTGTGTTGGACAACCATTCAGCGCACATCTCAAAGGAAACCCAGGCCTACCTCAAGACGCGGCCCAACCGCTTCGAGTTCGTGTTCACGCCCAAGCACGGGTCCTGGCTGAACCTGGTGGAAGTCTTTTTCGCCAAGATGACCAAGACCATCCTCAAGGGGATCCGGGTGGCCTCGAAAGCCGAGCTGAAGGCCCGGATCATGGCCTACCTCCAAGATCTCAATACCGACCCGGTCGTATTCAGGTGGCGCTACAAGCTTGAAGAAGCGTCCGTTTCATAAGGCTGTCTTTTCTTTCATCCTCTTTTATCCCCGTTCATCCCCGGCAAACCAGCGTTGGATTTACCGAAAAGCCAATTATTGGATGTCCTTCACGTCCAGTTCTACATCCCCGGTCGCCGCCGAACGGGTCATCCCCAGCCTCCGGACCTGTAGCTTTGCCCGGCCAAAGTTGACCAGCAGGCAGATCATCAGCCTGGTCCCTCTCATGTAATTGAGGCATTGGGCGACATGCTCGTTATCAAGCGCATGGCCGGCCTTCACCTCTACGAGTACGCGACCGTCTACGAGGAGATCTGCTTCATCATTTCCGACATTGACCCCGTCATAGAAGACCTCGATGCCCTGCTGTTGAACCACTTAGACCTTGGCCTTACGCAGTTCATGGGCAAGTGCATTTTCGTAAACCCTCTCCAGGAACCCTGGGCCCAGTTCGTTGGCCACCCGAAAACAGCAGCCAATGATGAGTTCGGTCAGTGGATCCTGGATGGTCATAATTTCCTCCCCGATTCATACCTGCCGCAGAACCCGGGAAGGTTCAGCCGGGGATGAACGGGGATTAAAAGGGATAACAACTGAAATGTCTCAGCCAAGCAGGTACGGCTCAACTGATGGTTGGAACCCATAAGCAATGTTATTTAAGAATCGATCTACTAGGCTACCTATTAAAGTGCAAAATTGGCATTTCAATATTTTTTAATCATTTTTACTATATATAATACATATTCATAGACGATGGAACGTTGGTCCCGCTGGCCGCATTGGACTGGCATCGGGAGCGTCAACCATGACCGCAGATCCAGCCCTCGCCAGCCGCCTCATCGACCAGGAAACCCGCTACGGCACCCAGGACTGCCGGCCGCTCGAGATCGTCTGCACCCGGGCCGACGGCGTCTATGTCTGGGATGTCCAGGGCAGCCGCCACATGGACTTCCTGGCCGGAGACGGCGCCGTGGCCCAGGGCCACAACCACACCCGCATCGCCGCCGCCATGGTGGAGCAGTGCCTCCGGCTCGGCCTCACCTCCCGGAACCTGCGCAACGACCGCCTGCCCGCCTTCCTGGAAAAGCTGTGCACCCTGGCCGGGTTCGAACAGGCGCTGCTCCTGAGCACCGGCGCCGAGGCGGTGGACGCCGCCATCAAGGCGGCCCGGCGATGGGGCTATCGGAACCGGCGCATCGCCCCGGACCAGGCCGAGGTCATCGCCTTTTCCGGCAATGACCACGGACGCACCCTCACCGCCCTCAGCTGCGGCGACAACCCGGAAACCACCCAGGGCTTCGGCCCCTTCACGCCCGGCTTCCGCATCGTGCCCTTCGGCGACCTGGCCGCGGCCCGGGCGGCGGCAGGCCCGCGCACCTGCGCGGTGCTGGTGGAACCGGTCCAGGACGAGGCGGGCGTGGTGCTGCCGCCCAAGGGCTTCATGCGCGGGTTGCGCGAACTCTGCGACAGCCAGCGCCTCCTGCTCCTGGCCGACGAGATCCAGTGCGGCCTCGGGCGCACCGGCAAGCTGTTCGCCTTCGAACACGAGGGAATCCGGCCGGACGGGGCCGTCATCGGCAAGGCCCTTTCCGGCGGCTTCTATCCGGTGAGCGCCCTGCTCGGCTCCAGGGCGCTGCTGGGCGCGTTCACCCCCGGAAGCCACCGGTCCACCTTCGGCGGCAGCCCCCTGGCCTGCGCGGTGGCCTCGGCCGCCCTGGACGTGCTGGTGGAGGAGAAGCTGGTGGACCGTTCGGCGGAACAGGGCGCCTACCTGCTGGAACGGCTCCGGGCCATGGACGGCGGGAAGGTGAAGGAGGTGCGCGGCCTGGGGCTGTATGCGGGAATCCAGCTGCGGCCGGAGGCCGGCGGGGCCCGGGCCGTGCGCGAAGCCCTGCTGCAGGAGGGACTGATCTGCGGCGAGACCCGGCCCGACTGTCTGCGCTTGACGCCTCCCCTGACCATCACCCGGGAGCAGCTGGACTGGGCGCTGGGCAAGCTGAAGCTGGTGCTTGGGGGGTAGGCGGCTATCCCTGGATCCAGCGCGCCTCCAGCCCCAGCAGCCGGTCCACCGCCGCCCGCCCGCGGGGCCCCGGGTCCACGGTGAACTCGTTGACCCAGGCCCGCACGTACCGGCCGACCATCTCTGTGTCCATCCCCCGGCCGAACGACTGGGCGTAGGCCACGCTCTCGTCGTGCCTGGCCATGGCCATTTCCACGCTGCGCCGCATGAGGCTGGCGAAGCGCTGCTTCACCGGCCCGGGCAGGTCCTTGCGGATGGCGTTGCCTCCCATGGGCAGCGGCAGGCCGCAATCCTCCTTCCACCAGGCGCCCAGGTCGCGCACCAGGTGCAGGCCCTGGTCCCGGTACATCAGCTGGCTTTCGTGGATCAGCAGCCCGGCCTGGTATTGCCCGGCCTGCACCGCCGCCATGATCCGGTCGAAGGGCAGCAGTTCCACCTTGAGGTCCGGCATCCACTTGCGCATGGCCAGGTAGGCGCTGGTGCGCAGCCCGGGGATGGCCACGGTCACCCCGCGCAGCTCCCCGGGGGTCATGGCCGTGCGGGAGACCACCAGGGGCCCGGTGCCTTCCTGGATGCTGGAGCCGGCGGTGAGCAGTTCATAGCTGTCCACCAATTCCGGGTAGGCGCCGAAGCTGATGGCGGTGACTTCGTAGCGGGCCTCCAGTGCCTGGCTGTTGAGGGCCTCGATGTCCGAACGGACGAACCGGAACTCGAACCCTTCGGGGTCCAGCCAGCCCAGGGCCAGGGGCGCCATCATGTAGGCGTCGTCGGAATCGGGACTGTGGGCGATGGTGAAGGGCATCAGCGGCCTCCGGCGGATGGTGCGTTTTCCCGGTGGGAGCGCTTCTCCCTGACCCGCTCGACGGCCTTCGCCGCCAGCGCGTACCCCGGGTTTTCGTGCAGGGCGCTCTGGTACTGCTCCATGGCCTGCTCCAGGCGATCCTGGGCCTCGAAGGCCCGGCCCAGATTGAAGTGCGGATAGCAGAAGCTTTCGTAGCGCTGCGCCTTGAGCGCCATGCGCAGCCAGGGGATGGCGTCCTCCACCTCGCCCAGTTCCAGGTAGTAGGCGCCGATGTCGTTGTAGGGGGCGCCGAACTCCGGGTCCAGGTCGATGGCCTTGTGGCAGTCGGCGATGGCCTGCTCGAAGTCCTTGTGGTAGGAACGGGCCCAGCCCCGGTAGGTATAGGCTTCCGGCGTGGCGTGCAGTTCAAGGGACTTGGTGTACAGCTCCAGGGCCCGGTCGATCTCCCCGCGCATGTGGAGCTGGTAGGCCTTTCCCACCAGGTCAATCGCCTCTTGTCTTTTCTCTTGGTTGCTCATGGAGGCCTCGACGGCTACAGCATAGGCTACTTTGCGGCGCCGGAGTCTACCCGCCGCTCTGCAGGCGAAGCAGCCGGACCGCCTGCCACAGGATCGCCCCGCCCATGCCCGCCACCAGCACGCCGCCGGCCCGGAGCAGCCGGAATCGCCAGGCCCGGGAGATCCGGCTGCTGGCCAGGCCCAGGCCCAGCAGCAGCGGCAGGTTGCCCAGACCGAAGCAGACCATGCCGGCGGCGCCCATGCGCCAGCTCCCGGCGTCCAGGCTGCGCAGCAGCATCATGTAGACCAGGCCGCAAGGGATCAGGCCCCAGGTGAGGCCCAGCAGGTAGGGCGCGCCGCCCCACTTCAGCCCGCGGCCCAGGAAGCGCTGCAGGAAGCGCGGCATGGGCAGCTCCATGAGCGCGTCCACCCGGCTGCCCAGGGCCAGGAACAGGCCCAGCAGCAGCATCAGGAATCCCACCGCCAGCTTGACCCACACCTGCCAGGGCCAGGCCTGGGCCGCCAGCAGGGCCTGGCCCTCGGGCCGGCAGCACTCGTGGAGGTCCGTGACCGTCTGCAGCCGGGCGAAGCCGCCCAGGTAGCCGATCAGCGCCCCCAGCAGGGCGTAGGTGGAGACCCGCCCGGCCTGGAACAGCAGGTGCCGGGGCCACATCCGGCCACCGTGCCGGGCCTGGGCCATTCCGAACGAGGCCGAGATCGGCCCGCACATGCCCGCGCAGTGCCCGACCGAACCGAGCAGACCGGCCATCCACATCACCGCCAGCCACGGCAGGGCGTGCGGCTGGTTCAACCAGGATTGGATCAACGGTCACCTCCTGGACATCATAGCGAGCTCCGGGCCGGCCCACAGGTGCGCGGTTGGTTGTATCCTGGACCCATGACCAACGATTCACCCGGAACCTACTGCCAGAACTGCTTCACCTGGAACCCGGGGGAACGGGAGATCTGCCGCAAGTGCGGAACGCGCCTGCTCATCGTCGCCGGCGACCAGACCTGGGAGGAAGAGGAGCCCATGGAGGCCGAGGACGACCTCGACGAGCACCTGCTTGAGCGCATCACCGGCCTGGAGGAGACCCTGCGCCGGGTGGAGACCTACCTGGAGACGGTGTCGGACCAGCTGGGCCGCCTGGAGCGCTCGGAAGTGATGCTCCGCAACGGGCTGATGTCCCTGGTCCAGGAGATGGAGCACAAGGGCCAGCTGGACGGCCAGGCCTTCTCCTCCCGCTGGGAGCAGCTGGTGGAGGAGAACCTCCAGCTCATCAGCGCCCGGGAGATGTTCACCCGCTACCGGGCCCGCATCCTGCCCATCGCCAAGCCCAAGGCCGCCTCCCAGCTCAAGCGCGCGCTGCTGGAGACCTCGGCCCTGCTGGACAACGGCCTGCTGCCCGAGGCCGCCAGCCGCCTGGGCCAGGCCCTGGCCCTGGACCCGAAGAACTACGAGCTGCTGTTCACCGTGGCCTCGCTCAAGGAGGTGGCCCAGGTCTGGGAGGAGGCCGAAGGGCTGGCGCGCAAGGTGGTCCAGTTCAGCCCGAGGCACTACGAGGGCTGGATGCTGCTGGCCAAGATCCTCCAGGACGATCCCGAGCGCAGCGCGGCGGCCATCGAGACCCTGCGCACCGCCGCCGAGCTGCGGCCCGACGAGGTCGCGCCCAAGGTCCAGCTGGCCGAGCTGCTACTGGACCAGGACGATCTCGCCGGCGCCATGGCCGCGGCCAAGGAGGCGGTGGCCCTGCAGCGCGACGGCGAGACCCTCAGCCTCCTGGCCGAGACCTTCCTGGCCCGGGACGAGGCGGCCAAGGCCATCACCCTGCTCAAGGAGGCCTCCGGCTTCCTGCCGGGGGACCTGCGGATCCGGGAACTGCTGGCCGAAGGCTATATCATCGCCGACGAGCGGGCCAAGGCGTTCACCATCCTCCAGGAGCTGCTCCGCCAGCACCCGGGCGACCACGACCTGCTGCTGCTGCTGGACGCCGAAAGCCCGGCCCAGCTGCGCTCGGCCCGCGGCGGCAAGGCCCAGTCCATGTTCCTCCTGGACGAGGTGGAGGACTGCCTGGCCGACGACAACCTGGCCGACGCCGAGGCCGCCCTGAAGCGGGCCCGGCGCAAGGACCGGAGCGAGCGCCTGGAGTGGCTGGACCTGCTGCTGGCGTTCACCCGGGATCCCAAGGGCAACCTGTCCAAGGCCATCGCCTTCGCCGGCTCCGCCCGCCACCCCAGGCTCTGCTTCCAGGCCCTGCACCTGGCGGTGGACCATTTCATGGACCGGAACGACGAGAAGGGCCTCAACCTGGCCCTGAACACCTTCCTGGCGGTCCACCCGAAGAGCAGCGGCGCCTGGGAAGCCGCGGTCATCCGCCAGGCCTACCGGCTGATGAACGGTCCGGTGGGCGAGGACGACCTGCGGGAGGTGCGCCGGCTCCAGGCCAATCCCCTGCCCGGCCAGGAGGCCCGCGCCCGGACCCTGCTGGGCCAGTATCTGCTGGAATTCAAGCGGCCCCGGGAGGTGGTGGAGCTGGTCGACCCGGTGATCTCCGCGGAACCGACCATGATCAACCACTTCCAGCTGGGCAGCGCCCTGGTGGCGCTGAAGCAGCGGGACCAGGGCCTGGAGGTGCTGGTGGACGGACTGGACGCGGATCCGGGGGATCTGCCCGAGGACCAGGCCAGCCTGCTCAAGAGCAAGATGCAGACCATGATCAAGGACCTGGAAAAGAGCCTGAGTCACGGTTGAGGGCCTCAATTGAATCCGTGACAAAGTTGACAAGCCCGGTCATGATTACAGAATGGGATAGCAAGGGGATCCGGCCATGAGCACGTCTTTGCAGCAGGTCACCAGTGAAGAATACAAATACGGGTTCGTGACCGACATCGATTCCGACAGCGTCGCCCCGGGACTCAATGAAGACGTCATCCGGTTCATTTCACACAAGAAGGGCGAACCCGACTGGCTGCTGGAGTTCCGGCTCAAGGCCTACCGCCACTGGCTGACCCTCACGGAACCCGAATGGGCCAACGTGAGCTACGCCAAGCCGGATTTCCAGAAGATCGTCTACTACTCCGCGCCCCGGTCGAAGACGCCCAGGCTGGCGAGCATGGACGAGGTGGACCCCGAGCTGCTGCGCACCTTCGAGAAGCTGGGCGTGCCGATGAACGAGCAGAAGGCCCTGGCCGGCGTGGCGGTGGACGTGGTGTTCGACAGCGTGAGCGTCACCACCACCTACAAGGCCAAGCTGGCCGAGGTGGGGATCGTCTTCTGCAGCTTCAGCGAGGCGGTGCGGGAGCATCCGGAGCTGGTGCGCAAGTACCTGGGCTCGGTGGTGCCCTACAGCGACAACTTCTATGCCGCGCTGAACTCCGCGGTGTTCACCGACGGCTCGTTCTGCTTCATCCCCAAGGGCGTCACCTGTCCCATGGACCTGAGCACCTACTTCCGGATCAACAACAAGGAATCCGGCCAGTTCGAGCGCACCCTGATCGTGGCCGAGGCGGGCGCCTCGGTGAGCTACCTGGAGGGCTGCACCGCGCCCCAGTTCGACGTCAACCAGCTGCACGCCGCGGTGGTGGAGCTGGTGGCCCTGGACGACGCCAGCATCAAGTACAGCACGGTGCAGAACTGGTACGCCGGGGACAAGGACGGGGTGGGCGGGATCTTCAACTTCGTCACCAAGCGCGGCCTGTGCCGGGGCCGCAACAGCAAGATCAGCTGGACCCAGGTGGAGACCGGCAGCGCCATCACCTGGAAGTACCCCGGCTGCGTCCTGGCCGGCGAGAACAGCGTCGGCGAGTTCTATTCGGTGGCCCTGACCAACCACAAGCAGCAGGCCGACACCGGCACCAAGATGATCCACATCGGCCGCAACACCCGGTCGACCATCATCTCCAAGGGCATCAGCGCCGGCGACAGCTCCAACAGCTACCGCGGCCTGGTCAAGGTCATGGGCAAAGCCGAGGGCGCCCGCAACTTCAGCCAGTGCGATTCCATGCTCATTGGCAGCCGCTGCAGCGCCAACACCTTCCCGTACATTGAAGTGGCCAACCCGTCGGCCAAGGTGGAGCACGAGGCCACCACCTCCAAGATCGGCGAGGAGCAGCTGTTCTACTTCCAGCAGCGGGGCATCCCGGCCGAAGATGCGATCTCGATGATCATCAACGGCTTCTGCAAGGACGTGTTCCGCGAGCTGCCCATGGAGTTCGCGGTGGAGGCCACCCGGCTGCTGGGCCTCAAGCTCGAAGGCAGCGTCGGCTAGTCCCACATTCATCCCGGAGTCCACATGCTTTCCATCCGCAACCTCACCGCCCGCATCGGGGACAACGAAGTCCTCAAGGGTATCGACCTCGAAATCAAGGCGGGGGAAGTGCACGCCATCATGGGCCCCAACGGGAGCGGCAAGTCCACCCTGGGCAAGGTCCTGGCCGGCCACCCCAGCTACGAGGTCACCGGAGGCGAGGTCAGCTTCGAAGGCAGGGACCTGTTCAGCCTGGCCGCCGACGAGCGGGCCCGGGCCGGGATCTTCCTGGGCTTCCAGCACCCCATCGAGGTGCCCGGGGTGAGCAACGCTTCTTTCCTGCGCCTGGCCTACAACAAGAAGGCCGAGGCCCTGGGCCTGGACGAGCTGGATCCCCTGGAGTTCGACGACTTCATCCAGCCGAAACTGCGCACGGTGAAGATGGACGGCTCCTTCCTGGACCGCAGCCTCAACGACGGGTTCTCCGGCGGCGAGAAGAAGCGCAACGAGATCCTGCAGATGTGCGTGCTCGACCCCAAGCTCTCGATCCTCGACGAGCTGGATTCCGGGCTGGACATCGACGCCCTGCGGGTGCTGGGCGAGGCGGTGACCGCGCTCATGGGTCCGGAGCGGGCGCTGATGATCATCACCCACTTCCCCCGGATCCTGGAAGCCATCCGCCCGGACCGGGTGCACGTGCTGTCCGGCGGCCGGATCGTCCGCACCGGCGGCATGGAGCTGGCGCTGGAACTGGAGGAGCGAGGCTACGACTGGCTCAAGGCCGAGGCGGCCCCGGCCGGGAGGGCGTGATGGCGGCAGTGATGGAGCACCCGCTCCTGCCCGGCATCCTGGCCCGCCCCCGCCCCGCCGGCTGGACCGCCCTGCGGGGCCGGGCCGAGCAGGCCCTGGAGCGCCAGCCCTGGCCCAGCACCCGCCTGGAGGCCTGGAAGTACACCGACCTGGCGGCCCTGGAGGGCCTGGACTTCAGCCTGGGCGAGGCCCGGGAGGTGGACATCGGTCCGCTGATCCTGCCCGAGGCCCGGGGCTCCCGGCTGGTGTTCGTGAACGGCCGGTTCGATTCCCACCGCAGCAACACCTCCAACCTCCCGGCCGGGGTGCGGCTGCTGAACCTGGCCTCGGCCACCGAGATGGCCCACGACCTGGGTTCTCTGGCCTGCGCCCGGGCCGACCTGTTCGGCGAGCTCAACACCGCCCGGTTCCAGGACGGCGCCCTGGTGATCATCCCCAAGGGGGTGCGGGTGGAGGCGCCGCTGCACGTGCTGTTCGTCAGCGAGGCCGGCGGCCAGACCCCGGCCTCCCTGCCCCGGCTGTTCGTGGTGCTGGAGCGGGATGCTTCCGCCACCCTGGTGGAGGAGTACCAGGGCCGCGGCCGCTACCTCACCAGCGCCGTGACCGAAGTGATCGTGCGGGAGAACGCCAGCCTCAGCCACGAGCGGATCCAGCGGGAATCCCCCGAGGCCTTCCACTTCTCCCAGCTGGCCGCCCGGGTCGAGCGCAACGCCCAGTACGCCTGCCGCACCATTTCCTTCGGCGGCCGGCTGTCCCGCTCCACCCCGCACGTGATCCTGGCCGCCGAAGGCGCCGGCGTGACCCTGGACGGCCTGGCCCTGCTGGGCGAGGCCCAGGTGGCCGACACCCATTCCTTCATCGACCACACCGTGCCCCACTGCACCAGCCGGCAGGCCCACAAGGCCATCGCCGACGGCGGCTCGCTGGCGGTGTTCAACGGCATCATCTACGTCCGCAAGGACGCCCAGGGCACCGACGCCCAGCAGCAATGCCGGGGCCTGCTGCTCTCGGCCCAGGCCCGGATCGACGCCAAGCCCCAGCTGGAGATCTACGCCGACGACGTGAAGTGCGCCCACGGCGCCGCCATCGGCCAGCTGGACCCCGAGGCGATGTTCTACCTGCAGAGCCGCGGGCTGCGCCCGGCCCTGGCCCGCAACCTGCTCACCTACGCCTTCGCTTCGGACCTGCTGGCCGGCATCCCGGTGCCCACCCTCCGGCGCCAGCTGCGCCAGACCGTGCTGGCCCGCACCAACGCCGAGCACCTGGAGACGCTGCCATGACCCCCGCCCAGACCGCCACCCTGCCCCTGGACGTGGCCCGGATCCGCCAGGACTTTCCGGCCCTGTGCACCCCGTTCCACGGCCGGCCCCTGATCTACCTGGACAGCGCCGTGAGCGGGCTCACCCCGAGCGCGGTGGTGGACCGGGTGAGCCACTACCAGGCCTATGAGCACACCAACGTGCACCGGGGCGTCTCCACCCTCAGCCAGGAGGCCACCGACCGCTTCGAGGAGGCCCGGGAGAAGGTGCGGGCCTTCATCAACGCCCCGTCCGCGGCCCAGGTCATCTGGACCCGGGGCACCACCGAGAGCATCAACCTGGTGGCCCAGACCTTCGGCCGGGCCCAGGTCAAGGCCGGCGACGAGATCCTGCTCTCGGCCATGGAGCACCACTCCAACATCGTGCCCTGGCAGATCCTGGCCGAGGAGAAGGGGGCGACGATCCGGGTCATCCCCATGAACGACGAGGGCGAACTGATCCTGGACAGCCTGGACGGGCTGCTCACGCCGCGCACCCGGATCCTGGGGGTCACCCACGTGTCCAATGTGCTGGGCACCATCAACCCGGTGAAGGAGATCATCCGCCGGGCCCACGCCAAGGGCGTGCCCGTGCTGGTGGACGGCGCCCAGGGGGTGCCGCACCTGCCGGTGGACGTCCAGGACCTGGACGCCGACTTCTACGCCTTCAGCGGGCACAAGCTCTCCGGCCCCACGGGGATCGGCGTGCTGTACGGCCGGCGCGAGCTGCTCCAGGCCATGCCCCCCTGGCAGGGCGGGGGCAGCATGATCCTGTCGGTCACCTGGGAGAAGACCACCTTCTGCGGCCTGCCCACCAAGTTCGAGGCCGGCACCCCGGCCATCGCCCAGGCCATCGGGCTGGGCGCGGCCATCGACTACCTGCGGGGCCTGGGCCTGGACCGGGTGGGCGCCCACGAGCACGAGCTGCTGGCCTACGCCACCGAGCGGCTCCAGGCCATCCCCGGGCTGCGCATCATCGGCCGGGCCAAGGCCAAGGCCAGCGTGCTGTCGTTTGTCCTGGACGACATCCACCCGCATGACATCGGCTCGATCCTGGACAGCGAGGGCATCGTGGTCCGGGCCGGGCACCACTGCGCCCAGCCGGTCATGCGCCGGTTCAGCATCCCCGCGACCACCCGCGCCTCGCTCTCCTATTTCAACACTCGGGAGGAGATCGACGCCCTGGTCTCTGGCATCCTCAAGGTGCAGGAGATATTCAAGTGAGCGATCCCCGGGAGCTGTACCAGCAGGTCATCATCGAGCACAACAAGAAGCCCCGGAACTACGGGGACCTGGAGCCGTGCACCCACCACGCCCACGGGCTCAACCCGCTGTGCGGGGACGATATCGTGCTCAAGGTGGTGGTGGCCGACGGGATCGTCCAGGACATCCGCTTCACCGGCCAGGGCTGCGCCATCTCCAAGGCCTCGAGCAGCCTCATGACCGTCAATGTCAAGGGCAAGCCCCTGGCCGAGGCCGAGCAGATGGTGGAGCAGTTCCGGGCCATGATCCGCGGCAGCCTGGACACCGCCGTGGAGCCCAATGTCCTGGGCCGGCTCAGCCTGTTCCAGAGCGTCAAGAACCTCCCCAGCCGGGTGAAATGCGCGGTGCTGCCCTGGGCCACCCTGCACAGCGCCCTGCACGGCGAAGAGATCGTCAGCACTGAATAGGACCCCGCCCCCATGCCCAAGATCGCGGAAATCGAGTACACCCCCAACCCCAACGCCGTGAAGTTCGTGCTCAAGGAGCCGGTCACCGCGGGGTTTCCCAAGGCGTTCCGGGACAAGGACATGGCCGAGTTCGATCCGCTCGCCAAGGGCCTGTTCGCGGTGGACCACGTGGTCTCGGTGTTCCTCCAGGACAAGTTCGTCACCGTGACCAAGGACGACGGGGTCGGCTGGACCGAGCTGCTGCCCAAGCTGGCGCCGCCGATCCGCCAGGCCCCCTCCGCCACCGGCCAGGCCGAGGATCCCTCGCCGCACTGGAACCGGCCCGAAGTGGACGAGAACGACCCGGTCATCCAGTCGGTGCGCAGGGTCCTGGCCGAGGCCATCCTGCCCGCCCTGGCCGCCGACGGCGGCGGCCTGGACATCGTCGGCCGGCACGAAAAGCAGATCATGATCCGCTACCAGGGGGCCTGCACCTCGTGTCCGTCAGGGCTGACCGGGACCTTGATGGCGATCGAGGGGATCTTGCGGAAGGAAGTGGATCCGGAAATCGTTGTGATCTCGGTTTAGGCCCTCGCGCGAGACGGGGGCCGCCCCGGGAGCGGATCGCCCCCGGGACGGCCCCGCGAAGCTGAAGTCTGGTCAATCGTAGAGCAGGGGCTGGAACTCGGCCGCATCCATGTTGGAGGCGTCGTAGAACTTGGCGCCCGTGTCCACGTCCTGCACCTTTTGTCCCTTGATCGCCTGCACGGCCAGCTCGACCGCCTTGTAGCCGATCTGGACGGGATCCTGGGTGATGGCGCCCAGGAAGTACTTGTTCTTCACGGCGGCCTTCTGGGCCTTGCCCGCATCGAACCCGATGACGGCGAGGCCCCGGTACTGGGTCGGGAGCGCCGAGCCGTCGTTGGTGGAGGCCAGCACGCCGCGGGCGGCGCCCTCGTTGGAGCAGAAGACACCCGCGATGTTGTCCGACTTCACGCGATTGAGGATGGCCTGAGCGGTCGCCGTGATGTCAACGTCCTTGGGCGAGGGGGGCACGGCGACGTCGATGACGATCGCTTTGCCCTTGGTCGGGCTGTCGGCGGCGATGTAGGCCGCGTTGCCCTGCACCCGGATATCGGTCACGGGGCGCTTGAGCTGGGTGGTGACGAGCTTGACCATCTCGTCGCGGAAACCCTTGCCCCGGCTCGTGACCGACTGGCTCGTGGCGTCCTGGTTGAAGTCCACGATGAACACCGGATTGGAAGCGGTCGCGGCGGCGAGTTTATCCTTGATGACGGGGAACATCTTGTCGGCGGCGAGGGCGGCGGCGTTGTAGCTGTTGGTGGCCGCCGTTGCGTAGATCGAGCCCTTGGGGGCCTGGGGCACCCCGGAGTCGAAGCCGATGATGGGGATATGCTTCTTGGCTGCCTGGTTGAGCTGGTCAATCACCGAGTTGGTGTCGAGCGCCGCGAGGCAGATCGCCTGGGGGTTCTTCGCCATCGCGTTGACGAGCATCTGGACCTGGGCCTGGATATCGGCCTCAGTGGGCGGCCCTTCGAAGGTGACGGTCACGCCGTTCTTCTTGGCTGCGGCCTCGGCACCCTGCTTGACGGCCTGCCAGAACTGGTGCTGGAAGCCTTTGGAGATGACGGGAATGTAGATGTCGGGCTGGGCCCCCAGGCACAGCGGGGCCGTCATCCCGAGGAACAACATTCCCAACAGGATCCGCTTTCTCCCTTGAAATTTCATGCGTTCCTCCTCTGGTTGAAAGGTCCCGGACGCAAGTCCGAGAGTGGTAGACCTACTCCTTGCGCTTGAGCATCTCCGCGAATTCGCGATCGGACGCCCGTTCCTCGGCCCGAAGTCGGGCCAGCTCGGATTTCTCCTCCCGCTTCGCTTTCCTGTAGCCCGCCTTCGCCTCGGCACAGAGTGACGAGATCTCCCGGCGGAACTCAGCCGACCGGGCGGCATCGCCTCCTGCCCCTGCCGCCGCCATTTCCCGGCGCAGGCCTTCGATCCGTACCGCCATCGAGGCCCTGTAAGCGTCAGCCCTGGTCTCGATCCTGACCTCGGAAGACCTCCTGATGCGGTACATGTCCAGGAGGACCGCGCCGATGACGATGACTCCGGTGAAGAAGGTCTGGTAGTGCGCCTCGAGGTTGAGGGAGGGGAGACCGGTAGCCAGGACGGACATGATGAACACACCGATCATCGTGCCCCAGATGGTCCCGACTCCTCCCGAGAGTGAGGTGCCGCCGATCACGGCCGCCGCGATGGCGTTGAGTTCGAAGCCCTGTCCCTGCGCGGGCAGCACCGTGGTGTAGATGGCGGCGTAGGAGACCCCGCCGATGCCTGCCAAGGCCCCCGTGAGCACGTAGACGAGGGTCTGCCATGTCTTGACATCGATGCCCGAGAGGCGGGCCGCCTCGATATTGCTGCCGATGGCGTAGGTGTACCGCCCCAGCTTCGTGTTGGTCAGCACGACGTGGCAGACCAGGGCGACGATGCCGAGCAGCAAGGCTCCGGTCGGAACGCCCGTCCCGTCCGGCGTGAGGTAGAGGAAGAGGCTCTTGAACCAGCCTCCGGGCGCGTCGCGGATGGGGAAGGTGGCGCTCGAGACATTCGAGACGATGGAGCCAAGTCCCATCGAGATCATCATGGTGCCCAGGGTCACGATGAAGGGCGGCATCTTCAGGCGGGAGACCATGAGCCCGTTGAAGAGTCCGAAGGCGGTGCCCACGGCGATGATCAGGACGAGCGTGGGCACCATGGGCAGGCCGTGCTTGAGGGCCGTTCCGCCGATGATGGCGGCGCACATCATAACCGTTCCGATGGAGAGGTCGATCCCTCCGCTGATGATGACGAAGGTCACGCCCATCGCGATGAATCCGATGTAATAGGCCGCATCGATGATGTTGACGAGCGTCGGGTAGGAGAAGTAGTTCCGCCCGAAGATCCCGAAGAATACGTAGAGGAACACCAGGGCGGCCGGGGCCATCGCGCCCTTCAACCCCTTTTTCCAGATGCCGTGGAAGCGACTGCCGTGGTCTGTTTCCTTAGCCATGGTATCAACCCCTGCTGATGACCGTTCGATGCCCTATCGTGGCCAGGCCCATGATGGCCTCCTGGCTCGCCGCCTCGATGGAGAGCTCTCCGGTGACTCTTCCCTCCGACATGACGATGATCCGGTCGCTCATGCGCAGGATCTCCGGGAGTTCGGACGAGATCATGATGATCGACTTCCCCTCGTGGGTGAGCTGGTTCATGAGGGTATAGATCTCGCTCTTGGCCCCGACGTCGATCCCCCGCGTCGGCTCGTCGAAAATGAGGATGTCGCAGTTGCGGATCAGCCATTTCGCCAGGACGACCTTCTGCTGGTTGCCCCCCGACAGATTCCGCAGGACCTGCTGGATGGAGGGCGTCCGGATCCTGAGTTTCTCGACAAATTCACCCGCGACCCGCCTCAGCTTCAGGTCGTCGACGAAGAGGCCGGGGGCAAAACGGTCATACGTGGCCATGGCCATGTTGTCCTGGACGCTCAGGTTGACCGTCAGGCCGAAGCGTTTGCGGTCCTCGGAGAGGTAGCCGATCCCGTTCGCGACGGCATCCTCGGGAGAGTGGATGAAGACCCGGCGCCCCCGGACCTCGATGATGCCGCCCTGGACCGGGTCCGCGCCGAAGATCGCGCGCGCGGTTTCAGTCCGGCCGGATCCCATCAGCCCGGATATCCCGAGGATCTCTCCCTGCCTGAGATCGAAAGAGACGTCCCGGACCAGCCTTCCAGCGTTGAGTCCACGCACGCTCAGGACGACCGGAGTCTGCGGGGGAACCAGGCTCTGCGCCTTGGGCTGCTCGTAGATGACGCGGCCGACCATCAGGTTGATGACCTGCTGCTTCGTCACCTCGGAGGTCTGCCGGGTGCCGACGAATTCCCCGTCCCGCAGCACCGTGACGCGGTTCGTGATCTGGTGGATCTCGTCCAGGCGGTGGGAGATGTGGATGATCCCCACGCCCTTCGAGGCCAGGTCCCGCATGATCCCGAAGAGTTCCTCGATCTCGGCGTCGGTCAGCGCGGCGGTGGGCTCGTCGAGAACAAGGATGCGCAACTGGTGCGAGACCGCCTTCGCGATCTCCACCATCTGCTGCTTGCCCACGGTCAGCCGGCCCAGCGTCTCGGTGGGATCGATGTCCATCCGGAGGCGGTGGAGGAGCGCCTCCGTCCGGCGTATCTGCTCGCGCTTGTCGAGGAGGGCCCCGCCGAGCCGGGTCGATTCCCGGCCGATGAAGATGTTCTCGGCCACCGTGAGATGGTCCATCATGTTCAGTTCCTGGTGGACGATCCCGATGCCCATCTCCATGGCGTGTCTGGGGCTGCGGGGATTGAATGGCCGTCCGAGGTAGTGGATCTCGCCCGAGTCCCTCGGCGTGATGCCGATGAGGATCTTCATGAGCGTCGACTTGCCGGCGCCGTTCTCCCCGACGAGTGCATGAATCTCGCCCTCCTCGAGATCGAAGTCCACTTGCCGGAGGGCGTGCACTCCGACAAACCGCTTGTCGATCCGCCGCATGGATAGGATTGGCTGGCCCACGATCAGCGCTCGCTCAGAAATCGGAGCAGTTGGTTTGGAACAACGACGTTCTGGTAGAAACCCGGCTCGTCAACTGAGTGGCAGCCGAATATGATTTGCTAATGCCAACTCGTGAAGGCTTTCATAATATGCGTCACAGGTCTGTCGTCAAGCTGAAAATGGAATGATCGTTTCGGCGAAAAGGAGCGCGGAATTGACCGGCTCAAGGAGCAGCGCCTGTAGTTTTCACAGCAGGGCAAGACCAATCCCCCGGCAGGGGTGCGACACGGCCAAGGCTGACCCGCGATGCTGTCCGTCCCGCAGGGTAGCTTCGCGACCCACAGGGACGAATGGGGCGCAATGGAGGAACCCGGACCTACAAGGGACCGACCACCGCAGTAGTACTAGGTCTGCCGCCGGTGTCCGCGGTGCACCCTGGCCACCCGGGTCACCCTGACCGTGGGATCCACCCCCTCCATCCACTGCCTGATCCGGTCCGCATCCCCGAACCGCGATCCCCGGCCGGTGGAATCCAGAAGCACGATCAGCGTCGGCCGCTGGTTCAGCTCGGCCTGCATCACCAGGCACTGCCCGGACTCGTCGATGAACCCGGTCTTGGACAAGCCGATGCGCCAGTGGGAGTTCAGCAGCAGCCGGTTGGTGTTGTGGAAGGCAATGGGATGGCGCCGGGCCAGGATGGTGGTCTCCTCCTGGGTGGTGCAGGCGCGGATCTCCGGATAGTGGTCGGCCTGGTCGACGATCCGGGCCAGGTCGCGGGCCGAGGCGACGTTGCCGCTGGACAGGCCCGCGGGATCCTCGAAATGGGCGGTGGCCAGCCCCAGGGCGGCGGCCTTGGCGTTCATGGCGGCCACGAAGGCGGTAAGCCCCATGGGCGAGGTCCGGCCGAGGGCGTGGGCGGCGCGGTTCTCCGAGGACATCAGCGCCAGCAGCAGGGCCTCGCCCCGGGTCAGGGTGGTGCCCACCGGCAGCCGGGACCGGCTGTGCCGCAGCATGTCCTTGTCCTCCTCCAGGATGGTGATGGGCTCATGCAGGTCCGCCTTGGCGTCCAGCAGCACCATGGCGGTCATGAGCTTGGTGATGGAGGCGATCGGCAGCGCGGTTTCGCAGTTCTTCTGCAGCAGCAGTTCGCCGGTGCCCTGGTCCTGGACCAGGACCGAGGCGGAACGGAGCAGCAGCCTGGGCGGGGGCTGGAGCCCGTGCGCGGCCAGGAGGCCCGTCCCCAGGAGCGCCGCCAGCGCAGATCGACCCCACATGCTACCCCGCATGAACCCCATGCACTGTCTCCTTGTCGCGACGCGGCCCATACCTGCGCATGATCCTTCGACCCAGTATACGGTCTGTAAGTTGATTGCCAGGGTAACCGAGTGGACGGTCCGAATCCAGACAGTGTGGCTTTTCCGGCCGGCCCGAAATGACTGGAAGTCATTTGTGAACGTCATGAACCCGAAAGGCGATCCGCAGGCACCTCACAAGTCAGAGCGAGGGACGGGCCGCTGTGCGGGTTCCCGCCCCTTCCCTTCGCGATCGGCCCTCCCCGCCCATGAACCCCGACCTCCCGTCCGCCCTTCCAGCCAGGATCCTCGATTGGCTGCGCGCCCCCCGGTTCGGCGGCGTGGGTCCGCTGGCTTCAGGGCTGGTGGCCGTGGCGGCCCTGCTGGTCGCCCTCGCCCTCGCCACCTGCGCGTCCAGGCGCAAGGACCCGTGGGACCGGCGCCTGGCCAGCTTCTGCGGCCTGTCCCTGGCCGCCTATGGGCTGCTCAACGGCCTGGACGCTTTCGCCCCTCCGGCGCCCGACTCGTTCCAGCGCCTGGCCGCCGGGCTGGTGGTGCTGGGCGCAGCCATCGGCTTCAACTGGCTGGTCCTGCGCATGGCCGGGGCGCCCCCGCGCAACCACGCCCGCGCCCTGGCCGATGCGCGGGAGGCCGCCCTGGCCGATCTCCAGGCGAGCGAGGCCCGGCTCCAGGACCTGGCCGCCGGCCTGGAGGCCAAGGTCCAGGCCCAGAAGGCGGAGCTGCTGGAGAATGAAGCCCGGCTGCTGGGCTTCATCCGCCACGCCCCCGCCGCCATCGTGATCAAGGACCTGGAGGGCCGGTTCACCCTGGTCAATCCCCGCTACGAGGCGGTCCTGGGCCGCCCGGAGGCGGAAATCCTGGGCCGGACCCTGGAGGAGCTGGTGCCCCTGGAGATCTGCGGCCCCTGGCTGGAGCGGGACCGGCGGGTGCTGGAATTCGGCGAGGAGGTCCAATACGAGGAGGAGTTCCCGCATCCGGACGGTTCCTCCAGCCACTACCTTTCGCACAAGTTCCCGCTGGTCGACAGCCGGGGACGGTCCTGGGGCGTGGGGGTCATCCTCACCGACATCACGGAACACAAGGAGGCCGAGCTGGCCCGGCTCCAGACCCAGAAGCTGGAGTCCCTGGGCATCCTGGCCGGAGGGCTGGCCCACGATTTCAACAACCTGCTGGGCGCCATGGAAGGCAACGTGGAGCTGGCCAGGCTGGTGTCCCACCGGGACGGACCGGTGCGGCCCTACCTGGAGAACCTGGCCGGACTGGTCACCCGGTCCTCCAGCCTGGTCCAGCAGATCCTGGCCTATGCCGGAAGGGGCCAGGCCAGGATCGTTCCCATCGACCTCAACCGGCAGCTGGAGGAGATGACCCGCCTGCTGCGGGCCTCCCTGGCCCGGAAGGCGGCCCTGCGCCTGGTGCCGGAACCGGACCTGCCCCTCATCGAAGGCGACCCGGCCCAGGTCCAGCAGATGATCCTGACCCTGGTGATCAACGCCTCCGAGGCCGTGGCGGTCCCCGGCGGGGTGATCACCCTGCGCACCGGCCGGGAACTGCTCGGTCCCGCGGCGGTGCGGGGCTCCTACCAGGGCCAGGCGGTGGCGCCGGGGCCCCACGTGTTCCTGGAAGTGGCCGACAACGGCCCCGGCATGCCGCCCGAGGTGAAGGAGCGGATCTTCGACCCGTTCTACACCACCAAGTTCGCCGGCCGGGGTCTGGGCCTGCCGGCCCTGCGCGGCATGCTCCGGGCCCACCGGGGCGGCATCCAGCTGCGCAGCGAGCCGGGCAAGGGCACCGTGTTCCGGCTGCTGTTCCCGGCCGGCGCCGGCCCGGGCTCCCTGCCGGCCGAAGCGCCCCGGGATCTCGAGGCGGCGCTGGGCAGCTACCGGGGCGCCGGGACCCTGCTGGTGGTGGACGACGAGGACCCCCTGCGGGCCACAGTGGTGGAGGCGCTCCGCCGGATCGGCTTCGATACCCTGGAGGCCCGGGACGGCCTGGAGGCGCTGCAGGTGTTCGAGGGCAACCGGGACCAGATCCGGCTGGTGCTCATGGATCTCACCATGCCCCGCATGGACGGCGAGGAGGCCTTCCGGGAGCTGCGCGGCAACGGCATGACCGCCCCGGTGATCCTCACCAGCGGGTTCGCCGAGCAGGATGTCCGCCAGCACTTCCGGGCCCGGGGCATCGCCGGCTTCCTGCAGAAGCCGTTCCCGCTCCAGGACCTGGTGCAGCTGGTCCGGCGGATCCTGGAGGACGGCGGCGATCCGGCCCGGACCGCGGCGCAGCGGCAGCCGCTGGCGGCCGACTGCGAGGTCCTGCTCAACGCGCCCATCCTGGACCAGCAGCACCGGCAGCTCCTGGGCGCCTTCAACCGGATGCTCGAAACCCTGGGGCCGGACGGGTCCCGGCGCGCCCAGGCCGAAGCCGTCGACACCCTCAAGGACGTGGCCCTGACCCATTTCGGCATGGAGGAGACCCTGATGGAGCGCCTGGGCTACCCGCGGATCCGCGAACACCAGCTCTGCCATGTCCGGCTGATCAGGCAGATCAATGACATCTCCAGCCGGATCCACCAGGGCACCCTGACCCTGGACAGCGCGCTGCTCGACTTCCTGGAAGGCTGGCTGGTCCATCACATGCAGGACGAGGACCGGCGCCTGGCGCAGTTCGTGCGCGACCTTGGCCACTGACCGGGAAAATACCGGCCGGAGCTTCCGGATCATGCAGTCATCGTCCTGGTATCCTGGCCGGGAACGCTTACCGGAGGAGTCATGGGACTGGGCGGCAAGATCGCGTTGGGCTGCGGCGGACTGCTGGTGTTGGTCGTACTGCTGTTCGGCCTGGGGGCGATGGGGTCATATAACTCACTAATCAGCCTGAGCCAGGGCGTCGACGCCCAGTGGGCCCAGGTGGAGAACGTCTACCAGCGCCGGGCCGACCTGGTGCCCAACCTGGTGGAGACGGTCAAGGGCGCCGCGGCCTTCGAGAAGGACACCTTCACCGCCGTGACCGAGGCCCGCTCCCGGGTCGGCCAGGTCAACCTGGGCGGCCAGGCCCCGGCCACGCCCGAGGCCATGGCCAGGTTCCAGCAGGCCCAGGAGGGCCTAGGCTCGGCCCTGTCCCGGCTGATGGTGGTGGTGGAGAAGTACCCCGACCTCAAGGCCACCCAGAACTTCCGCGACCTGCAGGCCCAGCTGGAAGGCACCGAGAACCGCATCGCGGTCGAGCGCATGCGCTTCAACCAGGCCGCCCAGGCCTTCAACACCCGGCGCAACAGCTTCCCGACCGTGCTCCTGGCCGGGTTCTTCGGCGACCGGTTCCGCGAGCGGGCCTACTTCCAGGCCAAGCCCGGCGCCGACACGGCGCCCAAGGTCGCGTTCTAGCCCGCCCCGATGCGGCGGATCCTGGTCCTCATCCTGCTGCTGGCCAGCCTCTGGGGCCCGGCCCTGCCCGCCCAGGCCGCGCCGCCGCCCGCCCCCCGCAGCTGGGTGACCGACGCCCCCGGCCTGCTCTCGCCGGCCGTGCGCGACCGGCTGGACCGGCGCCTGGAGGCCTACCAGAAGGGCACCGGCCACCAGGTGCTGGTGTGGATCGGCGCCAGCACCGGCGGGGACCCCCTGGAGGACTGGACCGTGCGCGCCTTCCAGGCCTGGAAGGTGGGCCGGGCGGGGCTGGACGACGGGCTGGTGCTGTTCATCCTCACCGCCGACCGCAAGCTGCGGATCGAAGTGGGCTACGGCCTGGAAGGGACCGTGCCGGACGCCGTGGCGTCGCGGATCATCCGGGAGACCATCGTGCCCCGGCTCAAGGCCGGGGACGCCGACGGGGCCGTGTCCGCGGGGGTGGACCGGATGCTCAAGGTGGTGGGCGGCGACGCCGCCGCCGCCCAGCCCCAGGACCACGGCCGGGGCGGCGGCCAGCCCCTGGGCCTGGGCGGCAAGCTCATCCTGGCCCTGCTGGGGCTGGGGGCGCTGGTGCTGGTGATCAGCCACCCGAGCCTGGCGGTGTGGATCCTGTTCAGCATCCTCAACGGCGGACGGGGCGGAGGCGGGG
>Ga0316217_10002010_pt1 | contig 25290 bp, 30 predicted proteins | sample 1anoAmetaG_FD_203633 | JGI IMG/M metagenome (GOLD analysis project Ga0316217, IMG submission 203633) | Freshwater microbial communities from Trout Bog Lake, Wisconsin, USA - 1anoA | ecosystem: Environmental > Aquatic > Freshwater > Lake > Hypolimnion/Profundal zone | place: USA: Wisconsin...
TATCCCCAGCATTACCATATGATTCAAGGTCCATCACACCCTCCCTCTCGCAATACTCAACCTGGAGGTAGTAGATAAGATCACATCGTCTTCCAAGGCCAGCCGAGGTCCCAAGGTCCCCCCGTCACCTTTAACTACCAATAAACCAACCCAACCCACCAAACCGGGAATTCGTTGCAGAGGTAGAGCATAATAAAACAGATAGTGCTGCCTGCAAACCAACCCCCTATTCCCAATATTCCACAACAACCACCGCAAAGTAAAATACCCATTATTTAGTAAGCGGGATAGTTTCTCCACTTTCCGGACAGAATTCTTCGCCAACTAACTCAATGGTGCACATGGGAAACCAAAGGCAGCCTTCTGCGGGCCAGCAGCCATTGCCTGCACAGCAGAGCCAAACTGCCAGTATCGTCCAAGTGACTACCCAATCGAGCCAGCAGTTACAGAGACAATAGCTGTAACAAATTGACCAAGTTTATCAAGAAGGCTATTCGCATCCACCCCCACAGTACCAACAGCACCCACAGCATCCACAGCATCCACAGTATCAGCAGCATCCACAACACCCACCATATCCCCAGAACCCACAATACCCATCCTATCCACAGCACACGCAAAGCTCACAACATACGCAAAACTCACAACATCCGCAGCACCAGCAGCATCCACAACATCCACAGCATCCACAGCCACCAGTTTACCCCAATTATCCACCTTATCCTCCATCTCCGCAGAACCGCAATCAATACGCCCCACCGCCACCACCGCCACCACCGCCACCTTCTCCTTACCCAAACTATCTCTACTATCCTCCACAACAATATGCAGCCTACCCACCGCCACCTTATCATCCGCCTCCTCAACACCCTAATGCACAGCCTGCGACACACCCACCCCAGCATCCATACTACCCCTCAGCTCCCCATTCTATCCCCCCACCCCACCAAACCATCCCACCTCCTCTTCCCTACGAAGAGATAAACTCTTTGCCTCCAGAATAGCGTCAGAGACTTTGGAGAGAGCACCAGCAACTGCAGCAGCAGCTAAACGCTCAGCAATACTAGCAGCCAAGGATGAGAAACTACAGCTAGTAAGCGAACATGCAGCAGTACCATGAGCAGATGCAACAGCAGCAGTATGCGGAAGGCAGCCCCAACTATCATCCACAGGGCAACCCTCAGTATCCGCAGGAAGAGATGACTGCTCAGCAGTACTCCGAACAATATGGTTAACAGTACGGCTACCCGCCGCAGGAAGGCTATGAGTATCCTCCTGAATACTACCAGCAGCAAGGGTTTACTGAGTACCCACCTGAATATTATGAGGCAGTACAGGGGCAATCCACCCTTTGGCAGGAACGGTTCTTCTACCTGTACTAAAAGTATGAGAACTTTTACGAAAAATACGAAGGCCTCAACAAAGAGGGAGCTTTCCTAGCAGACCAATTCCTCTCAGTGGACAGCTAAGAGTAGTGGCTGGCTCTCAAGGAGAAATACGACTCATTGGTTTAGCGCATGAATGAAGTCAAGTAGTAAAACTCCTTGATCCTGCAAGAAATGCAAGAGAACATCCAGCAAAACCAAAAAATAGAAAACGGAGCTTCCATCAAAGAGTAAGCAGGCAGGGTATGGGAACACCGGTACCACTAGCTGCTCGAACAGTACGAGTCACTGTCGCATCACTACGCAGAACTTCAGAGCAGCTCTATGGCCCATAATGACATCGATGAGAATGAGCGTCTGAGCATGATGAATGAGAAGTACTCTCGGCTCGAGGCTGAGTACAACCACGTGGTTCAGGAACTGCAGAACTCACAGAATGCTATGCAGCTTCGATAGGAACACTAAGATCTGCTCAAGTACACTTCCCAACTGCAGGGCTACATCGAACAGCTGGAGTCAGAGAATAACAATCTTATGAGGGGCATGAAGACTAGTGTGGATGGCTCTAAGATGCTCCAGGAGTCAGAAATTACTCAGAAGTTGGTCGAGAAGGAAAACTAGATCAAAAACCTGTCTCATATCATTGTTACTCTGTAAGAAAAGGTCAAAAACGCAGAACAAAACAGACCTAAGAGCAATCTCAGCAAAGATGTGCGGACTAGCCAGCTGGAGAACCAAGTTCATGAAATGACCCTTTACTGCAATGAGCTACAGCAGAAACTCTCGATGAAAGAGTACTAAATCAACGGCCTCAACGACAAACTCGCCTACATGGATGAGCAACTGCACATCAAGCAGGAGGAAATAACTGGACACTCCAAACTTCTACAGGAACGTCTGAGCAAAATATAAGAGGACCTCTCAAAGAAAAGTCAAGCAGTACCACCGCCTCAGCCACAGCCAGTTCCGCCACCTGTGGTCAACAACTTCAGCTTTGAACAAGACTACGAAAACAGGATTAAAGAGTATCAGAGGAGTATTCAGAGCAAAAACCGTTAGATCCAGGCCTTAGAAGAGAGGATAGGCTAGAGTTAAGCTCTCACCCGCAAAATATCAGTGTAGAGGAGCAACGCTTTAAGAGAGTGGCAATAAAAGACCCAGAACAGCTAGGAAGAGTTCAGGAAAAAACTGCAAGAAAAAGACATGAAGATTAGGGTGATTGAACAATAACTCAAAGACAAAGATTACTAAACTCAGAGGAAATTCCAAGAAAAAGACAACTCTCTAAGAATTCTTGAAACTGAAATCGTTAGACTCAAAGAGGAGATCGAACTTAGGTTGGTAGAGAAGGACGTCATAATCAAGGGGCTGAGAGACACTACACAGCGCATAACTACCTAACTTAGAGATAAGCACAATTAAATCAGCAGAATCAAGTCTCCAACCATCACTCCCCATCTCCATAGCCCTAACCAATCTTTCATTGCTGAAAACTTCAGGCATGATGAAGAGTTGAGAGTGCTCACTGAGCAGTTGGAACGTAGAAGCGACGAAATCGGAAAATTAAAGAAGGAACGAGATAGCAGGAACAAGCAATACAAAGACCTTGAAGCTTAGTACGAGGCACTGCAGGAATAAAACAACAAGAGGAGGATTGAAATCAATAACCTAAAGAGGCAGTCAGTGACCATTTAAAATTTGCAGCTCGAGATTTAGAACTCCAGGAATACCATTGTGAAGAAGAACCAGGAAATCACAGAACTCAAGAACTCACTCTTTGAGAAAGATAGGCTTAGAATGGAGCTATAATCTGCCAAACGAGAGCTTGAGAAGCAAGCAGAGCTGTCGAGACTAAAGAATCGAGAAATCGAGCAGCTGACTGATAGAAACTATGAGCTGGAGGAAAAGATCAGGCAGAAGGAGTTCAAGATGCCAGCAAAACAAGAACTAACAAGCCAAAGGAATATCACTGAAGAGCTACAACAAATAAAGGAAGAGCTTAGAAAGAAGGAAATTGAGGTCAATCGCCTCAAAGCTGAAAACGATGAACTCTAGCGCAGTTATAGGAGAGAAAGCGAGTAGCTGGAGAGCATGAAACTTAGGTACCCTAGTAAGCTGAAAGCTGTTGAGGAAGAGCTATCTGAGACCAAGCTGAAGTTGACCATGATTGAGAAGAAATACACAGCAATCTAGCTGCGGTCTAAGTAGGCCGAGGAGCAGGGCAGGAAGGCGAAGGCTGCCGCTATAGAGGAGCAGAATAACTAGCTCAGCAAAATGCAGGAAAGCTTCAACAGAATTACTTCCCGTTTGGAGGAAGAAAACCAAACCCTGAAGGATAAAATCAGGGGTTACTAGATAAAGCTGCATGATCTTGAGGTGGAGGCTGACTCCTTTGCCAGCAGAGCCAAGGAGCTGGAGCTGTTCAAAGACGACCACGCCAAAAGACTAAACAACCTGAGTGACAAGCTGGACGCGAAAGAGGAGTAGCTGAAGAGTGTGAAGCAGAAGACCACAAACTAGGTGCTGAAGTTCAGGAAGAAAGAGAGCCGCGCGATGTAGTTGTAAGCAGCACTGAAATCACGAGACGAGCAGGCACGCTAGTCCTAGAGGCAGAAAGAACTGCTCAGAAACCAGCTGCGGACTTTGAAAAAGTAGTACGAGGACTACAAGCAGCAAGTGCTGGAACAGATGGAGTACTCCACCCACAAGGAAATGGAAAACCTGAACAAGCAGCTCAACTAGTACGAGAGCAAGTTCGCTCTGCAGAACTACAACTTCGACTTTAGGTCCAGAGACAAGAAGGCCAACCAAGTATTTGAAAGGACCGTCATCTACCAGCTCAAAGAGGAGAATGACTTCCTCAGGAAGGAGCTGGAGGGCAGAGGCTCTTCCATTTCGCTTGAAAAGATGAGGATCAACCAGATGCAGCAAGAAGCGCTCCTCAAAAGCAAAAGCATAAATAGGCCGGAGGGACCAACTGTGCAGTAAGAACTGGAGTTCTACCGGCAGAAGAACAAGTAGCTGGAGGAAAGGGTGAACAGCCACATCACGGTCAACAAAAATCTGAAGGAAAGGATAGAGCAGCTGGCTACCAACAGCAAAAGCGATGGAGAGCCCACCAAGGAGTTGCTCTTTTAGGAGCTGCAAAGAAAGATAATTGAGCTGCAAGGGTTGGTGCGCAGGTTAGAGCAGGAAAACCTAGAGTTGCGAGAAGAAGGGTCCAAGAGGGAGGGCAACAGGTCAGCCAATTAACTCTATGAACTTCAAATCAATTAGCTGAATAGGACCATCACTCAAATTAGTTTGCACCGCGACTCGCTAATCTAGTAAATCAAAGTGGTGATCTCCTAAAGAAACAAATTCTAATCTTAGCTGCACTAGCTTTAGAAAAACGTGAGCCGCAGTTAAAACAAGATCGCGGTCCAGCAATCTTAGATCTAGAGACTCAAAGAAGTGACTAGAGCTCAGTACTTCACTTTTAATTTAGGAAGTCGAACTCCTTCGAGGCAGACCTCAAGCTCAAGCTGGAAGGGCTCATGGGCCAACTCGCTCAGAAAGAGACTCTCCTCTCCGAATACCACATCAAGGCTTCACATTTCGAGTCCGAGTGCCTCACTCTCCAGCGCGCAGTCAAAGACCTCGAGCACCAACTCTCCCAGCTCAAGAACACCCAGTCTTCGAAGTACCTCCCACATTACTCAGCAACAATGAAGAGCTCTAAAAGCTCAAAGCCACTATCAGTTCGCTCTAGGGGTCAACCGACATTATGCGGGAACGAATATCGCAGCTGGAGGCAGAGGTCGAGTTCTACAAGCATCAGAGCCAGAAAGGGGTCTCAGAGTAATCCTACTACTTTTTGGAGTTCCTGCGCAGCAACTACCTGGAGCTGGAGTCCTTGGCAGGGGAGATAGCTATCGAGAGCGAGGTGATGGCTGTGCTGGCCGAACGCATTGCCGAAAATTGCAGAAGGGGGCTGGAATCCTGCCAGTACCTGCATGAGATTTTCTCGACTTGATCACCACTCACACATTACATCATTACACACAACATTCATCTCAGCTACATCATTCATCTTACCAAGTATCCTTCCTCACATAGTCTTGCATTCCAACTCAGCTACTGCTGGTTGATTCAATGATGATGAGTGCCGTTATTCCTAATGGATGGCAGTGAAGAGGGTAAATGACAAAATTAAGATCATGCGATGTACAGTATCTTCATGGGGTTGACTACTAGCAGCTTGAAGTATTCCTCGCCCAGCTTGTTCTCGATTTCCGAGCTTTAAATGCCTACCAGGGAGATGTTTTTGGAGCTGAGGTTGCAGCCCTTTTTGACAGCGAGTGAGATGGTGCGGCAAGGCAGTGCGCCAATATCAACCAGCTTCTTCTCGTTCTTGAGGGTCTTGCCCCTGCAGATGTACTCGTCCCTGTAGACTTCAGTCATCACTCCACTTGATAGGCAGCTGGGTACTTCTAGTGGTCTGAGATGGATATGCTCATTTCCGAGCCATGGGTGTAGTTCTCGATCACGATGTATTTGATGTTGGTGAGGTCGTCCAGGTGTATCTTGAACTGCTGGCCGCGGAAGGGGGCCTGGCGGGTGCCCAGGTTTTTATGCGTGAAGTGGCAGAAGGGTTCTGTATTGGCCAAGTGGTACCGTCTACGTCGTTTTGTTTGGAGATGTAGAAAGGGATGGGATGGAGGAGTGCGCGGAGGTTGCCCTACTCCCAGTTGAAGCTGGAGGAAAACGAGAATTTGCTGCTCTTCATTTGAATAACTACTATTATATAAATATAGCTGCATTCTTTGCTAATCAGCATCTTCTATCCACAATAACCTAAATGCACTACCTAAATAGACTTAAATCTTTCTATTACGTTGTCCAGATGGGCAACTTGTCCAAGAGTTGAGATAGTGGTATGGTCTGGGTTGTGAAGATTGGCTCATATTAATTTAAATTTTGAATGGACATTGAACCAGACGAAAACGAGTTCATGCTGTAGCTCTAAAAGCTACTCTCCTCTGAGGCCTGCATTACGCTGTGGGCCGACAACATGGACCTGCTGGCGCTGGCCACCTATGACAACCTCATTCAGCTGTATCGCATCAGCTTCAAGGCCCAAAAGGTCTTCCAATCATAATAAACCAAAGCCATCAAAGCCATGGCCTTCAGCCCTAACTGTAACATCCACCTCACACAGCGCAGCTTTTGGCCTATGGGCTCACCGATGGCTCCATCAAGCTTGTAAAAACCTAAAACGGATAGCAAATTTTATCAGTGGACAGTGCGCACTCCACAGAGGTGTAGTGCCTGACCTTCCTGAAGTACTGCGAGCTGGAATCCACTGAGTTTATGCCCTTCCAGAAGAATTCACTTGAGTCCAGGCTGATCCTGAACATCAGTCCCCACAAAAACTGCAACAGGTACTTACTGCCTCAGAAAGAAACGCAATCGTCAAGATAAACTACTTCGCAGAGCTGAGCAAAGAGTTCACCCTCCTGCTCTCCTCTGAAAAGACCAAGACCACATTCCTGTTGAACGGGTTCCTGCCCTTCGCAGAGATCAACTTCATCAACCTCGGACTAGCCTCTCCCCGGGTGCTGCACACTCACTACGATGGCAAGCTGCGCTGCATAGTCGCTGATGAGCAAGGTCCTGTCACCAAGCTGTGGCTGGTGGAATCCGAGGCCAGGGTTATCAGCGAATGGAGGTAGCCTATCATCAAGGCAAGTTGCCTACTAGGCTACGTACTGGAATCACTGTCCTTCGTGGAATCGGCATATGATGCGGCTTAGCTCATCATCCGAGATGCACTCAGGCAGTACAACTCTAAAATCAACCTCATTGACGACCCCAGTACCCCATCCCTAATGTAGACGTTTAGAACCTCAACCCTTGTGAAGAGTTGTTTAAATTTCTGAACTGTGGCACCACATCCACTGCTGTGGTCAATTTTTTCACGAAAGAGGTTTATGATTCCAAAATCCTTTAGAAACTGGACGAAACAATGATGGGCTTGTTCGGACAACTCCACGATTTGCTACTCTAAAGCATCCAAAACGGGCTTTAAAGAGCCTCACTTATGCTCTCGCGGCTGAAGTAGCTTTGCACTGGCTCACAGAGAGAAAAGCTAGGGCTGAACAGTGAAAAGCTGACCAATGCTGAGAATCGCGTGATAAGACTCTACACAATGGGAGAAGCATTGCTAGTGTAAAGCACTGAAGCCAAGTTCGACATTCGCAACTTGTTGGTTTGGCTCAATAAGTCAACTATCAAATCGGGGGGAGAAAACGAGGGGGAGATCGAAAACAGCAAAAGCTATCTAAACAAATACACTGTCGATTTCTCTAGGCTCCATGCCTTCCTTAATGAAGAGCGCAAGTTCAAACTACAAAACTTGCTAACCTTCTTCAGCAAAACCAACGAATCGCACCCCATCCATATACAAAAGCCTGAGTTTTAGATTTTGACAAGTGGTAAGGGTAAGAAGATGAATGCCAAACAGGCTGAAACCTTCAAAGAAATGACCTTCCTGTTTGAGGTGGAGAACGAGAGTGGGACGTTGGACCAAAAAATGGCTATTGAAGAGAGCTACCGCAGTTTTAAGATAGAGATGAAGGAATTGCAACTGGAATGGCGGCAGCTGGTGCAGTAGCCAATAAAGCGGGTAAGCAGCTAGTTGGTGAGTGGGTGGAAGGTGACATCGATGGGCCAGGTGGAGTAAAGCGAGCTGTTTCCGCTGCAGCTGAAAGCAATCCTGAAGTAGTAAGTCCTAATCGCCTTCTTCGTCTAGAGGCAGGAGTATAAGGACAGGCTTGTGCAGTTCAACTGTGAGACCTATTAGCGCTCTTGGCTGGTTTCCAGCAACAACCACATCTTGTCAGTGGCAGTGGCTGAGGAGATTCTTCTTGTGCTTGAGGACAAATACAACATGCAGAAACTTGTGGCACAGCTGGCGAACTAGGCCTTCGACGGACAAGAGATCGTTATCGGCAAGCGGATTAGCCGCACCCAAGGCGAGCTAGACATAAACTCTTCTCAAAGAGGACTCAATTCACTTATTGTGGATAAGAACAAACTCATCATCTTTGATTGATTGTCACCTATGCTTCATCTGCCTGCCTCCATCGATTGAGTGTCATTATAATAGAGTTTATTTGGTTGATGAAGGGATTGAAGTCTGTGCGCTTTGTTTACAAGCAGCATCTGCTGCCGCCTCTCGTGCTTCCTTTCCTGAAGAATAATAGCTTTCTCAATATGAATCGTCCCACTGAAGCTGGCACTAAGAAGACTAAAGCCTATAAGCAAGAAAAGGTTAGATTGTAGGAAACCAATAAAACGATTGTTGAGCAGATCGTCAAATTCAAGGAGCATTACATTGTGCCGTTGCGAGAATGTCCCTTCTACTACGATTTGCTAGACGCAGCAGTAAAAAGGAAGCTGCTGGCCTACCCAAACACTCACGGCAACTACTTATAGACTATAAAAAAGATGAGTGCCTAAGAAAGACTGAAGGTCTACTCTCATTTTCAAAAGAAATACAAAGACTTCAAAACCCAACTACAAGGAAGCAATCTTACCTTCTTTGAAGAAGTCAAGTACCTACCCATATTCGTCTTCGAATCAACCCATGATTTGTTGGTAGACAACAAGAAGAGTTGGAGCTAACTGTCTGAATTAGAACAAATCAACTGGCAAGAGCGCTATTAAAGGAGACTAAAAAAACACTGGGCTTAGTTGACTGCCATTTCGAATGAGAGTTTACTGAGCATGCCATAGCTGCTGGCTCTGTAGAGGAGTCAGATTGAGCCAGAGGTGCCGGAAGGACTAAAAGCCTTGCTTTTCAATTGATATAAACTATTAATATCTTGACTAATGCGCTTACAGGCCGTAATATTCCTGTTAATTGCTGCCGAGCTATCCCTAGCCAAGTACATCCAGGTGCCCGCAGTGGTCAGCGACGATACCCTCTCACTCAGACTGCAGCAGCTGCATCGTACCAGTTCGGTTTTCGCCCGCTTTGGCCAGCTTACAAGGATATTCAAAAAGGAGGTCTACAAAATCGTGGAGGGCAACTAAACTGCTTTTCCCACTTGCTATGAGGAGATGCCATTCGCCACCCTCTAAGGGTTGACTTCGCTCTACGTCGGCTCTGGAAGCAACACGAATGGATTGGTGTATGACTTCGAAAAAGTGTACTTCCTCCCTTATCCAGCAAAAACCGCAGGAACCTAATCGACATTGAAATGACTGACAAGAACATCTACTACGTCAGAGAGAACGGCTACTTACGATTGGTGTCTGTTCGGAGTGACCTCAAATTGAATGTTATGAAGGAGTTCAAAACAAACGAAAGCAAAATCAGCACTGGTAACATCGTACTCCTACCCAACGCTACCAACTCCAGTACTGTGGGGTATGGAGTTTTCATCAACCATAACCAGGCTGGCTTATTCGATCTTTAAGGCAACAACTTCACACAAATTTAAGGATACCTGCGGATGAAAGGGTTCGAGTCTGCTGTCCCCTTGGAAGATAAGTTCTTTGCTGCTGCCTATGGAGAGTAAGGGGTTGTTATTTACTCCCTCGATTTAGCTAATAGCAGCTTGAAGGTTGAGGCAACTTTCGACAAAAGCAATTTAGACATAAAAGCTGCAAATTTCAAGGATTTGGCTTACGACCAGAACCGTAAGTTGCTGTTCATGCTGGACCACAATTCAGGCGTGATTTCTCTGCAGCTGATAATAGCGGGAGGCCATCTGACGGCACAAGTGACTAGTTCAGTGATAAAGAACAACTACTGCAATCTAATTTACTACGACAGCTTCACAGAATAGCTATATCTCAACTGCAGAGAACTCATCAAGTACCACATCAACAACTGGCCAGTTTTGGCCGAAAAGGTCTTGCCTAGGCAGGAAATAGCCATACGTTCCATCAGCTCCTCAGGAGGGTCTGTGGTGTTGGCAGGCAGAAACGTGTTGTAGATAATAGCGCAGGAAAGAAAGGTAGCTGTGTATGAGGACAAGCTTCTCTAAAAATTCATACTCAAGGGCAGCACTTTCCTCAGTGCCAACTAAAACTACTTGCTCCTGGGCAAGTACTAAATCATTCCCCCAGAAATTTCTTGCCAGAGCTACAACAACTCCTTGGTCGGCAATCACCTCCTGCTGTTCAAGATCACAGCAGAGTGCAACTTGCAGTACTTCAAAACAGTGGGCTTTTAACCAGGACCAGTCTTGGGTGATGACAAATGTGTATACTCCGTTTATCAGAATGTCACTTTCTGGGAGCCCAAAGAAGTAGACGTCAAAATCTTTTTGATCATCCTTGGCATAATTGGAGTTTTGGGGCTTATTCTGCTGATCTGGTGGGGACTTTCCAAACTGAAACTCAACAAGTTGAGAGACTACGTCGAACGCTATCAGACCCTGGAGGAAGAGCAAACCGACAAGTAAGGATCCAGCCAGAAGAAAGACCCCTTTACGGCTGAGCTAGCAAGTTCCTCAGGCAAAAAGAAGGAAAAAAGCAATACAAAGGAGTAAGACTAAAACGAAGCCGGCCAAGAGCTGCATGATATTGAGTGATTATTTGCAAAAACTGAATTTTAACAACTTTCCAAATCGATGGCTGGAAATGGTCTTGGGGTCATACTTGAGCAAGATTCTGGCTCAGAAGATGAGAGTTTTTAATTAAGGCCACAGAAAAAGAATTGCTTAATTTGGTGTTCGAATATAAAACTTCGAAACAGTTACAAGTTTTGATATCACTAAACTACGGTCTTATTCGTAGTTCTAATCCCCATGCTTGCTTAGTGCGGGTCTTTGCAGAATTTAACGAATTTAATTCTATTGGCTTCCCCAATTTATCACAAATTTTTTCTTCCTCATTTAATAGCTACAAAAGTTCTCATTTTCAAACAGAATCACTCTTCCTATGCCTTTTTCTAGCTTTGCTCTCATTTCCTGGTGCCACATACTTTTGGAAATCCTTTCCAGCTACAAATCTAAGCATTTTCCACAGAATGATATAATAATTAATGCTAGCTCAGGAAAAGAAGCTGAAAGAACCCAAAAACATCCAAGATAAGAAAACTTATCTTAAATACACGGTCAAGGTACCTTTTAGCCGATTTAGATGAGGTTGCAGTTAATAAAACTTGTTTGTTAACAAAACCTATCAACAGCTTAGGCTGCCCGTTTGGTAGGGATTAAACAGACCTCTGCCTGCAGAATTATGGCCTCCTATCGCAAGCATAACAGAATCTTTTAAAGCAAAATGGACCGATAAGTGCGCCAGAGGAATTAAACCATGGAAGAAATGTAGAAAACACATGGAAATTCTGAGAAAACCTAGCTCAAAAATGAACAAAATTTGGAAAAAGATGATGAAAACCAAGATTACTTAAGTGAATCTGTAGAAAATGGGAGTGTTCTCCAAAGAGAAAAGGCTAATAGAAAAGAAAACGGTCTCCAAATAATAATTCCAACTCCTTGTTTGCCAGAAATGCAAAAAATCCCACAAAATGCTTGGAATGCTTTGGTGTTTGGCCAAAATCTAAGCTGGAACTGGCCTATCTTCTGCCAGTTCTATTGAAACATCACCACAAGCTTTGGCTTTATTGATTATATTTGTTGATGAATGCAGTTAATCATTAAATAGAGAACATGATTCGAAGCTATTTAGAACTTATTTCGTACTCAGGAAATCTTTATTCGCTATGCTTTCCTTTACTCTTCTTTAGATTATTTGCTTCTGGTTTCGATTGATTTTCATGTTGATTGGTTTAGACCATCAGTTGTCTTGTTTTGTCAAACGAATATGATTCTTAGGTATGATTAAGCTTAAAAGATCTTTTCTATGACTTTTGATCTTAGACTAGAAATTTTTAACTCAATAAACATCTTAAAGATTTTTGTCTTCTTTAAATGCAAGGTCGTAGACTCAGATAATCTGCTTCAGTTGAGCTTCATTGAGAGGAGAAAACTCTATATAGGAGATAATTCTTGTCTCTTCTGTGTCCAAGGCTTGGAGTATCTCTTAAAGAGTTGCCCAAAATTAAGAAAAAATCAAAGCATAGTTATTTTTTAGCGAAGAAAAGACTTTTACTGAACTCACCCTTTAACAAAAGACGCTTGCTTGTTTTAGAGGTAAAACCCAAAGATAAGGGCCTTCCTTATGCAGTAGAAGATGGTGAAAAAGCAAATAATAAGAAAAATAGTTTGATTTCTAGCTTCCTTCAGCTAGAGGCTGAAATTGGGCGAACTCTAGAAACTTGTTTATTTTATTATTGATATAAAAATGGCTGGGAGAACATGGGTGCAGCTACTTGAATTTTTTCCCTAAAAATTGCAGCAAATGCATAGTTGCTTAGTAAATGTTGAATTCATAGTGGGTTTATGTATTTGCTAAGAGTTTGAAGGCAGAAAGGAAAGCAAATTTGTTATTTTGCAGAATGTTGCATTTTTTTTTGCAATTAGCATATTAACCCACTTAATAATAATTCGAGTTGACGTCAGTAACTTTATAAATAAAAATAAACCATTTTCTGAAAACTGCTAAGGGGAGTGCTCAAATTTTATTTCTGAGGTCTTTTTAGGCCAATTTTTCAGTTTCAGATCAATATTTAAGCAAGTATGACCAAAGTTTTATCAGTTTCTACAGGGTCAAAGAGGGATTTCGGGACTATTTGCAAAGATTAAATATACAAAAAGATCATGAGGGTGCTCATTTCTTGGATTGTGCAAACAGAAAGTTCATGATTTCCCTCTTCCTCCAGAAGTGTTCTGGGAGTGTCTCCTTGTAGATCTTGCCGCTGTTCATAAGCGTCATATTGACATTTTCTCTGAGAAAGTAGAAGATCAAGGCTCTAAAGATGGTCTTTACTTCCTGGATGCTGATGAGGCTGGCCTTGGACTTGAGGAAAGCCTTTTAGAATTCAGTGGAATAGTCAAAAGCGAGCAGCCGCAGGAGGTAGTTGCGGTTGATGTATTTTTTGTTGAGCTGCTTGAGTTTGGCCATGAATCGGTAGTACTCCTCAACTTTTTGAGAATCTTTGAGAATCCTATGAACCAGGTTTTTGGACCTGTCGGAGCTCAGAAAGGAAAAGGTTTGGTTCACAATGTTGGATTACGTGTTTTTCTTCTTGTATGTCACTGTTGGTTCGGTTTTATTGACCTTTATATTAAATGATTATTATTAGTCTTCCTTCTAACTAAAGCTTTTCCTGACCTTTGAGCCTTTTTCTGTCTTCTTGCCCCTCTCAAAGTTCTCGGCTCCTCTTTTGGTCTCTTTTGGAAGCAGGTTTGGTTCAAAGGGCAGATCTAGAGTTGAAGAAGCCAGAACTTCATTTTGACTTTAGATTTAAAGGGAGGCGTTGCAAGGATAGTAGACGAGAGGATGTTGAAAGTAGTTGGGCAGGACGTAGAAGTACTGCTGAGGGTTGGCAGGGATAAAACTACTCAGGCAGCTTGTGAAGTTTTGCATACTCCTTTAGAAATTATTATGATTCAATGTAATCAGTAAATGCATTTAACCCTTGTTCCGCTCCAAATGATGATTTGCGCCCAACTTTTTCAAAGTTCATGCCATATAAATGTCTAAACGCTCGGCTGCTGTTGTCTCCAAGCTAAACCTGAAGTAGTTGCAAAAAAAGCATGGAAAATAAACATTCGCATTCTTCCACTTCTTGGTTTGGCATTAGCGCAAATCATCCTATCTTTGCTTACAAAACCCCCAAAAGAGCCTAAACAATCTTTCTGAGATGTGAGATAGCTTTTCCGAGTGTTTTAATATTAATTTTTTCTTTAAAATTCTTTTCTTCCTTTTTCTGCGGGTGTGAAGCCAAAACAACAAAAGCAGAGGACTTAAACTTTCCCATTAGAATGCTTTCATTGAGTAAATCACATGTTACTGCTTGCCCGTCGGTAAAGAGCAGAGTGTTAATTTTTTAAAAATTTTCGAAAAACAAAGTTACTCCAAAAACCTCCATACTCCTCTTTTTTGGTGAATAGGTGCAATTTAGTGAAAAAATAAGTTTACAGCTATTGCAAACATTTGTTCTATTTGAGCAACAAAAATGTAATAAATGAATGATAGGAAATCGGATAAGTTTATGCAAGTTGGCAGAGTGTTTGTTATGGGTTATTGACAAAAAAAGGTTTTTCTGCTAATTTTGAATTAATTGTAGGCATATAATTTAGTTAAAAATATATAAATCGGAATTTAAGTTTGGTTTTTCAGCGGTACTGCAATCTCCCCATGTTTTCTTTATTCTCTTAATGCATCGTGATAGCCTTTTATCGCTTTCTTTTGTTTTTTGGATTCCCTTTTCCCTAATTTCTTCCTGTCTACTCCACAAATTCAAAAGTGTCCTAGGTTTATGAGTTTTCCCTCCTTTTGAACAAACTCTATCTGGTATCAAAAGCTATCACGTCAAGCCTCGGTCTTTTGATCTGCAGCAGTTTGCTTTATTTGTCTCCTCTTCTTTTGGTAGAGGCGCAACTAGCAGATTCGCAGCCCACTGAAATTTGCCTCAATAATTTGAAATATTTCCTCCTTAGGGCTGAAAAACTTGGTCTTTTGGGCAAAGGAGAAGTGATAGCAAGTGCAAAATCGATCAGTTGATCCTAAAGTGTGGGACCGTCTCCATAGTTGCTATAGGACAATTAGCATAGCACTTGTTGCTTGGAAGAGAGAGATTCAAGTTTTTCCAGCTTTTACTAGAAGGCGGACTGGCAAAATTGAAAATGTTGATAATCATAGCAATCGGAACAATCTTCCTTCAGAATAAGGCTGATAACAGTCATTCCGATGCTAAAGACAGATGTGTACTAGGATTATGCATTTAAATGTTGTGCGAACTCAGGATCAAAGAAAATTTAATGTTGCTGAGATTCTTCTAAAGTAGGCATGTAGAAATACTTGAAGTGTCTATTTTAGAGAAAGTATAACAGATTGGAGGTATGAAAAATAGGCCAACCTCGTGTGTTCTGATGATGTTCTTCTGCAGCCTATATCAAAAATTTGATGAAGTTGAGGATATCAAATGCACTTCTAAATAAAAACTAGTTCTTGTTTAAATGCGTTTCTTCAAGAGGATATCTGCCTGGGGTATTTTTGAGAATACTTGCGAGATCACAACTAGAGTACTCCAGAACAGCTTTGAAGTTGACATGAGAACTACAGAAAAAAGACTAATTCTCCAGCATATGCTTTAACACGTTGCAACTATTTTTACTAACGCTATTAACCCACTAAGAAATCCTTTGCTTCTGACAGCAGTAAACGACCTCAGGAATCCTCATACTGACGAAAAGCCCTTCTCCCATCTCTTTCTCTCTGATAATCAAGTGTCCGTTTTGAGTAACTTTCATGGTCTAATAATCGCTCAAGGCGATTGGAGATTGGCTGGAGGGGTTGGTGTGTGGATGGCGTTGGGGTTGCGTTGGGGTATGGACGATGCTGCCCATCTTAACAGCTATTATATAAATGTGATAATATAACATCACGCCAGGTTATGCTTCACAAAGATCTTCTTAATTTACTCAAATACCTGGTCAGGCTCCACTTCTGAGTTCACGTTGTAGTTCTTGTTCAGTTCAGAGTAGTACTTTATGATCTCCTTGGTTTCATTTTCGTAGGTCAGAAACCGCTTTTTGATGCTGTTTATGTTATCGTCTGAGCGTCCGCTGGTCTCCCCTCGCTTCAGCAGTCGGGCCAACATCACTTCCTCTCCGCACTACAGATGCAAGATGAAAGGCAGCTCAATTTTGCTGTTCATGATTCTCTCCCAAGTTGATAAGTTTTCAATGTTTCTGGGGAACCCATCGATGAGGAAGCGGCCTCCTTAGAAACCGGCCTTTTTCATGGCCTTTTCCAGCAGCATCACTGTGATTTCGCTGGGAACGATTTTACCCTCCACTATGTGCTTTTCAATGATCTATCCGTACTGCGAACCTGCAGTCTTTCTTTCCTCCCTAAGCAGGTCGCCTGCGGAAAGGTGGGTGAATTTGAAATGCTTGGTGATTCTTTCGCTCTGGGTGCCTTTGCCTGAGCCTGGGCCGCCCAAAATGATGACCACTATCGTGTTTTTTTTCCCCTACATCAACAAATCTTAAACAACCAAGAATTACTATAACTCAATAAAACAAAGTTTCACTTTAATATAATGCTTACGTTTATCAGAGTTAGCTAACCTCCAGTCCTAGAATCAACTGCTCAGTGGCCGTCACTTTCTTCTGGTCCGCTTAGAACTGCTTAGAGCAGTTAACCAGCAATTATCTTTCATGGTTGATTCTCGTAATTCCGAACTCTTACAATTTGGCTGCAAACTCAGGCTGGGTCACTGAACTGCTGTTTATGTTTCTTAGGTAGCTGAGGGTTTTGTTGAGCTTGGTGAGCTCTTAGAGCTTAGATTTTAGTTAATAGTTCTGGCTACGTTGTGAAGATGCGCTAAGAACATAATGCCTTCTGCCAAACTGGTGCAAAAAGAAGGCAGAAATGAGAATGGCTGCCAGAATGAAGAGGAAAGATATTCTGTTCGTTTTGTTATCCCAAACTCTGGCTCTGATGACTTAGCCGAAGTTAACCGAACTCTCAAAAACCGCATTAAATGTTTCCATTTTGAATAAAATTTATAAAATTGCAAATTGCTAAATAAAGTATAAAAATATTTTGGGCTCATTTTTCTTTTGGGTCGTCAAAAGGAGTATTGGGGTCATTTGTGGGTTTGATGCGTGAAAGTTAGAGTTACCTGGGATTGGAGAGGTTTAAGGTTTTGGAGAGGTCCTTAGACTTGGTTGGGTGGGGCAGCCACTATTTGGCAGGATCTGGGTACCTTTTGTCCTCCAGTCTGGACAAAAACGACTTGATCCCTTTCATGAAGATGAGCTACTCACTTTTGCTCTCGATTTTTGTTTTGCAGATGTCCACGTTTATCTTCTAACTTATCTCGACCACTCCACAGAACTTCTCCTACCAATTCATCACGAAGATCAGTCTGTTTTTGTGGTAGAACAGAATGTTCCGTAGAAAGTACCCTTCATCTACTACCCTATAGATCGTAAAAATGTGGATGATCTCTTTGGGGGGCTCATCCCAAACCTTTACGATTTTGCCTGCCGATTAGTCCCTGCGAAATATCTATAAATAGTTTCTGCACTTGATTTCTCTTTTATTGATGCTCATTCTCCGACCTGTGAAAGGCTGTAAGTACAGGGATTAAAGGTAGTCAGAAAGATACCGAAAAATCATATCCCGAGATTACTGATAGCAAACTTTTAGGTTGCCTTGCTCTTCAGTTAGAATGAGTTAGTTGGGGTGTAGGTCAAACACGTAAATGACAGTAGTCGTTTTAGTGCTTTCATAGTCTTCAGGGAGCTTCTACTTCACTTTGTTGTACAGTATGCGTCGGTTGACCTAGGAACTGCAGCTTCCGTCGGAGTAGAGGAAGTAAGAACAGATGGTAAACTCCTGCTATTAGTTGTTCTCTTCTGAAGTGGAGAAGTAGGCAAAGAGACGAGAGTTGTCCTCAGTTTTTGTGATGTAGAGGCAGCTTTTTCCCAGCCTCAAAGTCCCCAACTTCAGATTTATGCCGTATTACTTTCTGATCTCAATCTCCTCTTCGTATCTCTTGTCACTTGTATACTTTTCTGTCTTGACACTGAAAGAACAGAGGCACTCCAAAATCTAGTTCTGGCTGAAGCCAAAGGAGTTGTCCATAATGACAATGTAGTTGTAGGCAAGCGTGTTTTAACCCTTCTTACTAGCCCAAACTGGTTTAGATGCCTAGACTAGTTGAGAGGAAGTTCTACTAGTTTCCACTAACCCGAAAGAGATTTCTATGTTGCTGGCAGACAGGTTAAGGCTGTTATCTATGAGCAGCCCTAGGGCAGAAAAGGGGTATTTGAGGTAAGAGGCCATTTTGCTTATTACCTAGTTGTTGAAGAAAGCTCGTGAGGTAATTTGCATCTCAAACTTGATGTTGATGTTTTTGTCATTGGGCAGCTCTCTCAGGGCGTACAGCTAGCGACATACCTTGCAGACTTTGGCTTCGATGTAATCCACCTTCAAATCAATAAACTCTGCGTATTGGTTGAGCTCCTTGTTGTTGGATATTCCACCCACTAAGTAGATTTTCTAGTTCACGTAAGCAACCTCGAAACCCATCACTGCTTGAGGAACCAACTCTATCGAGTGCCATTCCAGCGTTTCGACGTTGAAGCAGTCTAGAGTGTCACAGAAGGTCACCACCACTCCTTCTTTGTAGATCTACCCCCCTACCAAGATAATGTATACGCTCTAGAGGCCAGCCATAACTCCCACCGGTGACCCACGAGGGTTCCTTTGCTTGAAATTTTCACCAACTGACAACACCTACAACTACATTTCTTTGTACTACAACCCAACAAACCTAAAAGAGTAGACCTTGTTTTCTGGTCTAAGCTACTTTGCCTACTTATCAAACGTTTAGCCAGTAACAAGCAAGCCTCTACCCCCTTGCCAGAAAACGAGAGAGTTGAGATACGGAGGAAGATCAATATTGACTTTCATTTTAGTCCAGTGCATGTTTGAGCAGTCAAGCAGATGCCAATCATTGAAGAACTCTTTGCCGTTATTGCCTCCCATTATGATCAGGTAGTTGCCTTTCAAGAAGCAAGAAGCTTGGTACTACCTCGCAGATGGTAGATTTCCCTTCTGTTAGACCAGGACAAACGAATCACCAGTAAATTTCAACATAGAGTTGTTACAAATAGACAATTTGGGATTTTAGGGATATGGCCCAGAACCACCCCACAGGAAGATCTAGTTGTTGTAGCTGAAAAGGGAGAAACCTTGCAACCTGAGTGGGGTTTTAGTGGGCACGAGTTCAACAGTCATGGTTTCGCAGTCGAGCTTCATAGTGGTGGAATTGTACTAATTCTGGGCGTTGAGTCCTCCGAAAATCAAGATGTGGTTTGAGACTGCGATTATACGATGGCCTATCCTTCCGTAGTGATCGTTTTTGACCTGGTAGTAAATATCTCTGACATTATTCAAATCACCCTCCATATTTGCTTGATTTAATTCCTTCATTATAAAGCTTCACAGGCATAACACTACCACCCATTTTCATAAGCACCAGGACATGTACCACAAACATTATCTATTACTGAACAAGCATAGGTCGCCACATTGAGTACAAGCATAGGTCGCCACATTGAGTACAAACATAGGTACTACATACAGCACAAACAGAAGATTACCACATACAACATCAGTAAGATCTGCCCCAGTACACTCTCACCTTGGCTACCTGGCCGCAGTGGAAACAGTTTTCTCCCTTCAAAGGTTCGTAGTCCAAAGGAATACACAGTGTCTTGGCCTGTCCAGTCAAACTTACCTCCCCTTCAATCACACTCTCCTTGGTCTCGATTCCTGTCCTCTCCTTGACCTTTTCTTCGCATTCCTTGATCTCACACCAGGGAGTCAGGACCACATTTCTTGCATTCAGGTGGGCCATGAATTCTTCCCAATTGATGGCTTGCTTAGCTTTCTCCTTGAACCTCTGAAGAGCCTTTTGGTACATCAGTTCTTGGATGTTTTAGAGCATGATGGGCAGTTAGTGGGGCAAAGCATTCCATTTGATTTGTGACTTCTCTCCATTAAATCTAATAACGGCCTTGACTTCCTGGCTTTCCAAGTCTTTAGGCCCTATTTCCAGCCTGATAGGAACACCCTTCAGCTCCCAATGGTTGAATTTCCATCCAGGGTTGTAGTTATCTCTGAGATCGATGTGGACCCTAACCTCAGTCTGCTTCAGAGTTTGGTACAAAGCGTTAGCTGCAGCGTTTATTTCCTCCTACTTTCCTTTGAAAGGGATAGGAACGATAATGACTTGGTAGTTGGCTGCCCTGGGGGGAAGGACCAACCCTTTATCGTCTCCATGATACATCGCCATTATTCCAATCGACCTAGTTGTGAGTCCCCAACTTGTCTGCCAAACTAGCTTCTTCTCCTTCTTCTCATCCTCAAACACAATTCCGAACATCTTTGCGAAGTTCTGACCTAAGTTGTGGGAAGTGGCTGCCTGGATGGCTCTTCCGTTTTCAGGTATCCAAGTCTAGACAGTGGATGTCCTGAAGCCTCCTGGGAACTTTTCGGACTCAGTCTTGATGCCCTTGCAGACAGGAATAGCCAAGACTTCTTTATAGACCCTGTAGTAGAACTCCAAGTTATCAAACATCTCCTTTTCTGCTTCCTACAAGGTGGCGTGGGCAGTGTGCCCTTCCTGCCAGAGGAACTCCCTGGTTCTGATGAAGGGAGTGGGGTGTTTGAACTCCCACCTGACGATATTGGTCCATTGGTTGAGCTTCAAGGGCAGGTCCCGATGGCTCTGGATCCACTTGGCGTAGGCAGGGTACATAATGGTCTAGCTGGTGGGGCGGATGGCGATGGGCTCAGCAAGTTCGCTTTTGCCTGAGCGGGTGACCCAGGCCACTTCGGGGGCGAATCCCTCGACATGTTCTTTTTCCAGCTCCAGGGCCCTTTTGGAGACGAACATGGGGAAATATGCGTTTTCGACTCCGTTGGATTTGATCAGCTTGTCGAAGAATTGCTGGATCTTCTCCCAGATGGAGTAGGCCCAGGGCCGCAGAATGTAGCACCCAGACACGTCGTAGTAGTCAATAAGTCCCGACTTCACTATCACGTCCTGATACCAAGATGGGAAATCCACACCCTTCTTGGCCTATAGTCCCAGCAGGTTGACTTCCTACTTCTTCTCCTTCTCTGCGCCTTTCTTCTCCTTCTCAGCTTTCTTTTCAGGCTAGGCCTTCTACAGTGCCTAGACGAGGTTCAAGCTTTCGTGCTGTACTCCAAAGTGGTTGATGAACTTGAGGAACTCCTCTCTGGTGAGCTAGACAGTGGCGGAGTTGTCCATGGGGTGGAAGGCCCAGTACTGAGCTTCGAAGAGTTTGTCCTAGACGATTAGTTTCTTGATGTGGTGGTCAGTGTCGTTGGCTAGACTGAAGGGACTGAGGGCACCCTTCTTGGATTTGAGCACAGCCTCAAGAACTTCTTCCTTGCTCATCCTGACATTATTATGGGTGGTGCCAACTTTTTTCCAGTAAGCTGAGTATAAAGGGAGCTACCTTTGTCGGGTTTGGTGTTGATGTCGGCTAGGACCATGTAGTGGGTGTTGGGTTTTTTGTCGGTGAAGAGGAGGCACTTGATGAGTGGGGAGTGCTATAGTTTGAGGTGGGCGGCCATTTCCTCCATGTTGGCTACAGGCTGGTGCTCGTAAAGTTTGAAGGGAATGGCGAGGTCTTGCAGGAGCTTGAGGCATTGCTAGCGGTTGACGATGGCGACCTTTTCCATAGTTGAATAATATTGTAGCAATCGATTAAAAATCATCATATCTTGCACACTCCACTTATAAAAGAAATCAATAATCACACCACCTATTATTAACCACAGCCAACCTACCCGACCAAGACCAAACCCCTATCTAACCTGACCAAGGCTATTAAGCCTATCAAGCCTTATCTAGCACCCTAACCTCTATTTAAGAGTGCAAGCCCTTAACAACTCAACTGTGCTTTACTAGTCAATATTACCTTTAGTTGTTGTCAATATAAGGTTTAGTAGTGAATATTAGGTTTATTGGTCAATATTATCAAATGCTTGCAGTGATCAGTCGTAAATTTTCTTGTACTTTAGTTCCAACTTGTAGCCTACTTCCAGATGGTTCTTAATCTCTCTAAGCGAAGGATAGTCAAACAGATTTCCCTACTTGATTTGCTCCCAGTTCTTATGCCATCTCTCATCTTCCGATACCTTCCCAATACCCCCCACCTGGTCCCATAGCCACACCTGGTTTTAGTGGTTTTATTTGTTTGACTCTTATTAATGCTCTGAAATATACTTTAGTATGTTGAGGCTGAACCTACAGTCAAGCTAGCTTTTGGTGAGTTTGAGTTTGCAGAAGCCAAGGTTGAGGTCTAGCGCCTTGCCACTGCTTATCAGATCTCCAGCTGCCCTTGAGTAGATCCGCAGTAGCTATTTTACTATTTCCTCGGGCACCCAGAGAAGACTGCCTACCTATTTGCATAGCTCATCATGCTAGAGTCTTTTGGTAGTCTTCAAAGGCGACTATCTCAAGATGGTGCTGAGTATCTTACTTTTGATTTTGCCGATAGGCGCACAGTTGAGTGTGGGCGGGTTGTTAGTTTGGGTGTTTTTGGGCTTGGCAGGGTAGAACACCATGAAATCTTAAAGATAGACAGCCTTGTTGTCTCTAAGGTGGGTTTCCATAACTTGGAATGATCTCTGCGTGACTTTGGTTAGCAGAGGAGTGAGGGGGAGAGGGTGTGCGGTTGGTGCGAGGTAGTGGGTGAGTGGGGAAGTGAGGTAGATGTGGTGATGCTGGTGTATCCTGCGTGTGAGTCGGGTTACCACAAGATGAGCTGCTGGTTATTCATATTCAGCTGGCTATTGATATTCAAATGTGTGTATAGTAATGAGGCATTGAAATGGTTCAGGCGGGGTCGTCGAAGTTGTTGTCGTAGCGGTGCCTACTCTTCACGCTGCACATGCTGCCTCTCGACTTCCTCGTCTCCTGCATGTTGATCGACTGGCACACATCTATCTTCTCGAACATGGTCACCGCCATGTTGCTGGTCACCTTCAGGTTCTGCTGGCTCACCCTGTCCTTCACGCTCTCAGGAGTGTCCTCCAACCCGTCCTTCTTGGCCTACTCCATCGTCGAGGTCTTGGAGTTGTCCGAACATGTCTGGGTGCGGCTGAGTGCAAAAGAGTGAGTGACTTCGCCCCTGGCCCGCACCTCCTGCAGGCTGGTGCTGCTGTCCACCAGGTTGATGTCCAAAGGCTGTGACCTGTTCTTGTTGAGCTGCTGGGGAGACGTCCTTCTGGAGAACTTGGCAGGAGAGACTGGCTTAGACCTATTTTGAGGCAACTTGTGGGGGTGTTAGTGGGTGGTTTCGAGGGTGATTCTGTCAAGTTTGGCCAGCAGGGGGTCGGCGAAGTGGGCAGCAAAGGTGTCGATGAGGTGGGAGCGGGTCCAGGTGTGGTTGGGTTCCTCCTTGATCTGCTTGTATGTGTTCTGATTCTAGGTTAGGGAGGGGTTACTTGTTCTAGTTTGCGGTTGAATTCGATGAGGTCTCGGATCTGCATGTCAGTCATGGCCTCAAGCAGTTTCTGATATTTGCTGTTGTACCTTTTGATCGACTATTGGATGTCGTTTTGGGACTGCTGGTACACTTCCTGCAGCAGGCACAGCGACGCGCTCTGGAACTGCTGTCTCTGTCCCCTGCTGATCTATTGAACGGGGGTGCCGCGACTGGCCTCCTGGATGGCGCAGGCGGTACAGTAGTAGAGCCGTTTTTCGTGATTATGGTACTTGGCAGTGCGGTAGGGGTGCAGGCAGCAGTACTAACTTCCTTGCTCGTGCCCCACCACTCTACTTTGCTCCTGCCCTATTATTCTAGTTTGTTCCTGCCCGAGTAGTCTAGTTTGTTCCTGCCCGAGCAGTCGCTGCGCGCAGGCGATTTGCTGGAACATGAAATAAATTAAAAATAACGACCACTGGCAACTGGCAGTGTTATAGTAAATTAGAAACACCACCCATTAGTCAGCCCTAAATCACACATAGCTTAAATCAGCCCATGGCTGTTACCAACCATATTTGATGATATTCATTTAATGGGCAACTCGCAGCATAAATAACTGGCAGAGAGGTTGCCGGCTGAAGGCTGCAGGGTGGTCCAGCTGCTGGCTCCCTAGCTCGAGCACAAGCTGCAGCCCTTCACGGACTTCATAGTCAAGCCCTCACCCCAGTAGCTCAAGAAATGCAGCAACTAGGTCACCCTCTAAGTCTTCTCCATCCTCGACTACTCCCTGCGCGCTGAAACCATACCCATCTCCAAAAGCCACTTCGGCGCACGCATCAGAGTCACCAAAATCACCGACTGCGCACTCAGAGTCACCAAAGTATTCCCGCACTCCCCCTGCGAGAAACTGGGCATATTGGTGGACGAGTACATTGTGGGACTACTCGAGTCAGACTTCGACAGCCTGAGCACCTTCGCCCGCGCACTCCACCAACTGATAGCAGAAAGCAAGTAGGTAGTTACGTTAGGTGTGTGTAGCCGGGAGGGACTCACCAGGCTGATCGCCACCCCGGTGGTGCTGATAAATGACTGGAGGGCGAGGCAGCAGGGCATGCTGGGCTGCGAGCTGGCCGAGGGTTGGATGCATAGGTTCAAACTCACCCCCAAGAGGAACCACCCCATCCAGAACCATTAGCCCACCAGCAACCAACCCAGCAGCAACCAGTCCTTCAATTATCAGTCCATCAAGAACCAATCTGAGTAGTAGACAAAGCAGCTGGCGGGCAGTGAGGATAGAAGGCAGGAAGTGGTGGGGGAGTTGGGACAAGTGCAGAAGGAGAGAGGGGACTCGGAGGAGTAGGAGGAGAATGAAGTGGAGCGGAAGTTGGGAGGACAGAGGGTGGGCGAGTGCATTGAGGTGAACTTCAAGGGGTTGCTGAAGAACGAGTATCTGTAGGACGCCTCGACCATCTGCCGGTGCAAGATCTACGACAAGAGTTGCGAGCGGTGCTGGCTGTAGCGGGAGGGCAGGTACCACTTCTTCAGCAAGAAGACCAACCGCATCATCAGCATCCCGGCCGCGCTCATGCTCCACCCCTGATTTATATTGCATCGAGTACAGCACATGCCCTACTGATAGCATCACACGCCCTACTGATAGCATCACATGCCCGACTGATAGCCACGTACAGCACATCATACATACATCATATAACATCACATAACATCACATAACATCACCCATGCATCAGCTCAGCAGCAGAGAATCAGTTCAGCAGGGGTTGGGGTTGGGGGTT
>Ga0316217_10002011_pt1 | contig 25290 bp, 15 predicted proteins | sample 1anoAmetaG_FD_203633 | JGI IMG/M metagenome (GOLD analysis project Ga0316217, IMG submission 203633) | Freshwater microbial communities from Trout Bog Lake, Wisconsin, USA - 1anoA | ecosystem: Environmental > Aquatic > Freshwater > Lake > Hypolimnion/Profundal zone | place: USA: Wisconsin...
ACGGCCACCTCAACCAACGGCAATATTATTTTTGCTTCCACGGTGACCGGCAATCAGAGTTTGACGCTGAATGCCCTATCCGGCAACGGCACCGTGACGTTGGATGGGAACTTGACGAACCTCACCAGTCTGACGGTGGATTCGCCTTACCTTGTTCTGGACGGACTGATTTCCAATTCCACCACGCTGAATAATAACTCGCAGAACCAGAACGTACACGTCCAGACCGGTGGATCGATCAACAACGGTGTTGCCCTGGCGGCTTCTGGAGGCAACTTGACGATCGATCCGGGCACCTACAACCAAGGCGGCGATAGCGGGGGGATTTCGATTGGCAAGTCATTGACGATCGGCAACACCAGCGGACTGTCTGGAAACATGACCGCCAATTCCTGGACGTTCGGCATTGGCAACGCGGCCACGCCGGTGACCTTGAACGGCGCGTTTGTGGCGGTGGGCAACGGCAGCATCATCGCCAACGCGGCGGTGACGTTGGGTGGAAACGTGACGGCGACTTCGACCGGCGGCGGCAGCATCGATTTTGCCTCAACCGTAAACGGCCATCAGAGCTTGGTGGTGAGCAGCACGGGGAACACGACGTTCGGTGCGGCGGTGGGTGCCAACACGGCGTTGCGCAGCCTGAGTGCAGGCAACGGCACCATTGATCTGCAAAGCAACGTCAGCACGACCGGCAACCAGACGTACACCGGCGCGGCGGCATTGACGGGTAATGTGACGCTAAGCTCCACCGGCGGGAATATCGACTTCACGTCAACTTTGACCGGTTCCGGCTTTAATTTGACCGGCAGCAGCAGCAACACCACTTTCGGCGGCAACGTGAGCGGTGTCAATAATCTGACGACCACCAGCAGTACCATCACCAACCTGGGCAATGTCAGCACCACCGGCAACCAGAGCTACGGTGCGGTGACGTTGCTGGGCAATGCCACGCTGAGCGGCGGTAGCATCAGCTTCGCTTCGACGGTGAACGGCAGCGGTTACAGCCTGACTGGCAACAGCAGTAACACCAGTTTCGCCGGCAATGTCGGCAACGTGAGCATCCTTGACACCACCGGCAGCGCTAATACCAACTTGGGCAACACCAGCGGCAACATCAGTGTGAGTACCAGCGGCAACCAGAGCTACGGCCCGGTAACCCTGGCGGGGAACGTCACCTTGTCCGGCACCAACATCAACTTGGTCATGTTAGCTGGTGGCAACCATAGTCTGACCGCCAGCGGCACCAACAGCACCAGTTTCGCCGGCAATGTCGGCAACGTGAGCATCCTTGACACCACCGGCAGCGCTAATACCAACTTGGGCAATGCCAGCGGCAACATCAGCGTGAGTACTAACGGCAACCAGAGCTACGGCCCGGTAACCCTGGCGGGGAACGTCACCTTGTCCGGCGCCAACATCAATTTGATCACTTTGTCCGGCGGCAACAATAGCCTGAGCGCCAGCGGCACCAACAGCTCCAGTTTCGCCGGCAATGTCAGCAACGTGAGCATCCTTGACACCACCGGCAGCGCTAACACCAATTTGGGCAACACCAGCGGCAACATCACCGTGAATACCAACGGTAACCAGAGCTACGGCCCGGTAACCCTGACGGGGAACGTCACCTTGTCCGGCGCCAACATCAACTTGGTCACTTTGTCCGGCGGCAACCATAGCCTGACCGCCAACGGGACCAACAGCACCAGTTTCGCCGGCAATGTCGGCAACGTGAGCATCCTTGACACCACCGGCAGCGCTAACACCAACATAGGCAATGCCAGTGGCAGTATCAGCGTGGGTACCAGCGGTAACCAGAGCTATGGCCCGGCGACATTGCTTGGCAAGGCTACGCTGGTTTCCAGCGCTGGGACTATCGATTTCACAGCGGTTTTGGACGGTGGGAATAACAGCCTAAGCACCAGCGGCAACACCGTCTTCACGGGCGTGTTGAACAATCTCAGCAGCCTGAGTACCGGCAACGGCAGCGTGACACTGGATGCGAACGTGAGCACGACGGGCAACCAGACCTACGGCGGCGCGGTGACCTTGGGCGGAGATGTCACGGCAACTTCAATCGCAGGAAATATCACTTTCACTTCGACTTTGGATGGGCCGCATAACCTGATCGGGGTTGCGGCGGGCAATCTATCGTTCCAGGCCGTGGGCAACAGCACGGCATTACTTAGTTTGGACACCACCGGCAGCAGCAACACCGTCCTGTGGGGCAATGTGACCACCAGCGGTGACCAGAACTACGGCACCGGAATCCTGGAAGCAAATGTGACGTTGACCGGCAGCTTGATTCAGGACAACAACTTGAACCCCAATGGTTTCACGCTGACGGTAAAACCCTATGGGAATGGTAGTATCTTCTTGGATGGCAACTATAGCGGCAATCAGGACTACAACGGCCCGGTGGTTCTGATCGGCAACGTGACGTTCAGCAATGGGAATGACACTTTCGGCTCCACGGTGAACGGCAACGAAAGCGGCGTACAGAGCTTGTTGATCGTCAACACCGGCAATACCACGACCAGCACGACGTTTGACGGTGCCGTGGGCAATTTGGTTCCGCTTAGCAGTCTGAGCGTTGGCGGCAATGTGACCGTGACGCTGGGTGGCAACGTGAGCACCACTGGCAGCCAGACCTATGGCGGCGCGGCAACTTTGGCGGGTAACGTGACGCTAAGCTCCAGCGGCGGAAACATTAGCCTTGCTTCGACGGTGAATGGCAGTGGATTCAATCTGACCGGCAATAGCAGCACGACCAGTTTCGCCGGCAACGTCAGCGGCGTGAGCATTCTGGACACCACCGGCAGCGCTAACACCAGCTTGGGCAACGCCAGCGGCAATATCAGCGTGAGCACCACCGGCACCCAGAGCTACGGCGCGGTAACCCTGACGGGGAACGTCACTTTGTCCGGCACCAACATCAACTTGGTCAATTTGGCCGGCGGCAACAATAGCCTGACCGCCAGCGGCACCAACAGCGCCAGTTTCGCCGGCAACGTTAGCGGCGTGAGCATCCTGAACACCACCGGCAGCAATAACACCAGCCTGGGCAATGCCAGCGGCAATATCAGTGTGAGCACCAGCGGCAACCAGAGCTACGGCGCGGTAACCCTGACGGGGAACGTCATCGCAACCGCCAGCGGGAATGCCACCATCGGCTTCGCTTCCACGGTGGCTGGCGGCAATCACACCCTGACGGCCAGCAGCGGCGGTAACATCATCTTCGCCAACGCCCTGAGCAATTTGAGCAGCCTGACGGCCGGCAACGGCAGCGTGACACTGGAGGGCAGCGTCAGTACCGCTGGCGACCAGAATTACAACGGTCCGGTGACGCTGGACGCAGGAGTGACGGCCACCTCCCAGAGCGGCAATATTCTCTTTGCTTCCACGGTGACGGGCAATCAGCGGTTGACGCTGAATGCCCTATCCGGCAACGGCACCGTGACGTTGGATGGGAACTTGACGAACCTTACCCGTCTGACGGTGGATTCGCCTTACCTTGTTCTGGACGGACTGATTTCCAATGCCACCACGCTGAATAATGGTAATGATTCGCGCAACCTGAACGTGCATGTCGAGAATGGCGGATCGATCAGCAACGGTGCCACCCTGGCATCTTCTAGCGCCACGCTGAGCATCAATCCCGGCGCTTACAACCAGGTTGGCGATAGCAGTGGCGTTTCGATTAATCAGTCATTGACGATCGGTAACACCAGTGGCCTGGCAGGAAACATGACGGCCAATTCCTGGACGTTTGGCAATGCGGCTTCCCAGCAAGTGACGCTGCATGGAAACTTTACCACGGTGGGCAACGGCGGCATCACCGTCAATGCCGCGGTGACGCTGGGTGCGGATGTGACGATGAGTTCCAGCGGTGGCAACGTGACTTTCACCAACACACTGGATGCCAAGACGGCAGGCGGCCAGGCGTTAACCGTCACTGCCGGCGGTAACGTGACGTTCGATAAAGTCGTAGGCAACACGGCACTGGCCAGCTTGGACGCCACCGCCGGCAACGTGATAGACCTTAACGGCGTGATTGTGAACACCGCAGCCGGCCAAACCTATCACTCGCCGGTGGTTTTGGGCAACAATGGCAACTTGGCCACCACGGCGGCTGGCGGCGACATTACTTTCGCCGGTACGGTGAATGGCAACACGCCAGGCGGCCAATCGCTGACGGTTAACGCCACCCTGGGCAACGTCACGTTCGATGCGGCGGTGGGCAACCGTACGGCACTGGCCAGTTTGGACGCCACGGCACCCGACGCAATTGCGCTCAACGGCGGCAATATCACCACCACCGGCAACCAAACCTATCACTCGCCGGTGGTTATGGTCAGCAGCGCCAACTTGACTACCATGGCGGCCGGCGGCAACGTTACTTTCATCAGCACGGTGAATGGCAATACGATCGGCGGCCAATTGCTGACGGTTAATGCCACCCTGGGCAACGTCACGTTCGATGCGGCGGTGGGCAACAGCACGGCCTTGGCGAGTTTGCAGGCCACGGCGGGCGGCGTGATTGACCTTAACGGCGTTATTGTGAACACCACGGGAAGCCAAACCTATAACACTCCGGTGGTTCTGGGCAACAATGGCAATTTGACCACCACGGTCGGTGGCGACGTTACTTTCATCAGCACGGTGAATGGCAACACGTCCGGCGGCCAAGCGCTGATGGTCAATGCCGGCGGCAACGTGATCTTCGACAAGGCGGTTGGCAACACGGCCCTGGCGAGTTTGCAGGCCACGGCGGGCGGCGTGATTGACCTTAACGGCGTTATTGTGAACACCACGGGAAGCCAAACCTATAACACTCCGGTGGTTCTGGGCAACAATGGCAATTTGACCACCACGGTCGGTGGCGACGTTACTTTCATCAGCACGGTGAATGGCAACACGTCCGGCGGCCAATCGTTGACGGTCGATGCCACCTTGGGCAACGTCACGTTCGGTGCGGCGGTGGGCAACAGTGCGGCCTTGGCCAGCTTGGACGCCACGTCGGGCAACGGCAGCGTGCTTAACCTCAACGGCGATTTTGTCATGACCACGGGTAGCCAAACCTATCACTTGCCGGTGGTTCTGGGCAACAATGGCAACTTGACCACCACGGCGGCTGGCGGCGACGTTACTTTCATCAGCACGGTGAATGGCAACACGACAGGCGACCAATCGTTGACGGTGGATGCCACCCTGGGCAACGTCACGTTCGATGCGGCGGTGGGCAGCAGCGCGGCCTTGGCGAGTTTGCAGGCCACGGCGGGCGGCGTGATTGACCTGAACGGGGTGATCGTAAACACCACGGGCAGCCAAACCTATAACACTCCCGTGGTTCTGAGCAACAATGGCAATTTGACCACCACGGTCGGTGGCGACGTTACTTTCATCAGCACGGTGAATAACACGACAGGCGACCAATCGCTGACGGTTGCTGCCACCGGCGGCAACGTCACCTTCGATGCGGCGGTGGGCAACGGCGCGGCTTTGGCCAGCTTGGACGCCACGGCGGGCACCAGCAGCGTGATTGACCTGAACGGCGGCAGTGTGAACACGACGGGCAGCCAGACCTATCGCTCGGCGGTGATTCTGGGCAACAATGGCAATTTGACGACCACGGCGGCGGGTGCCAACATCACTTTCATCAGCACGGTGGATGCCAAGACGTCAGGCGGCCAATCGCTGATGGGCCACGCCAGCGGCGTGCTGACGTTCGATGGCGTGGTGGGCGGGTTGGTGGGCGGCAATACCGCGCTGAACAACCTGACCATCAGAGCTAGCGTGATTGACCTGAATGGCGCTAGCGTCAACACCACGGGTAACCAAGCCTATAACTCGCCGGTGAGCCTCAGCAATAGCGATACTCTCACGGCTGGCGGCAATGTTACTTTTGGCAACACGGTAACTGCCGGCACGTCCGGCGTTCAGTCGTTGACGGTCCACGCGACCGGCAACGACAGCACCGTGACCATTGACGCGAACGTGAACAATCTGGCCAGCCTGACGGTGGATTCGCCGAATATCACTTTGGATGGCCTGATTTCCACGACGACGCTGGTGGGTAATGGCGGTAATTTGAGCAACCTGAACGTGCATGTCGAGAATGGCGGATCGATCAACAATGCCGACAGCCTGGCGTCTTCTGGAGCCACGCTGAACATCGATCCGGGCACCTACGAACAGGGTAACGACAGCATTGGCGTTACGATTGACAAGTCATTGACGTTGAATGTGGGTAACGCCAGTGGATTGACTGGAACCGTGACGGCCAATTCCTGGGAGTTTGGCAATGCGGCTTCCCAGCAAGTGACGCTCAACGGCAATTTTGCGGCTGCGGGTAGCGGCTGCATCACTTTCAGCGGGAACATGACGTTGAATGGCAATTTTGCGACGATGGGCAGCGGCAGCATCACCATCAATGCGCCGGTGACCTTGAGTGGCAACGTGATCCTGTCCACTGGAAGCGGGACCGGGCCGAACATACCAAACGGCGGCGGCGACATCGCCTTCGGTAACGCCGCGGTCAACAGCAACGGCAACGGTGCTTATGGCCTATTTGCGTACGCTGGCATGCCAGCCTCGGTACCCACCGTAACGGAAGTAACGCCGCCTGCCAGCGGCGGCAACATCATCCTCGGGGTTGGCAGCCAAATTGGTAATACGACTACGACGCAGCTCAGCGCGTTGACGTTGGTGGCCGCTGATCAAATCGAGATCAAAGCGCCGCCTGGTTTGGGCAGCACCGGTACCATCACACTTTGGCAAGGCGACGTGTCGGCCCCAGCCAATCTCAATAACGCGACGGCTAACGACGCCAATCTGAATCTGACCAATTTCCAAGTTGACCTTGGTGAATTGCATGGTGACTATGGTAAGCTGACGGATAATGGTGGTATCAACGAAGACGTCGCGTCACAGATTGCCGGCTTGAGCGACCAGCCGTCGGCGCCGTCCACACCGGCGGGCGAACGGCTGACCGCGGCGCAGATACGGGATTTGATCGACTTGTACGTCAATGCCGTGGATGGTCCGCCCACCCCAGGGATGGATCACATCGACCACTGGGGGGCTCCGCTACAGCCGCGGATATTAGTGGACCTGCCCACCCACGACGATCCGAACCCGGACGTTACCGCTCCGCGCATCTCTGGCAGGGCGGCCCAGGCGGCGATCGATCTTTACCACTATATCTTCACCCGTCCCGCCGCCGTGGTGCCGGGAATTCAGCCTGCGGGCAAGTCCAAACGCCGCCACATCGATGAATTCGGTGACGACATAAAGACCGCCGTCGGAGAATTTAACAAGCAAGCCGGCAAAACGGATCCTGTGGCCTTTGCAAACTATGTGGACAGCGGCAAGGCCGGCGCGTCGCTTCGCAAAGACTTGGATGACATGCGCCGACTCGCGCACATGATCGATACCATGGGACTGAACTCCCGCGAGGCGCTTGCTTCTAAGAGAGGGTGGACGTCCGACGCGACGCCGGACGGCCTGCCGGGCAAACTCAAAAATCTGACGGACAAGGAAAAGGACTCTTGGTTGCTGGACGTGCTCAATGCGCCGACCGCCAGCGTGGCGCAGGTGCGATGAAGGACCGAGCGATTAAGCGGTTTGGCATCCAGGCGGATGATGTGCTATGGCAGAGTTGGATATCCAATCTTTTCTGACCCCGATCTCGGCTGCCGAGCCGTGCGGTCCGGATCTCTCGAATGATCCGGAGTGTGCGGCGTTTTTGCTGGAGATGCGCGATCCCGGCGCCGGCGCCGGCGATTATGCGGACGTCGTTGATGACGATTCAGCGGTTTGGATGTCTGTCGCCGAACGTGCCGAAAATTGGTTGAAAAAGTCAAAGAATATCTGGGTGGGTGTCTATCTGACCTTGGCGCTATTGAAGCTTGATGAGTTGCAGGGGTTTGCCGGCGGATTGGAACTCCTGCGCGGTTTCCTCGAAAAATTTGCCGCCGAACTTCAGCCGCGGGGCGAACCGGAGGATCCCTATCCGATCCAGCAGATCAATGCCTTGTCGGCCTTGGCGGGCGAGCGTTTTCGCAAGGCGATTTATGCCGCCAGGTATGGGCCGCATACCCTGCGTGACTTTCTCATCGCCGATGGGCAATTGAATGCCGCCCCCGAGGCGGCAACACCGGTGGATTTACCGGCGATGCAAGCGGCCTGGGCGGCTTTCAAGGAAAGTTCCCCCGAAGTGGCCGCGGCACAGATCAGCACACTTAAGGCGGTGGCCGAGCATCTGGGATTTCTCCGCGCCTATGTGCAAAATCAATCCGGTCCCGAGCATCGCGACGATCTGGCGGATTTGTCTACCAAGTTGCAGCGCGCTTTCGAGGTCGCCGTGGGAGCCGGCACGGCGTCGGTCCGGGCTAATCTGGAGCCGCGGAATGACCCCGCCGCCGCGGCCACACCGGTGGCCCGCGATGGTGAAATTCGCTCGCACGACGATGTCATTCAAGCCTTGCAGCGCATTTGCCAGTTCTATGACAAGCACGAACGCATTAGCCCGGTGCCGTTGCTTTTGCAGCGTGCCATGCGCCTGGTGCCCATGAATTTCCTGGACGTGGTGGGCGATTTGCTCCCGGACCGGGTGGCGGAGATCGAGAAACTGGCGGGGCTGAATGAGGACAAGAGTAAAACCTGAGTAGTATTACCCGAACGCTTTCTTTGAAAGCAAGGAGTTTGGCTATGGCAAAACGTGGAAGTCAGGACAAGGTGAAATCTCGTGTCAACATCAAATACGAGGTCGAGACCGGCGGCGCTAAAGAGTTGATCGATCTGCCGTTTGTGATCGGTGTCATGGCCGACCTGTCGGGCCAGCGCGATCCCAAGGATGGCCAGCCCAAGGATCCGTCCAAGCCCGACAAGATCGCCAACGTTTTCAAACCGCTGGAGAGCGGCGACCGCAAGTTCGACGAGTTTACCCATGAGAATTTCGACAGCCGGATGAAGGGCATCTCGCCGCGCGTGGCGGTGCAGGTTCCCAACGTGCTGTCGGAAGACGGCGGCAATCTGAACGTCGAGTTGCGTTTCCAGAGTATGGACGATTTTTCGCCGGCGGCCATCGCCCGCAACGTCGCCCCGCTGAAAAAAATCCTGGACGCCCGCACGCAACTGGCCAACTTGCTGGTGTTTATGGATGGCAAACCGGATGTCGAGGCCAAAATCGCCGCGCTGTTGCAAGACCAGACTTTGCTGAGTGCCATTGCCAGCGGCGCGGCTAACCCAACCCCAAACGATGGAGGAAAGTCCAATGGCAAGTAATCCCGCTACCGAAAAAGCCCCGGCCGTGGCCGAAACCACGGCAGCCAGCAGTCCCTTGGGCGGTTGGCTCCAGGAAAAGTTCCGGCCGGATGTCGCCGCTAATCCCGAGGTTCGCCAGAGCGTGGAATCGCTGGTGACGCTGGCGCTGGCCAAGACCGTTCTGGTCTCCGATGATGCGGTGCGCACAATCAAGGCGATCATTGCCGACCTGGACAAAAAGCTTTCCGCGCAGGTGAATTTGATCCTGCACTCGCCCGCTTTCCAGCAGTTGGAAGGCAGTTGGCGCGGGTTGCATAGCCTGGTCATGAAGAGCGATCTGAATTCCAAACTGATGATTCGGGTCTTGAACGTTTCCAAGGATGAAGTGCGCAAAAGCTTGGCCAAGTACGATGGCGAACGCTGGGATAAAGGCCCGTTATTCCAGAAACTTTACCAGAAGGAATACGGCACACCGGGCGGGCAACCTTACGGGGCGCTCATTGGCGACTACGAATTCAGTCACGGTCCGGCCGATGTGGGGATTCTTTCCGGCATGGCCAAGATTGCCGCAGCGGCGCATGCGCCGTTTATCACCGCCGCTTCACCGGCGGTTTTGAAACTGGATAGCTGGCAGGAATTGCCTGACATTACCGACGTGGCCAAGAAGTTCACCCCGCCGGAATATGCCGCCTGGCGCTCGTTGCGCGATCACGAAGATTCGCGTTATTTAGGCTTGGCCTTTCCACGGTTTATGTCCCGGCTGCCCTATGGGCAGAAATCCAATCCCGTGGATGAATTTGCGTTTGAAGAAGATACCGGTGTGGGTGATACCAAACGCTATGCCTGGTCCAATGCCGCCTACGCCATGGGTATGAACATCGCCCGTTCGTTTTCCGATTACGGGTGGACGTGCAACATTCGTGGCGTGGATTCCGGTGGCCGGGTCGAAGGCCTGCCCGTTTCGGTATTTGAGACCGACGATGGCGGCCAGGATCAGGTTTGCCCCACGGAAGTGACCATTACCCAAAGCCAGGAAATGGAATTAGCTAACGTTGGCTTCATGCCGTTGTCTCACTTTAAGAACACGGACTATGCGGCCTTCGTTGGCGCACAGTCATTACAGAAGCCCAAGGAATATTCCGGTGATAAGGAAGCGACTTCCAATGCGCGGATCAGTGCCCGGCTTCCGTATTTGTTCGCCTCGTGCCGGTTTGCCCATTTCCTGAAGGTAATGGTCTACCGGATGGCCGGCAAAAACATGGAACGCGAGGATGTGGAAAAGGAATTGAATCGGTGGATTACGACTTATGTCTTGGATGATCCCAAGAACGCCACCGACGATCAGAAAGCCGAAAGACCCCTGCGCGATGCCCGCGTTGAGGTCAACGAGATTGAAGGCGATCCGGGCTTTTACACCGCCAAGTTCTATCTGCGTCCGCATTTCCAACTGGAAGGCGTGGATGTGTCTTTGCGGCTGGTGGCCAAGTTGCCTGGCAAGAAGGCTTAGGTGGAGTGCGCTGTTTATGCTAACAATCAGTTGAGCCGGCGTTCTGGCCGCGTGTGCGGTTGGGCGCGACTCATCGTCTTAAACGTGAGGAGATCGGTATGTCGTTTAATGCATTTATCCATGTGGATGGCGTCGAAGGTGAAGCCACGGAAGAGGGCCACGAGAAGTGGATTGCCGTCAGCACGTACCAATTCGGGGTCAGCCAGCAAAGCATGATGAGCGGTGGCCACGGTGGTCGTCAAGGCGGCAAGGCCGACTTCAACCCGCTGACTTTCACCCATACCATTGATAAGGCTTCACCGACGCTGTCGCTGTACTGCGCCAATGGCAAGCAAATCGCCAAGGTGACACTGGAAGCGTGTACTGCCACCGGCAAGAAAACCAAATTCGCTTCGGTGGTTCTGGAGAACGCCATGGTCTCCAGCGTGCAAGTGAATGGTGCCAGCACGGATGATTCGGCGCGGCCGACCGAGACCGTGGCGTTGGTTTACGACAAAATCACTTGGACTTATTCGCCGATGAAGCCTGATGGTAGCCCGGCCGCCGAAGCCAAACAGGGCTGGGATATCGCCAAGAACAAGCAAGTCTAGCTTGTGATTAGCCGATGGTCCAGATTGTTTGGCACGAGCTTGGTGATCAGCATAGGCCCGGAGTCTGTCGATTGACTCCCGGCCTTTTGTTTCGGTAGGCAGCGGTGACGCAAGGCGTGGAAGTTGTTTAGGTAAGCATTATGGCGGTTGACTACCTGCAAAACGCGCGGGACGTGTTTCATGGCGGGCATCCCCAGGAGGCGGTGGCGGCACTGCTGCCGGGAGTGCGCGCTAACCCTGAGTCCGCACCTTTGCGGATGCTGCTGTTTCAACTGTATGCCGTGCTTGGCCAGTGGGAACGCTGCGAAAACCAATTGCAGATCATGGTGCAGTTGGATCCCAAGCTGGCCTACTTGGAGAAAGTGTACCTGCCCGCCATCCGTTGCCACGCCGCGCGGGCGGCGATTCTTGCCGGCACGCAGCTGCCGATTGTCCTGGGTGAACCACCACAATGGATTGCTGCGCTGGTTCGTGGTAACCAACTTCTGTCCGGCGGGCAAGGGAGTGATGGCTGCGCCATCCTTCGGGAAGCGCGCAAGGCCGTGGCCGGCATTACCGCCGTGGTCAACGGTGTTTCCGGCCAAGGCCTCTGTGATGCCGATATCCGCTATGGTCCGATTTTTGAAGCTATCGTGAATGGTGTTTACTACTGGGTTCCCATCACGCGGGTCAAGGAAATCACCAGCGATCCGCCGCGGCAGATCTGCGATACGCTGTGGCTGCCGTGCCAGTTTACCTGGGACAATGGTGGCACGGCGGTCGGCCTGATGTTGACCCGTTATCCCGGCAGCGAATCGACCGATGATGCGGAATTGCAGCTTGGCCATCGCACCGATTGGTGCGAAGAAGACGAAGGCAGCATGATCGGCACCGGCCAGCGGATTTTGTCATCCGGCGACACGGAAGTTGCTATTCTGGACGTTCGGTCGTTACGCATCGATTTGCCGGAACCACCGGTCGCCGCCAATGCAAAGTGAAGATCGTATGGTCATAACGTCTTCTAAAAAACGCTTGAAGCCGTTCCTCTTGGAACGCCTTACCGACGATGCGGCCGGCGCGCGTGTACGGGCCGCGGAATATGCCGCGCGGATGCCCGAACAGGTTCTCTCTCCCCAGCAGTACCGGGATTCGGTGCTGCATGATCTGCAAAAACTGTTCAATTCGCACGCACTGCCTGTGGCGGAAGACGTCGAAAAATACCCCGCTGTGGCACGCTCGGTGGTGAACTATGGAATGCCTGATATCGCCAGTATGTTTATCGAAGGTATTACCATAGCCGAATTGCAGCGGATGATCACGCGCGTGATCGAGCGTTTTGAGCCGCGCATTCTCCCGCATACTCTCAAAGTGACGGTTCGAGATGGCTCGGCCACGGAGTTGCTGTCCGGCGTGCAGGTGGAAATCGAGGCGGAAATCTGGGCTGTGCCCATGCCCGAATTGATCTTCCTGAAAACGGAAATTGATTTTGGCACCGGAAAGATCGAAGTGAAAACCCAGTAAACGAGAGTTGGGTGTATGGACCGGCAATTTATTGAGTATTACGAGAAGGAATTGCTGCATCTCCGCGAGATGGGCGCGGAGTTTGCCGCGGCCAATCCGATTATCGCTAAACAACTGGCAATCGATGAATTCGGGGTTCAAGATCCTTATGTGGAACGGCTGCTGGAAGGTTTCGCGTTTATGGCGGCGCGGATCCAATTGAAGATGGATGCGCAGTTCCCACGTTTCACCGAGGCGATGCTGGCTAGCGTTTTCCCGCATTTGCTGGCACCCACACCGTCGATGACCATCGTGCAGTTTCAACCCGAGTTGGCCGATGGATCCATCGCCGCGGGTTTTCCCATTCCCCGCGGCACCGTGCTGCGCAGCCGCGGCTTGCATCGCACCGCCGCCACCAGCCTCTGTGAATTTCGCACCGCGCATCCGGTGACGCTTTACCCGCTCCGGGTTGCCGAAGTGCAGTACCATGCCCGCGACATGGGTGTACTGGGATTACCACCCGGCCTGAAAGCCAAAGCGGCGCTGCGCTTTCGCATCCAAACTAGCACCTTCAAGCCCATTTCCAGCTTGAACCTATCGGAACTAACCGTCTATTTTGGCGGTTCCTCAGGTCTAAACACCAAACTCTATGAATTGGTTTTTGGCCGCGCTATGCAACTGGTGGTGCAACCGGCCACCCGGCCGGTCAAGACGCAATGGGTGCTGGAGGATTGGCGGCAACCGGTTGGTTTCGATGATGCCGATGCCATGTTGCCCTTTAATGCCCAGTCGTTTCAAGGCTATCGGTTGCTGAAGGAATATTTCTCTCTCTACCAAAGGTATCTCTTCCTCAAGATCGGCAAGCTGGATAAGGCGGTGCAGTCTTGCGAGTCGGACAGCTTGGATATCATCATCACCCTGAATTCGCAGGAGCCGCAGCTTGAGGGATTGGTATCCCTGGAAAATATTGCGCTGTTCTGTGCGCCGGCGGTGAATTTGTTCCCGCGTGAGGCGGATCGCATTCAAATTAATCCCCAGCAATTTGAGTTCCCGGTGATCGTCGATCGCAACCGCGCGCGCGACTACGAAGTCTACGATGTGAAATCGGTTACGGGGTTTGGCGCCTCGCAACTGGAGCGGCAGGAATTCGCGCCGTTTTATGCGGCGCACGATGTTAATTCCGGCGGTTCGGGTCGGGGCGCTTATTTCAGCACCCACCGCATCCCCCGTGCCTTGTCGGAGCGAGAACAGCGTATGGGCCGCCGTTCGGCTTACCTTGGCAGCGAAGTCTGGCTGTCCCTGGTCGATGCCAAAAATGCCCCGTTCCGCACCGATTTGCGGCAATTAGGCGTTTCCGTACTCTGCACCAACCGCGATTTGCCCGAGCATCTTCAGCTTAACCCGCGCGACGAGTCGGCGTTTTCCTGGGAGATGGGCGGGCCCATCAAAGCCGTACGCTGCATGGTTCCACCCACGCAGCCGCGCGAATCCTGGGGCGCATCCGATCGCTCCTGGCGACTGATCAACCACCTAGGGCTGAACTATTTGTCGCTGTGCGATAACGATGAAAAACAGGGCGCGGCGGCGCTGCGCGAAATGCTCGCCCTTTACGGCGATACTGGCGACAAACCGCAACGTCACCAGATCGATGGCGTGCGGCGCATCTTTGCCCGGCCCGTCAGCCGCCGGGTGCCCGCTCCCGGCCCCATTGTCTTTGCCCGCGGGCTGGAAGTGAATTTGTTGATGGACGAAGCGATGTTTGAAGGCGTCGGGGTGTTTCTCCTTGGTGCCGTGCTGGAACGTTTCTTCGCCCGTTATGTTTCCATGAATACCTTTACCGAAACTGTGTTAACCACGTTGGAACGTGGAGAGGTCATGCGATGGCCGCCGACATTAGGCAAACGAAACCTGCTCTGAACGGCTCTGCCGGCACCGATGGTCCCGCGGCGCCCACGCCGCCGGTGGGCCTGCCCGCCGATGTGTTGGCGTTCTATGCCGAGTTGGCCAGAGCGCCGTGGCGGTTTGATTTTTTCCATGCTATCCGGGTGATTGACGGCCTCAATCAACAGAGTCCACGAACCGGCACGGCGGCGCGCCCAGCTTTTGAAGCATTGCGGTTCTGTCAGGAACCCTCACTGGGATGTGAAGGCAGTTCGATAGCGGGTTTTCAACCGGGCTTGCCGGCCTCGGTAAATATGCCCGCGCGGCCGCCACGGCTTAAAGTTAACTTTATGGGGCTGCTTGGAGCTAACGGTCCGATGCCGCTCTATTTCACCAAGTATGTCCGCGAGCGCCGCAACCGCGGCGACCATGGCATCGCGCGTTTTCTGGACATCTTCCACCACCGCATGGTCTCCCTCTTTTATCGCGCTTGGGCCATGCACCAACGCACGGTGGCTTTTGATCGGCCCGGTGACGACGCCTATCGGCAATACTTGGGCGCGCTGATTGGTCGTGGTACGCCGGTGTTCTGGGATCGCGATCGCGTTACCGATGTTGCCAAACTGCACTTTGCCGGGCGCTTGTCGGCCCCGACGCGCAACGCCGATGGCTTGGCGGCGATCCTTGCCGCCTATTTCGGTGTGCCCGTCCACGTGCAGCAATCCATTGGGCAGTGGATCGACATTCCTCTGGAAAACCGCTGCTTCCTTGGCGTGGCCCCCAGTGGTTGCCATCTGGGAACCGATGCCATTCTCGGCGCCAAAACCTACGATTACCAGCGGCGCTTTCGCATCCGCATGGGACCCATGCGTTTTGCCGATTACACCCGGCTTTTGCCCAACGGCGATAGCGTCAAACGGCTGATTGCGTGGGTGCGCAATTATTGTGGAGATGAATTTGATTGGGGCGTACAACTGATTCTTGCTGCCGCCGAAGTTCCGCGGCTTAAGCTCGGATCGGTTGGTGCGTTGGGATGGTCAACGTGGCTGACTAATGAGCCGGTTGCGGTCAATCGCGGTGATCTTGTGCAAGACATAGGCGATACCGATTCACCGGTAAGCACTGCACTCGTGGCCTGGAGTCAGATGTGAGACAAGTTATCCACAGGAGCTAGTTATGGCAGAGATTCGACGCGAGTTGGTATTCGGGAAGCTGAACAGCATTGCTTACGGTGCTTTGGACAGTGCCTTCGTGTTTGCCAAGCTGCGTGGTAATCCGCGCGTGGAGTTAATCCACTGGATTCATCAGATCATTCAAGTCCAGGATTCGGATCTGGCGGTCATCCTTCGCCATTTTGAAAAAGAGTCCGGCCTGAACATCGGGCGACTGGCTACGGATATCACGCGCACGCTGGACCGGATGCCGCGCGGCAATACCTCCTTTGTTGCCGGCTCCGTGCATCTGGAAAACGTGATGAAAGAGGCTTGGCTCTATAGCACGCTGATGTTTGCTCAACCGGTGATTCGCACCGGCCATCTGCTGCTGGCCATGTTTAAGACGGCGGAACTCAAACCGGTGGTCGAGGCGATTTCGCCTGAGTTTGCCAAGATCAACATTAATTTCGTCGCCGATAATTTTGCCAAGCTGCTGGCAACGTCCGCCGAGCAATCGTTAATCGCGCAGGATGGCAGTTCGATTGGCGCTGGGGCGGGAGCCGCTCCGGGCGAGACCAGTGCCGCCGCCGCGCCGGCCATGGGCCGGCAGGAAGCCCTGGCCAAATATTCCGAAGACCTGACCGCCAAGGCCCGCAGCGGCAAGATGGACCCCATAGTTGGCCGCGATGGTGAAATCCGCCTGGTGATTGACACGCTGATGCGCCGCCGGCAAAACAACCCGATCCTGACCGGTGAAGCCGGTGTCGGCAAAACCGCCGTGGTCGAGGGCTTTGCCCAGCGCGTGGCTTCCGGCGATGTGCCGCCGGCGTTGAAGGATGTTGCCGTTCATGCTTTGGATGTCGGGTTGCTCCAAGCCGGCGCGAGTATGAAAGGGGAATTCGAGCAGCGTTTGCGCCAGGTCATCGAAGAAGTGCAGGCCTCGCCCAAGCCGATCATTTTGTTTATTGACGAGGCGCACACGCTGATTGGCGCTGGCGGTGCCGCTGGCACCGGTGACGCGGCCAATTTGCTCAAGCCCGCCTGGGCGCGGGGAACCCTGCGCACCATCGCCGCCACTACCTGGGCCGAATACAAACGTTATTTTGAGAAAGACCCCGCGCTGACCCGCCGCTTTGAGGTCGTCAAAGTTGACGAGCCGGCCGAGGACAAGTGCGTGCGAATGATGCGCGGGATTGCCGGCGTGCAGGAAAAGCATCATCGCGTGCAGGTGTTGGATGAAGCGCTTCACGCGGCCGTTAAGCTTTCGCATCGCTATATTCCTGATCGGCAACTGCCGGACAAGGCGGTCAAACTGCTGGATACCGCTTGCGCCCGCGTGGCCGTATCGCAGAATGCGGTTCCGGCCGATGTGGAAGATTCCCGGCGGTGGATTGAAGCCATGGAGTCGGAGTTGGCATTGCTGGAACGTGAGTCGTCGGTGGGCGTGGATCATGAGGCTCGCCGCAAGGAACTGGCGACGCTGCTGACCGCGGAACGTTCCCGCCTGGTGGAATTGGAAGGCCGCTGGAAAAAGGAGCAGGAGTTGGTCACCCAAATCCTGGACATCCGGAAAAAACTCCGCGAAATTGCCGCCCGCGTGGATAACCCGCCCAAAGCCGATGCCACCCCGAGCGATACCGCCAAGCTGGCTTCAGCCGCGGCGCTGGCCGAGCGCGATAAACTGTTTGCCGACCACTTGTCATTGCAAACCAAATTGGCGGAACTGCAAGGCGAGTGGCCGTTGATTCTGCCCAGTGTGGATGCCCAGGCGGTGGCCAGCGTGGTCGCCGATTGGACCGGTGTTCCCGTTGGCCGCATGGTGAAGAACGAGATCGAGAGCGTGATGAAGCTGGCCGACACGCTGGAGAAACGTGTGATCGGTCAGCGTTACGCTCTGAACACCATTGCCAAGCGCATCCAGACCTCGCGGGCACAATTGGATAATCCTGCGCGTCCTATCGGTGTGTTCTTGCTCACTGGCCCCAGCGGCGTCGGTAAAACCGAGACGGCGCTGGCCCTGGCCGAAGCTCTCTATGGCGGTGAGCAGAACGTTATCACCATCAACATGAGCGAGTACCAGGAGGCTCACACGGTTTCCGGCTTGAAAGGCTCGCCCCCCGGTTACGTCGGCTACGGCGAAGGCGGCGTGCTCACCGAGGCCGTCCGCCGGCGGCCCTACAGCATCGTGCTGCTGGACGAAGTGGAAAAAGCCCATCCCGACGTGCATGAGCTGTTCTTCCAGGTGTTCGACAAAGGCATGATGGAAGACGGCGAAGGCCGGGTCATCGATTTCAAGAACACGATTATCCTGCTCACCAGCAACGTCGGCAGTGATCTAATCATGCGGCTCTGTAAAGACCCGGAACTGCTGCCGACTCCTGAAGGCATCACCAAGAGTCTGCGCGAACCATTGTTGAAAGTCTTCCCCGCGGCTTTGTTGGGGCGTTTGGTGACAGTTCCCTACTATCCGATCAGCGATAGTATGCTCAAGAGCATTATCCATCTGCAATTGGATCGAATCGCCAAGCGGGTCAATAGTGTCCACAGGATACCGTTTACCTACAACGAAGAGGTCGCCAAGCTGATTGCCGCCCGCTGCACCGAGGCCGAAAGCGGTGCCCGCGCGGTGGATGCCATCATCACGCACACCATTCTGCCGGCGCTAAGCGGCGAGTTCCTCAAGCGGATGATGGATGGCCAGGCCATCAAGAAGGTCAGCGTGGAAGCCCGCAATGCGGAGTTCTGCTATAACTTTGAATGAAATGATAGCGTGGATGCAAATGTCGGTTGCCACTTCCAGTTACGGTCTTCGACCCAACCCAGGCGCGAACACGCCTGGCTCACTGGGCACCAATGACCGCGCGGTTCCCAATAGCTCGGGCTTGCTCGCAGTCACGGCCGGGCCTGTTGGGGTGAACGATTCTTGCGACCCCAGGAAAACCTGTCAGGTTGGTCTGCAAGTCGGGTGGGTGGTAATGGACACGCGACCATTCCCAAGCGACGAGTATTTCGTGAAACTGGCGAGCAAAGACTTTGAGGGCTCGGTGGCTTGGCTCTACCTCGACACATCGGGCTTTGTCACGATTGGGAATGGCCATAATCTGGAGGCTGGCGGGAGTTCAGCCGTGGCACCACCGGCCGTGTTCCAGGTTAAATTCCTGGATAATCCCACGACGGATCAAATAGAGCAGGCGTGGCTTGCCATAAAAAAACGCCCCTCGGGCAAGCACCATCCCTGGACCGAGTTTGAGGATGTGACCAGTCTGCGCATTGATCCCGCAGAAATGCGGCGTCTGGCAGGGATCGATGTTGCTAATGCTTTAAGATATCTCAAATTGTCCTATTTGTTCCCGAATGTCGACGAGTATCCGGTGCCGGCGCGCGAAGCACTGTTAGATATGGTATTCAACATGGGCCCTGGCAAAAAAGGTGGCTGCAAAGGGCTTGCGCAGCCGCAGTATGCGGATTTACGAGCGGCGGTTTTGTACCGGGACTGGTTAACAGCGGCGCAAGAGTGCTACCGCGGCGGCGTTCTAAAGGCTCGGAATGACTGGACAAAGGCCCAATTCCTGGCCGCTGCGGATTGGGATCGCTTTGGCAACTCCCTGGATTCTAGCGAGTGTGTCTCGAAGCTTTGAAACGATCTTGAGGAAGCTTTGAGCTTCTTCCGGTGCTAGTTGCGACAATAACTGATGGATGGATTGAATTATGCCCTTAATCACACAAGAAAATCGTCGGCTGGCTGTATCCACGCCATTGGGCGACGACACGCTGCTGCTCACGCGGCTGAATGTGGTGGAACAGCTCAGCCGCCTGCCGGTGATCGAGCTGGATCTGCAAAGCACCGAGGCCACGGTGGATTTCAATGCCCTGCTGGGGATGAACGTTACCGTCCGCCTCGATATTCCCGACGCCGATCCACGCTACTTTAACGGGTACATATCCGCCTTCAAGCAGACCAGTACGGCTGCCGCATTCACCAATTTTCGGGCCACTGTGGTGCCCTGGCTGTGGTTCCTGTCCCGCACCGCCAATTGCCGCATCTTCCAGGAACAAACGGTCCCGGACATTATCAAGCAGGTGTTCAAAGACCATGGCTTTACCGATGTTGAAGACCGGCTTGGCAAGTCGTACCGCACGCGCGATTACACCGTGCAATACCGCGAGACCGATTTCAATTTCGTCTGCCGGTTGATGGAAGACGAGGGCATTTATTGGTTTTTCAAGCATAGTAACGGCAGCCATAAGCTGGTGCTCGGCGATTCACCCTCCTCGCACGATACTTTTCCCGGCTTTGCGACCATTCCTTATCGCCCCAACCGCGCCGGCGAAACCACGATGGATGGCATTCAATTCTGGTCGCTGTCCAAGGAGGTGCAGCCGGGCGTTTACGCCACCACTGATTTTGATTTCACCAGACCCAAGAAGGATTTGCTGCTGAGCGACACCAGTGCCGCCGAACATGCCAACGCCCACTATGAGATATTCGACTATCCCGGCGGCTACATCGAAACCGCTGACGGCCGGACTCTGGCCAAGGTGCGCATCGGCGAGTGGGCCGCCCAACACGAAATGTTCCATGCGGAGACCGAATTGCATGGCATCGCCACCGGCTATAAGTTTACCTTGGACGATCCTCCTTTTGCCGATCAAGAGGGCGACTACCTTATCCTGGGCATGACTCTCACGGCGAAAAACGACGCCTATGTCGCGGGCGGCGCCAGCGGTGATCTATTCACATGCTCCTTCACGGCCATGAAGGCGGACAAGCATTTCCATCCCATCCGGCTCATCCCCAAACCGGTGATTCAGGGTCCGCAGACGGCAATCGTCGTCGGCAAGAAAGGCGAAGAAATCTGGACTGACCAATATGGGCGGGTGAAACTCCAGTTCCAATGGGACCGCTATTCCAAGGGGGACGAAAGCAGCAGTTGCTGGGTGCGCGTGGCGCAAATCTGGGCGGGCAACAAATGGGGCGGCATGTTCATCCCCCGCATCGGCCAGGAAGTCATCGTTGAATTTCTCGAAGGTGATCCCGACCGGCCAATCATCACCGGCCGGGTCTACAACGGCGACGCCATGCCGCCGTATGATTTGCCGGACAACGCCACCGTGTCCACGGTGAAATCCAATTCCAGCAAAGGCGGCGACGGATTCAACGAAATTCGTTTTGAAGATAAAAAAGGCGAGGAACAGATATTCATCCACGGCGAGAAGAACCAGGACATTCGCATCAAAAACGATTGCTTCGAGTACATTGGCCATGACCGGCATCTGATCGTGAAAAACGTGCAGTTTGAGCACGTCGAGGTGGATCGTCACGAGACTATCGATCAGGATCACCAGGAACATATTGGCCGCGACCGCCACACGACCATCGACGGCAAGGAGGCCAAGCAGGTGGGCGGCACGCTATCGCTAAAAGTCACCGGCGACGTGGCCGAGGTCTTCGATTCCAATCATTCCGAAAAGGTGAGCAACGATTACTACCTCAAGGCCGACAACATCGTGATCGAGGGCATGACCAACATCACGATCAAGGTCGGTCCGACGTACATCGCCATTGAAGAAGATGGTATCACTATCGGCACACCCGGCACCGGCGAGTTACAATCCGGCGGTCCGCTAACCATCCAAGGCGCGGTGGTGAAGATCAATTGAACCGAGGAACGCCATGCCAAGCCCCAAAAGTGGAAAGCCTGGAAAACTGGTAAACCCGGCCAAGCCGCATCATCCCCAGGAAGCGGGCAAAGCGCAGTCCGGGAAAGTCGATAAAACGGGGAATGCGTTGAGCCAAAAAGCTACCGCTTTCAGTGCGTCAAACACGCCGGCCATCAAACGTGAGTTTGGGAAGTTGGTGGCTGGCAAGGCCGCGCCAATTGTGGGGCATGCCCTTTGGGCCGGCGCAAAGGCTCTCCAATATGGCCAAGATGTGCTTCCTGCAATGGCACGCGGCGGTGGACGGGAATTGGACGGCATCTTTGACCTCACACCCAAAGGCGTTGCAATAGGTGCTGCCGTCAGTGGTGGTATCGATGCCGTCGAAGCGGCATGCACGAATTGGCACGCCGTGAAGACCGGGAAAATAACGCCGATCGATTATCTTGGGCGCATTGGCGATGCGGGCGCACGCGGGGCGGCGGAGTCCTTGGCGGACACCGCTGTCGGAGCAGGTGTGGGTCTGGTTGCGGGCGCAGTTGTCGGCGCGATTGTTGGAGGCGCGATCGGGGCTCTTGCAGGTGGTGTTGGCGCCGTCCCCGGGGCGGTGATCGGAGCCGAGATAGGCGCAGATGTCGGCGTGCAGGTTGGGGCTGTTGCTGCTGATTTCCTGCCGTTGGCGCACGCGGTGGTTCCCGCCATTCCAGATTTTGGATGGCTTGGTGACAAGGCGGTTGACGCCGCCGAGAACTTGGGAGGGAAGGCAATTGATGCCGCGGAGACAGCGGCGGGCGACGCGGCGAACGCCGCAAAGAGTGCTGTGGCTGGAATAGCAAACGCGTTTGGCAAAATACTCTAGAGAAAGTATTTTACTTGGAAGAAAGGAACTGATGAAAACTATTAGACACAATGAGCTTGTGATCGGTATACCCGACGATTGGATCGATGCCTCAACAGTTGTTCTGGCCGGACCAGTGCGCGGTGAATTCCGGCCGAATCTCACCATCACCCGGCAGTATTTGAACGCAGAAATAAATGCGGCCGACTACGCCAGACAACAGTTGCCTGCATTAAAGGAGGCGTTCCGTAGGTTGGATTTCCGCCTGCGCAGCGAAAGCAACTTGGAAATTGCAGGCATCAAGTGCTACCAACGCACATTCGCCATGCGCGATCCGACCAGCGAAGTCGAACTACAGCAATGGCAAGTGTATGTTGTGCATAAACTGGTGGCGATTACTATTACTGCTACGGAAAAGGCGGCAAGGTTTACGGAAACCTTTCCGCTCTTCCACGCCGCTATCGAGCAACTGAAACTGGGTTTGCCGGAATAGTGCAATATCGTAGGTTTGTTGGCGTTTAATATCCGTAAGGAGTCATTTATGCCCCCCGCAGCGCGACTTACCGACATGCATGTTTGTCCCATGGTGACCGGCACGGTACCACACGTGGGCGGGCCGATTGTCTCGCCTTGCGTGCCCACGGTGTTGATCGGCGGCTTGCCGGCATCGGTGGTGGGGGATATGTGCGTGTGTGTCGGCCCGCCAGACGCGGTGGCCATGGGATCGACCACGGTGATCATCGGTGGCCGGCCGGCCACGCGCGTGGGCGATCCGACCGTCCATGGCGGGGTCATCCAGCCGCCGGGATGTCCGACGGTGATCATCGGCGGATAAAGACATCTGCCGGTGAACGTCGGTGCCGTCGCAGGGCCGCGGTAAACTTTTGGTAAATCAGCTTAGCAATCGTGGTTCGTTCCGTTAGCATAGTCCGCCATGAGTGACACGTTGGGAGCGCTTTGTATCGTTTTGCACGGGCATCTGCCGTACGTGCTGCACCATGGCTCGTATCCGCATGGCGAAGCCTGGCTGTTTGAAGGGGCGGCGGAAACGTATCTGCCCATCCTCGACATGATCGGCGAATGTGCCCTGCTCAAGGCGCGGCCGGCGATCACCATGGGGATTACGCCGGTGTTGCTGGAACAGCTTGCCCATGAGCGGTTCAAAACCGGGTTTGTGGCTTATCTTAAAGAGCGGATCGAGCGCGCGGCCAGCGATCGGGTGGAATTCACTAAACGCAATGAATTACACTTTGCCCATCTGGCCACGCAGTGGGAAGAATGGTACGCGGGCAAGCTGGCACACTTTGAACGCATCGGGCGGGATATCCCCAAGGAATTTGGCCTGCGCTTCCGCGATGGACATATCCAGATTCTCACCAGCAATGCCACGCACGCTTATATGCCGCTGCTGCTCAACGATCAGGCGATTGCGGCGCAGATGGCCGCCGGGACGTTTACCAGCCAAAATCGGCTGGGGATTCAATCGCGCGGCATGTGGCTGCCGGAATGCGCCTACCGACCGGAATGGGGCAACTGGCTGCCGTCGGTGTTGTACGATAATCCACGGCATCGGCCGGGGCTGGAAGATTTTATCGCCCGCGCCGGCGTCACCCACTTTTTTGTCGATACGCATTTGATCACGGGCGGGCAGCCGCTGGGCACGCTGGATAACGGCAATTTCCGCACGGTCAGCGATGCCCAGCTTTATTGGGACCAAAAGCGCGGCTGGCGCGACGTGCTGGAACCGACCGGCGTTTGCAGCCGGCCGGAAGCGCCGCGGGTGTTTGCCTTTGGCCGGCACCCGCGCGTCAGCGAGCAGGTGTGGAGCGGGTCGATCGGTTATCCCGGCGACGGCATCTACCTGGAATTCCATAAGAAGCACAACGAACGCGGCCTGCGCTATTGGAAGGTGACCGACCATAAAGCCGGCTTGGGTGACAAAAGCCCGTACCATCCCGATGATGTCAAGGGGCGGATTTTTGAGCACGCCCAGCATTTTTGCAACGTGGTGAAGGAAGTGCTGGCCGAGCATAAAAACCGCACCGGCCGGCAGGGTGTGTGCGTGGCGCCGTTTGATGCCGAGCTATTTGGCCACTGGTGGTTTGAAGGCCCGCGCTTTTTGCGCGATGTGATTTTGACCTTGGCGGCCGATAAATCGGTGACGCTGATGACGGCGGAAGAAGCCTTGTACCATCATCCACCGGACAAGGTGATGCGCCTGCCCGAAGGCTCATGGGGCGAAAAAGGCAATCATAGCGTATGGATTAACGATCAGACCAAATGGATTTGGGAGATGGAATATCGTGCCGAGAATCGGATGCTGAAATTATTGCACGAGCTACCCTGGCAAACCCGGCCGGATGTCGGGCAGATGATGCAACGTGCCGGGCGCGAACTGCTGCTGTTGCAGGCCAGCGATTGGCCGTTTGTGATTCATTCGCACGGCGCGGTGGATTATGGCATCCAGCGTTTCGCCGGCCACGCCACGGCTTTTGATCGCGCCACGCTGATGGCCGAGGAATTAACCGCCGGCACGACGCTGGGGCAGTTGCGCGAGATTGAATTGAAGGAGATGGATGGGCACGACAGTATTTTCCCCACGATTGATTTGAAATGGTGGATGTAATTGGAGATTTAGCCACGGATGGGGCACGGATGAACACGGATAATGCAAATGCGTTTTACCGCAGAGTACGCAGAGGATCGCGGAGGAAATGCGGAGGGAAAATCTCCTTCTCGTTTTTTGTATTTTTCTTCTCTGCGTTCCTCCGCGCCCTCTGCGGTAAAAATGTATTGTGCTTGGATAGCGTGTCACCGCAGTGATGGGATGGGGGGCCATGTTCAGGTGTGCTGAGCGGCTTTTGGCTCATCCGGTCGGAAGCGGGACCAGCAGCGGTGTACCGGCGGGGTTGCGGAGCA
>Ga0316217_10002012_pt1 | contig 25281 bp, 24 predicted proteins | sample 1anoAmetaG_FD_203633 | JGI IMG/M metagenome (GOLD analysis project Ga0316217, IMG submission 203633) | Freshwater microbial communities from Trout Bog Lake, Wisconsin, USA - 1anoA | ecosystem: Environmental > Aquatic > Freshwater > Lake > Hypolimnion/Profundal zone | place: USA: Wisconsin...
CGCGGCGGAACAGGAACTGACGGCCCAAGGCGGGCGCCTGCTGCTGCGCTATTCCGGCACCGAACCCAAAGTGCGCCTGCTGGTGGAAGGCCGCGATCCCGAGCGACTGGAAGCGTGGTCCAAGCAAATCTGCGGCATCATTCAGAACGAGATTGGCCTGGCGGCGGACCACTGACCACGGACTACGGACCAAATGAGAGATTATACGAAGATTGATGCTTGGAGGCTGGCCGACGACCTCACCGTGAGTGTTTACCAAAGCACAGCCTCATTTCCAAAAGAGGAGTTGTACGGATTGACGAGTCAACTGCGGCGCGCCGCCTATTCTGTTCCTGCGAACATCGCTGAGGGGGCGTCGCGTGAAAGCAAGCGCGACTACCTCCATTTCCTGTACATTGCCCGTGGCTCACTTAGCGAAGTACAGTATTTCATCCACCTGACGCGGCGGCTCGGTTATCTTGATCCAGCATGCGCCGACCAACTGGCGGCGCAAACGAAGTCCGTCTTTGCGTGTCTTTACGGTCTCATTCGAGCCGTCGAACAAGAAGCCGGCAAGGCTCAGTAGTCAGTAGTCAGTAGTCAGTAGTCAGTTGTCAGTTGTCAGCGGTCCGTTGTCTTTTTTTAGCATTTCAGCATTTCAGCTTTTTAGCGTTTTTTAGATTCTTTGCCTACAACCCCGTCATCAGAAAGTCCCGCCGCCGGTGGTCCTGCTGCGAGTGGTCAATTGTCCGTAGTCAGCGGCTCCGCCGCGAGCGGTCCCGAAGTCAGCCTGTCCTGCGAAGCCCCGGCGGCGAAGCAGGATGGTCCTTCGTCGAGCGGTTTCTCCTCCGGTAGTCCGTGGTCCGTGGTCAGTAGTCCGTGGTCTCTCTGTCTGCCCCTCGCCGTCTTCGCGATTCTCTGGGTGGACTTGGTCCGGCAGCTCAGCTACATGTGGTCCGCGAACGAACAGTACGCGTACGGATGGTTCGTCCCCTTTCTGGCCCTCGGCCTGTTCTGGCGGCGATGGTTGACCCGGCCGGACAGCCTGCCCCAGGTTTCGCCCGTTTGGGTGACGGCGATTGTAGTTGCGGTGGCTGCCGCGCTGTTGCCGGCTAGGGTAGTGTATGAAATTAACCCTGACTGGCCGTTGTGCAGCTGGGTCATGTCCCTGGCCGTTGTTGGCATATCGCTCTTTGTTGTTTTGCTTGCGGGCGGTCTGCGTTGGGTATGGCATTTTGCCTTCCCGGTTTGTTTTATCCTGGTGGCGGTGCAATGGCCTTATCGCATCGAGCATGGGCTGACCCAGGGGTTGATGCGAGTGGTATCGGCTTTGACGGTCGAGTTGCTTGGCTGGTTCAATGTTCCGGCGTTCCAGCACGGCAACCTGATCGAGGTTAGCACCGGAGTCGTCGGTGTCAGTGAAGCCTGTAGTGGCATCCGCTCATTTCAATCCAGCCTCATGGCGGCGCTGTTCATGGGTGAACTCTATCGGCTGCGGCTGCTCCCCCGGGGCGTCTTGGTCCTCTGCAGTCTTAGCCTCGGTTTCTGTTTCAATATTGTGCGGACGCTGCTCCTGAGCTGGCAGGCCAATGCGCATGGACTTTCAGCCATTGACAGATGGCACGACCCCGCCGGCATGACGATCGCCGTTGCGTGTCTACTTAGCGTCTGGGCCATCGCTGTGTTGTTTCAATCCCGTTGGCGTGTGGCGTCTGACCTCGTTCTCGCGACGAAGCAAGGCGGGGACGGATCCGCCTCTGGGCTTCAGCCTTTGCTCCGCCGCTACCTTTTCGCTGTCGGCTGCTGGGCCATCCTCTGCCTCGTGGCCACCGAAGTTTGGTATCGCTCCCACGATATCAAAGACTCGGGAGTCTTCCACTGGTCCGTCGTCCTTCCGGAAAACAACCCGACTTACGAGAAGGTTGAACTGCCTCCACGGACGGTAAAAACACTGGCGTTTGATTTTGGCCTCACTGGCAGGTGGCAAGAACAAGATGGAGCCAACTGGACGCTTGACTTTTTTCGGTGGAACCCACATTCCATGCAATCTGTGATTAGTGCCCGCCTGCATCGGCCTGAGGTCTGTCTTCCTGCTGCGGGACTGCGGCAGATTTCGAAATCAGCCCTCGACTACTTCGAAGCTGGTCCACTGCAGATACCCTTTCATAAGTACATTTTCGAAACCGGAGGTCAGCAACTTTATGTCTTCTTCAGTCTTTGGCAGGACGGAAACGAGCAGACTGGAATGCGGACGCTGGATAAAGGTGACCGCATCCAGTGGGTCCTAGCTGGCCGGAGAGGTTTGGGCCAACAAACTTTGGAGATAATATGCACGGGCTATCCAGATATGGCGGCGGCGGAAAAGGTGGTACGCGAAGAACTACCGGGTCTTATTCGGATAGAAAGCCGGCCGGTTGGAACAACTGATCGTGGCCGTGGTCGTTTGTGATCCGAGGTTAATAATGCCCCTTTCCATTTCAGCTTTTACTCTTGGTTGGATTCCAGTTCGGCGATTCAATAGTCCAGTTGCTTTGCAGCCCAAATTTTGATGTCAGCTTTCTTCATTTTTAGATGTCTCGCACTCGCAATTATCTGAAAGGATTGACCTCGGGTTATGCAACGACGTTTGCGACGATTGGGGTTGGACTATGGCTCACGCCGTTTACTCTGCGGTTTCTGGACCGTGAGGAATACGCGGTCTTTTCCCTCGCCAGCGATCTGCTCATGTGGTTGGGGTTGATCGACATAGGAATTTCCTCCGGGTTGAGCATGCAAGCGGCTCAACTTTCCGGCAAACCCGACGCCGAAAAGTTGAATCGGCTGGTCAGCACCGCCTTCCTTACTCAGAACGTGGCTGTACTGGCTGTGTTGGCGGTGGGAGGAACGATGGCGATCGGTTTCCCGCATTTCTTCCCGATCCGAGCCGATCTTCAAAACACAGCCTCGACTCTGATGATCATGCTGCTACTGGGTTCCGCCATCGGATTTAGCACCAAGATTTTCTCCGCGTTGCTCTTTGCGAACCAGCAGGTTCATGTTGACAATCTCCTCAAGCTCGCCCTTCTCGCGATCAGAACCGTCCTTACAGTCCTCCTGCTTAAAAAAGGTTGGGGACTCTATTCGTTGGCGATTGCAAACCTGTCAGCTACGGTCATCACCTCCGCTCTAGCCGTTTGGCGGACCTACCGGCTGCTGTCCGGTCTGCATATCCGCTGGCGGCTTGCTTCCTGGCATGTGGTTAAAGATCTGGGTAGCCTCGGCATCTGGTTCAGTCTTGGGGGTATCGCCAGCATCGTGATAAACTCGCTTGATCGGGTTGTCGCCGCCAAACTTATTTCGGTTGAGTCGGTCACCACGCTTTCTTTGACCAGCAGGGTTTACGTTCTGTGCGCAAGCTTGCTAAATCAGGTTGCGAACACCGCGCGACCAATGGTGGGCCAGATGCTGGGGCAGGGAAAACTTGCAGAAGCACATGGGGTCTATCGTCACCTATTTAAGCTTTCGACCGGCTTGGCTGTGATCGCAGCTTTTAGCCTCTGGGCCGGCAATGAACCGTTTGTAACCCGGTGGGTGGGGGCGCAAAACTTTGGCGGCTCGATGCTGAGCCTGGCTCTGGCATTCAACCTCATCGTAAATAACTGGGTATTGCCGAATCGCGCTGTGCTCTCTGCTGCGTTGGTGGTTCGGTCGACAACTTTGAATGCACTGCTTGAGGCCGCTATCAACTTTGCGCTCTCGTTGCTACTGGGTCACTATTTTGGCCTGATGGGAATTGTTCTTGGAACCGGGATTGCAAGCGTGCTGACTTCCGTCTGGTATCTACCTCTGCTGACAGCACGCTTGTTTGGCCAATCTTGGTTCAAGTTCGCCATGAAAGACGCCCTGCCAGTATTGGTCATCGGCATTTGCCTGCTACCAATCGTCTTTCTCACACATCTTGCAGGGAAGGAGATCGGAGGCTTCCTTGGGGCTGCAGTGGGAGCCGGCCTGACGGGGCTGGCCGGGTGTGGTTTCCTATGGCTGATTGTGTTGGACAATGTGCTTAGAAACAAGGTGGTTAGTCATATTGCCGAGGCTCGCCTCTCTTTCTACAGAATAAAATCAAAACTAATAACAGAAATCATGTCTTAATATGAGTACATCTTTGACACGCCGGCTGGCGGCATCTCTCCCAGGCCGAATTCTTAAATACGGCTGGGACGGACGACTTGACCACAAGGGCTTTCCTAGGAGAATCCACATAGAAAACACGAACCATTGTCCGGCCCGATGTTCCATGTGTTCCATGGATCAAATGCAGCGCGCCACAGGGTTTATGGACTTCGCTTTGTTTCAAAGGATCGTGGACGAGTGTTCGCATTACCGTCAGGTGGAGGAAATTCACCTGCACGGCTTCGGCGAGCCACTTCTTGATAAACGCCTCCCCGATAAGGTCCGATACGTCAAGGAGCACTCGCGTGCCTTCACGTACATTGTCACGACAATCAACATCATGACGGAGGCTTTCGCTCAGGAACTCATCGCCTCCGGGCTCGACGGCATGAAAGTCAGCCTCTACGGTGATACGAAGGATACATACGAAAGCATTCACCGCCGCCTGAAGTTCGAAAAGACGCTGGCGGCCTTGGAGATTTTCCTCGCGGTGCGCGACCGCATGAAGGCACCCAATCCGACGCTTTGGTTGCAGTTTAGCGAGGGTTTGGCGCCGCAGGCGGAGTTCGAATCGTGGGCACGGCGCTGGGGCCCAAAGCTTGATTCCGACCGGAACGACACCCTTATGAAAAGTACGCTGCATAACTGGTGCGGCTCCACGCCGACCGGCGCTTCGCATAGGTCCGAGGCCAATCGCCATTGCCATTGGCCATTTTGTGACATTCAGATTCTATGGGATGGACGTGTCTCACCCTGTGTGTTCGATTACGACGGGACAACAACCCTCGGGAACGTTGGACAGCAGACAGTTCAGGAAATATGGACAGGCAAGAAGTACGAGCAATTCCGCGACGCATGGAGGCACGGACGGTCATTCTCCATCCCGATCTGTAAAGCCTGCGATGCGCCGGATGGAAAATTCCGGTTGAGCAAGCTACCGGATGAACTACAGCCAAAGTCCAGAGGCGTGCTCCCAAGAGGCCCGCAGTCAAGCACGCTGCCCACCAAAACTACACACATAAGAGGCGCTGATTAAGTTAATTCTGCGAATCCGGCAACATCTGTAACTTGCGCCCGGGCAAAGAGCGTTTTGCGTGCTGCAATGAAAAAGACAAGGCTACCAAACCTAACGAACCAAGACCTCCTTGAAGCCTACCTCCGACAGGTTGGCGCAACGCTTGAAGCGGAGGAGTTTTGCAAAGTTGTGAGTGATTTTTACCATGAGGTCGAATCCGATTACTATGACCAAGTGCATCAGGAAATATTTGAGAATCAGACGGTGGGCGCCTGGAGGATGGCGCTGAAGGTTGCCGAGTCCCAACTTCCGAAGCGACTGCGGGTGCTCGACATCGGTTGTGGCACAGGTTTTGCGGCGCTGACAGTGCTGCAGACACTTGGCAGCCCGCGGGTGGAAAAGTTAGTTTGCATTGATCCATCCTGGCATATGCTGAAGCTCTGTGAGCAGAAACTGAAATCGTTTTCAGGTGCTAAACGTTTCGAACACGCCGACATTGCGCAACTGGCCGGGGAAAGCCGGGTATTCGACTTGATCGTGAGCAACTCGGTGCTACACCACGTCTTTGATCTAACCAAATTTTTTAATCACCTCGATCAAGTACTGTCCGAAGGCGGGGTCTATATCTGCGGCCATGAACCATCCGCAAGGCATTACAATATCGATGAGATGCAAAAATGGAATCGCCTGTTTAACTCCTATACAAGGATTAAGCGTGGGTTTGTGGCCAAGCGCATGTTTAAACGCTTTTTGGCTGTCATGGGGTTTATTACACCGGCGCTGAGCCTGACGGACAAGGTCAATAGCCGCCTAATTACGGATGGCTATATTACCGTGCCGTTGGCTAAAAACGCCCTCAGCAAGATGGTCGACATTCATGTGCCGCAATTAAATGGAGAGTACTTATGGGGTCAACCGGGCTTTTCACCGGAAGCTATTTTAAGTGAATATCTAATTAATTACACTTCAATTTACAGTTGTACGTATCACTACATAAAAGCTCCGCTCAACAAGCTCGGATTTTATTGGGGTCATATCAACAGACGGCTTAAAGCGCGCCATTCTGACGGCGGCGCGGATATCATCATGGCCTTTCGCAAGCCATTCTGAAAAACAGGTTATTAGTCTATAAGATGAATTTTAACTTTAATCAGATCAAAGCCCATGCCAAACATGTTAAGAGACGTGTCTATCTCGCTACCGGCTACGGTTTTAGAAACTGCCTTGAAATCGCCGCTCTAGCGTCACGCGCGCCCGAGCGTTGGGGGTATCATGAACTAGCTGGCAAAACTTCTCACACCATTAATGACAAAAGATCGCTCGAATATCTCGGAATGCAAAGCTATATTCCCCAAGATAAAGGCGAAATTAAATTGCGACCAGTCTTTTCTTGCAACATCGCTGGGGCCAAGTTCGACATGCGGACGGGATTGGTAGCCACCGCGGACAATGAGATCATCCTCGAATCAGGGGTGGATTTGTCCCGGATTCAGAGCAGTACTTTTTATGGCTCGTCAAAATATGATTTCAGCTACCTGCCAGGGACCTACACCTCGATCTGGGGCCTCTTTACTCACAACTATGGCCACTGGATGATCGAATGCCTGTTGCGCCTCTATGCGCTACAGGCCAACTGTTGCCAGGGGGCCAGGCTTCTCATGCCGCAGGAGCTGACACCGGTTCAAAGGGAGAGTTTTCTGGCCTGTATCCCCGACAACGTTGAGGTCGTTTATCTCCCCCGACTAAGCCGAGTCAGGGTTGACAACTTCGTTTTCCTTTCCCCTCCAACTGGTGGTACTTCTTTCTATTTCGTCCCCGTCAACCATCTCGAATTTGCTCGTGGACGGATCTTTAAACATTTCAGATGCACCAGGCAGCCGACGCTCGCCAATCGCATCTTTATCTCACGCAGAAAGGCCGCCTATCGCCAAATGCTCAACCAAGACGAGGTTCGCAGATTATTGGAAAGATACGGCTTTACCGCCTATGACCTTGAGGATTTGGGATTTGGCGACCAGGTTGCCCTTTTTCACGATGCCGAAATGGTCGTCTCGCCGCACAGTTCTGGCCTTATTAATCTCCTGTTTGCTCCCAGGCTTACCAAGGTGCTCGAGATCTCAGCCCTCGCCCCTGAACCATCCTTCTTCAGCTTAAGCCAGGCACTAGGGCAGCGATACTATTATCTTTTCGGCCGGGAAGCCAACAGCTCCCGTAATTTTCCTAGACGCAGCAACGAACCTCAGCGGCTGCGCGACCTTATTAACAGCGACTTTAATGTTGATTTGCGTGAACTTGAAGAGACCATCAAGGGCATGGAACATGATTGACTTCGCCACTACACAATTAGAGCGTCAAGGCATTGTCTATGTTGCTACCGGCAAAAAGTACTACGATGAGGCCTGCATCTCGGTCCGCAGCCTGAAGGCCTCGAACAAGCTTCCTGCTGCAATCTTTACCGACCAATCGCAACATGACCCGCACTTTGATATTCATATCTCCGTGAAAAGCACCGGTGACGGCTTTTTGGACAAAGTTGTTAACATGAAATGCTCCCCTTTTGAGCAAACCCTTTTTTTGGATACCGACACCTTTGTCGGGTCCGAACTGATCGATCTGTTCAGCCTGCTGGAGCATTTCGACCTCGCAGCGGCCCACGACCACCTGGTGCGGGAAGTCTATCCTGTTGCCGGCGTTCCTCGAGCGTTCCCAGAGTTTAATACCGGCGTTCTGCTTTTCAGGAACAGCCAGGCTGTTCGGACACTGTTTGACGAATGGGTCGATATGTTCAGGAAAGAGAAGCAACTCTTTTTTAAGAAGAGCGTGACAGGAAAAGGCTTCCCTGATCAGCCCCCTTTTCGTAAGGCTGTCTATTTCAGCAATCTGCGCATTGCCACCCTCCCGCCTGAATATAACTGCATGTTCCGCTATGCTGGATCGGTGGTCGGCGAGGTAAAGATTTTGCACTGCGCCAGACTCGGATATGGCTGGTATATCTACGAAAACCTCCGATGTGCGGCGCGACTGCTCAACAGCAAGCAGACCGCCAGGGTCTTCTGTGACGGGGAACTCTTTGCCTTTCAGCGTAAAACAAGAGCACTTTTCCCTTCTCTGCTTGATAGCTATGAACAAGCACGCATCGGACGGCTGTTTCCTCGACTTTGGCAACGGCGTCTTGGCAGGCTCATTGAAAAAGTATTTGGTTCGACTTCGCCGTCTAAAGGCAGAAGAGCTCATATGAGAATTGACGCAGGTAATTGAACCCTTCGAATGAGTACCGGAGGGACCAATTTCGCTAACGACTTTCTTGCGGCGGCTCGTGCTGCCTTGGAGTGTGAATCCAGCGCAATTCAAAATGCCGCGCAGCGCGTGGATGGTACATTCTCGCGGGCCATCGAGATCATCTTGGCGCATTCCGGCAAACTAATCGTCACCGGCATGGGAAAATCCGGATTGGTGGGACAGAAGATCGCCGCCACTCTGTGCAGCACCGGCACTAGCGCCTTGTTCTTGCATCCCTCTGAGGCTGTTCACGGAGATCTGGGCGTCTATTCGCCAGGCGATGTCAGCATTCTAATTTCTAACAATGGATCAACTGCCGAATTGATCAGGTTGGTGCCGATTCTCCGGCAACTCAACTCGCCCCTGATCGGGATTCTAGGTAATATGAACTCACCGTTGGCCAAGGCCATGGATGTGGTTCTTGACGCGTCCGTAGAGCGTGAGGCCGATCCGTGCAACATTGCCCCCACCGCGAGCGCGATAGTGGCGCTCGCTCTCGGAGACGCACTAGCCTCGGCGCTTATGGTGGCCCGAAATTTCACTTTGGAAGACTATGCCCGTCGTCATCCCGGCGGCCAATTGGGCCGCAATCTATTGCTGACCGTCCGTGACGTGATGCACACTGGCCAGCAGGTGGCCTGGGTTAACGCCGAAGTCTCGCTCAAAGAGGTCGTCGTGTCCATGACCCGGCATCCGCTGGGTGCTGCATGCGTAGTGGACAATGAGCACCACCTTCTCGGCCTGATAACAGATGGCGATCTTCGCCGTGCACTACAAAATTTCGACGACATTCGCACCGTCACCGCCGCCGACATCATGGTTGATCGGCCCACCTGTGTGTCTCCCGACGCCTCTCTTAGACAGGCTTTAAAACTCATGGAGGACCGCCCCTCCCAAATCTCTGTGCTTCCGGTCATTGATGATGCGGCGCGTTGCCTCGGGTTGCTTAGGATCCACGACATTTACATCGGAGGCCTTGCTTATGTCTAAATATAAGCTCGCTCACTTTTCTGAAAATTCTTTCCTAACTAATTAGGGAAATCGGTCGCGTCGCAGAGTTAATTACCAGGGACTTTAGCGTAAAGATTGAGGATCTAGTACGGACCCTTGGCTCGGTGCGGTTAGGCGGGTTTCACAAAGAAATTAAAGTGGTAGAGCTTAAAAACTATATCAAGTCGTTGGGTTGGAGTCCCGCTAGCGAGAAGTTATGGGAAACTCTTAGCCAGGAGAAACCGAGTGTTGCGATTTTGGCTCCCCCGTTGGAGACCATTCCCAATCCGTCAGGTAATGCCATTTACTGTCTTATGGAGCGCCTCGTGGAGCGTCTTGGCGCGGGTACTATCGCAATGGCAATTGGGTCTGGCTCCGACGCAGCGAGTGAAACGCCCATCCGCGACCGGCTGCTTTATTGCAATCACAGCCTGGAACCGTCATTGTTATTCCGGTGGCTGCCCTATCGCGTTAAAAAGCGTTTGTTTGGCTCGGGTGCGCCGGAACTTCAAAAGTATGGCCGAAGTGCGGGCGCGGTCTTAAGGGCGCTGAAAGTGCAAGGGGTTGTGATTGAGGACACGCCCATTCTTGTTTCGGCGCTCGCGAGTACGGCTGGCCCGACCGTGAAACAAGTCCTACACCAGCACATCAATGCGCCCACAGGAATGCCGACTCGTCATTGGCGCAACGTGTGCCGTTGCCTTCAAGGAATTGTTTTCGTGGCCCAAAGAACGCTACAGGAAGCCGTGCAGCGCCATGGCGGTTTCGGCGTGCCGTCCCGCGTCATTTACAATGGCGTAGATTTGTCACATTACAGCCCCGTCAAATGCGTGGTGCCGGCACTTGACCTGCGGGAACAGATCGGGATCGCAGCCGACAGTAACGTGCTTCTGTTTGTAGGCCGGCTGCTGCCTCAGAAAGGAGTGGCCGAAAGCGCAGAAGCGTTCAACCGGGCAGGCGTTAGCAACTCGCGGATGCTGATTGTAGGAGATCCGGAGATACGATTATTTCGTAATGATGCTTATTTGAGAAGGTTGAAAAGTGCAGTGGAGAATTCTGCGGGTCGCATCAAACTGGTCGGAAAAGTTGCTCAATCAGAATTGCCCAAATGGTATGCCGCGAGCGATTCCGTGATCGTGCCGTCGGTCGGCGCCGAAGGGCTCCCGAAGATTATCACTGAAGCCTTGGCCATGGGTAAGCCGGTCCTAGCAAGCGATCGCGGTGGAGTATGGGAATTGCTGCGGGAAGGGCAAAATGGCTGGCTCATTCGAAACCCGTCAGACATTGATTCAATGGCTCGGCTCATCAAGGAGGTTCTCTCGGACCGACAAACGCTTCGCGGCCTTTCCCAGGGCATTTTAGATCGCGACCGGCCGCTCATGAGTGAAGAGCGGATGGTCAAGGAGTTTGCCGATACGCTGGCAGATTGGTGTACGGGAGACAACACAGTTTACTGAAGCGCATGCCTCAATCTCCCACATTACTTTGTCTCTTCACGCTGGGGTCCGAGTTGCGGCAGTTCGGACATTCTGGCTTGTTTTCACGGCTTTTGGATTTGGGTTGGCGAGTGGTCGTGGCGGCGAAGATTCCCGATGATGATCTGAAAGCGCAACTCGATGATCGAGTTGAGATTGTTGCCTTGCCGTTGGAACGGTTGCCGTTCTGTTTGGTACATCTGACCACCGCTTTGCTGGACCGATCACATGCCGAGCGAGAGCACCGAGGCGGCAAATCGGGTTGGCAATATGGAAAAGTGGTTGCCCATAATTGGAAGGAGCGGGCGCTCTATGCGGCGCAGGCCGTTTTCGGCAAAGCCCTGTCCTTTTCGCAATCCGCTCAGAAATTCTTGTCTGCCCGCGAAGCAGCCGCCATTCGGAACCTATCATCCTGCAACTGCGAGGAATTCCTGCGTTTGGTTGCGCCGGATGCAATTCTACTGAATGTCCCCCGCTCTGACGCACTACTGCCGATCCTTTCTGCCGCGCAGGCGCGCCAGATTCCGGTGGTCCTTCTTTATCATACTTGGAAAGACATGGCCGTGCTGGGCAGGGTCAATTTTCCTTTCACCAGGTACGGCGTCTGGAGCGAGAGCATGCGGGCCGAACTGCTGCGGCAAAACTCTTGGATTGATCCCCTGTCTGTCAGACTGACCGGGTGCGGGCATTTCCAATGTGTGGGTCGTCAGGATCTTCTCATTACCGAAAGCGAGTTCCGGACAATTCTGGGAGCAAAGTCAAACTCCCGACTGGTGCTGTTCCCGGCCTCTTCACCCTGGATGGTGCCGGAGGAGGAACGCTATATCCGCCTGTTGAAGAACGTGCTCAGGGACATGAACTCTGGTGGCGATGTCCAAATCGTTGTACGCATCAACCCCATGGACCACGCGGGTCGGCTCGCGGAAGTTCTGCGAGCGGACGCTCCTGAGATCATCGTCTCGAAGCCAGATTGGCGCTGGGACGGGAAGCGCAACTGGTGCTTTCAGAGGCGCAGCGACCAAGTGCTCTACAACAGTCTGTTGCATTATGCGGCAGTATGCATTGGGATGCCCTCAACCGTCACCGTCGAATGTGCGGTGGCCGACGTGCCAGTGATCAATATCGGCTTCGATTTGCCCGGACCGGCTGCTCAGCCCGGGCCGGTTCGGAAGTTTTGGGAAGCGGATTTTTACGAGGAGGTGCGCCAAACCGGTGCTGCGCAACTGGTGGAGGCCCCGGATGATTTTAAGGCCGCTGTGGCGGAAGCTCTCGCCGAACCTGGACTGGGTCGCGAATCACGCCACCGGTTGCTCGAACGCCAGCTTGGCATAGCTCCACACGCAGCGGTTGACGCCTCGGTGCAGGTATTGTTGGAAATGGTCGAACCAGAGATCTGCCAATCTTCGCGCTGATCTGATTGGACTATCGTCGTTTTGTGGCGCTGGAAACTGGTGCAACTCTTGTGCCTGTTGGCACGAAAGGGCATCCAGGCTTTGACCAATATCTCTTTGCTTCCAGCATGCGAGATTGGCGAGAAGAGTTAAAATCCTGAAAAGCAAGTCCACGCAGGTCACCGGCAGACAATCAAATGGTAAATCTTAAGAAAAAAACTGAGAGAATCAGAGTGACAAAATGGAGGACAATATGACCAATGTTGAGATCAATAAGCGACATTATGATGAACAACTTCGCAAGATTAATCGTAACGAGATCGCTGAACGAGTTCGTAATGTAAAAGCTTTCCTAGACGATGCTACATTGACCGATACTTCATGGGTTCCTTTTATGAACATGGTGGGAGTTTTCGTGATCACTTGAGTAGTGCCCGGATTCTGGAATTGGGGGCGGGTGATGGCTTGAACTCATTGTGCATGGCCGCTCTTGGTGCAGAAGTTGTCGCAGTTGACATTTCAACTGTCACTCCTACAATTGTTGATTCAATCGCTCGTGAATTGGGTTTGCAATCCAGGATAAAGGCATTAGCCGGCGATTTCCAGGAAATGTCGTTCGAATTGGCATCTTTCGATTTTGTTGTGGGAAAAGCCTTCCTACATCACTTGGAACATGACATGGAGGAGCGGTATGTCAAGAAGGCTGCTAAACTGCTTCGCAACAATGGCGAATGCCGCTTTGCTGAACCAGCAACCAATAGCCAAGCACTGGACAAGTTGAGGTAGATGGTTCCCGTGCCAGGAAGACCGTCGTGTTTGAGCACAAAGGCTTTCCATGAATAGAAGATGAGAGATCCTCATCCAAGTCGAGAGAACAGTGCTGACAACTTCCGGAGATTGGGATTGACCTATTTTGAAGAAGCGATAATTGTTCCGGTGGGAGGACTAGAACGGTTCAATAGGTTATTACCACAAGGGCGATTTAATCGACGTTATCGCCGACTTGCATTTAAAATTGAAAGGGTTTTACCTTTAGAACTGCAGATGTGGATGGCCAGAACTCAAACGATAATCTTCAGGAGACCCCGACACAGAGGGCAATCTTGAATCATAGGATCGCGGCTGGAATTCTAGCAACCGCAGTGCTTTTGAAGTATGAGCCTGCTTTTTTAACATGGATTTTTTTGCTTGCAATAAAAGCGCCAAACCACTGAGGCTGGTTTACTTGTGTAATGAGTATCCCCCCACCTCGCACGGGGGACTCGGAACCTTCACCGCGATGATGGCGACCCAGCTAGCGGCAAGAGGACACGCGGTTCATGTGGTGGGTCTCTACCGGTGCAAAGAAATTGAGCGTGAGGACTCGGCGGGCGTCGCTATTGCCCGCCTGCCGGCCAACATGTGTGGCATGCTTGGCTTCTTGATTAACCGTCGGAGGATTGCGAGGGAGCTTTTGGAAATCAATGCGGAAGGTCCGATTGATGTCGTGGAGGGCCCCGAAATGGCCTTGAGTCAGGTTCCAAGCCGATTTCCAGCGACCAAACTTATCCGGATGCATGGAGGGTATCACTTCTTTAGCGTGCTCTTAAACAAGAAACCCCGTTTCTCCCGCGCCTGGGTGGAGAAAGCCTCCTTCAAAAACGCTGATTCCTTCTGCGCCGTTAGCAGTTTCGTGGCTACAGAAACGTCCATGTTAATGGGGTTGGCAGGCCGTCCGGTGGAAATTATTCCCAATGCGATTGACACAGAGTTATTTCGGCCGATCCCCGATGTGCCTGAGCAGCCGGGATTGGCGGTTTTTGTTGGGACACTCAACGAGAAGAAGGGGATTCGTCAGTTGATTGATGCGGTGCCTTTTGTCAGCAGTGCCATTCCCAACTTTCAGCTCTGGCTGGTGGGCCGCGATACCTTCTGGCCGGGCACTCGCGAATCGTTTTTGAAGAGAGTGATGAGTCACCACGACGGAACCGTCCGGCAGCGCGTGGTTCACAAGGGGCAGATTCCCAATCAGACGTTGCCGAGGCTTCTTGCACACGGGCAGGTGCTTGTGTTTCCGTCCCACATGGAGGCGCAGGGAATAGTAATCGGTGAAGGCATGGCGATGGGTAAGCCCGTGGTAACCACCCGAACTGGTCCCGGCCCGGAACTGATTCGCCACGGAGAAGACGGGAGGCTCTGTGACCCGTTTGATCCGCAATCCATAGCACAGGAACTGATCGCTTGCTTCAAGGACTCCGGGCTTCGCCGGCGACTCGGAGAAAATGCGCGCGCTCGCGTGTGCGCAGAGTTGAGCGTAGAGAAACTCGTCGCACGCAATGAGCGTTTCTATCGGCAGAACTCATGACTCTACAGGGTAAAAAAAGTGTTTTAGCACGAAGGATTAGACAGCCTTGCCCGGTGCTTACTGAGCTTGGCTTGTGGCCGTTGGTGGCGGCCTTTATTGGTGGCCTGGTGCTTCACACGCTGGGCAAGGCTGGACAGGCAGTGGCACTGCTGGGCTTGTTTCTTCTCGTTCTTCATCTGTTCCGTCTCGCGCTCCAAGGGCAACGCTGGTCCTTCCAATCTGCCCTGATCCTGGGCTGCCTGATTAATGCAGAGGTGTTCATTCGCGATTTTGCCATTCGTGGGATATCCGCAGGTTATCTCGCCGTGGAATATCTGGTGATTCTCTTGGGGCTTGCCAGTTTGCAGACTCTGGTTGCGCGACACCGGAGCCTGATTGTTTCCGCACCGGTTGTCTTTTTGCTTTTTATCTGCCTGTGGGATTCCATAGGCTTGTTTTACAGCGAGGATCTTTTGGAAGGCCGGATTACAAACGGTTTGCACTGGGCCGGCTTGGCTTGCCTGCTCCTGGGCGCGGTGGCTTTTGCGGGTGTGGACACGCGCCGAGGACTCCTTGACGGCATCATCTTGGGGACTTTTCTCTCACTGGGGGTGATGTTGCGGCAGACGGTAATGGCTTCGTCGGGTGAGGAGATGGATTCCGGAATTCGGTTTGGACACGCGCTGGTCAGCGCGGTTCAAGTAGGCATTGTGCTGACCACTGGTATGCTCGCGTGCCTCCTCAAATTGATCAGTGGATTTGGAAAACCACGCAACTCCCTGATCGCCCTGGCGCTGCTAGCGCCTTTCTGCATTGCGACTTTCAGCCGTGGCCCGTTGCTGGCCTTCTTTTTGGCCGGTATCTGTTTGTCACTGTATCGAAGGCGCTCCCGAGGTTGGTGGAAGCTGCCGGTCGCGGGTTTGCTGTTAGTCGTTGCGCTGCTTGCAGTCAAGTGGGCGCTTCCCTCCAGTTTTAACAGCCGGTACCAAGAGTTGCAAGGGGCGGAAGAGCGCGGGAGGATTTGGCACGTGGTCGGTGAGATGTGGAAGCAGAGTCCCATCATTGGTTATGGGCCGGGCAGTTGGTTTGTCGTTTATCCGCGATTTGCTGCCAACGCTGACCGGGCACCCAGCTCTGTTTCCGACGCACATAATTTCATTTTTCAGGCTGCGGCTGACGGTGGAGTTATTGGCGTCGGCCTGTTTGTTCTTTTCCTCGCGGCGTTCATGTATCGCATTGTGCGAGCCAGGTCGGCCATGGGGCTAGCCCTGTTTGTTTTTATTTGCGTGAGCGCCTCGCTGGCAAACTTCAAATTGAGCGTGCTTTTTCTACTGTTGGGCGCAGCGCTTGGTGATTGCCTGTGGCCTTGCCGGTTATCGCGGCAAAAGCGTCTTCCAGTGGGCGTCCATGCTCGTCCCAGACCTCCAATTCGTCTTGGGCGGGATGTGGTCCCGCGCTGGCCCATCTATTCACTTAAGGGTCGCCCGTCGGGGACTTTGCGAGCATGAGCTTTCGCCGTGAGATTCCGCCCCAAAAGATTAGTAGTGTTTTCTGGCTGCGCCCATTATTGCAGGGGAGGACGGGTGGTGGCGCATGGTGGTTTTGTGAGGGAAATCGAGATTTGGGCGCGAATGTTCCCCAAGGTTCTGGTCGTCACCGTCCAAGGCAGCGACAGCCCCCCAGCGGACGCCATTCCTTATGCGGCATGCGGTATTTCTTGCTCGATGCTTCGCCCCGCTTCGCGGACCACCGGCTTCACGGGAAAGCTTCATTTGCTGGCGCTCGCCGCGCGATGGACTGCGGCTGCCCTACCACTGCTCAAACCTGACGATATCGTGATGGCGCGTGGCCCGGACAGCCTCGGGTTTCTCGGGGGCGTTGTGGCGCGAATCAAAGGGTTGCCCAAGTTTGCCAAGTACGCTGATCAGTGGCAACGGTTTCCCGGAGAGCCCTTGGGTTACCGGCTGCAGAAGGCGTTCTACAGCGGTCCCTGGTTTGGCGGTCCGGTTCAGATTTACGGAAGCTCCGATCCTCGTCGCCCTCACTTGGTGCCTTTTTTCACCTCGAGTCTTTCGGAAAAAGAGTGGTTGCAGGCGGGGCAGCGCATTGCTGGAAGGAACAGTGCCCCCCCTTTGAAAATTTTGTTTTGCGGACGCTTCGTGCAAGCCAAAGGCATTGATCTGCTGTTGCGGGCCTTTAGGCTTTTTATTGATTCTGGGATAATTGCGGAGCTGGACTTGGTAGGTGACGGTGAGGAAATGACCAGATTAGTGAAACTGAGCCGAGATCTTGAGGTTCAGAACCACGTGGTTTTCCATGGCTGGCTGGGACGAGATGCTCTATTACAGCAATATAGCCGTGCGCATATTTTCGTTCACTGCTCAAGGAAGGAAGGTTTCGGCAAAGTCATCGTCGAGGCCATGGCTTTTGGCCTGCCGGTCATTGCCACGGATGTAGGTGTTTCCAAGTTTATTTTAAATGCTCCTGAATGTGGGGTGTTGGCAGAGTCGGGGTCACATCAAGGCTTGGCGGAAAGATTAATTCAAATGGCAACATATCCCGAGCAGACGGGCCAGATGGGCGTGGCAGCACGAGCCAGAGTGCGGCACTTCCTGTTTGAAAACTTAGAGTACCAATATCGAGAGTTCCTGGTGACACAGTGTGGACTTTCATTCAACGAGCCTTAATATGCCGCAGGTGGCCTCTAAATTGAGAGTGACGCAGGTAATAGATAGTCTCGCAGCGGGGGGCGCGGAAAGGTTTGCGGTTAATTTAGCCAACACACTCGCTGAATCAGGGCACGAGTCTTATCTTTGCAGCACTCGCGCAGAAGGTCCCCTGGCTGCAATAGTAAGTCCTGGCGTTGGCCGCATGCGGCTCAACCGAACTTGGCCTCTCGATCCGCTGGCATTTGTTGCATTTGCCAAATTTTTGAACAAGCACCGAGTTCAGATTCTGCATGCGCATAGCAGCGCCGTGTTCATTTCCCTGATCGGAGCGGTTTTATCTCCAGCGGCACCAAGGATTATCTGGCATCTCCATCAAGGGAAGCTGGTCAATAACTCGAACCCTTCGCTTCTTATGCGGCTGGTTTCCCGAAATGTGGGGGCAGTCATTGCGGTTAACCGTCCTCTGGCTGACTGGGCGATTGAGAAGCTTCAAATCCCACCGCAGCGAGTCAGCTACATCGCCAACTATGTGCGAATGCAAAAAGTGGGCCAGATGGATGAGCAACTACCGGGAAATCCTGGTTTCCGGATCGTGTGTGTGGCCAACCTGCGGCCGGAGAAAGACACCCTCAGTCTTATAGAGGCAATGACTCAGGTGCTGCGCCAAGTACCACAGGCGCATCTGCTTCTTGTTGGAGGCTGCACCAATCAAGCGTACAGTGCTCAGGTAAAAGCGGAAGTTGCGAGCCGTCAAATGGCACAGTCTGTGAGCTTCCTCGGACCCCGAAACGATGTCCCGGATATTCTCCTTGCCTGCGATGTGGCTGTTATTAGTTCTGCAGCGGAAGGGTTTCCACTGGCTATAATCGAGTACGGCGCAGCTGGCCTCGCCACGGTTTCAACTCGAGTCGGGGCTTGCGCTGAGATCCTTCAAAATGGTAAGGCAGGGGTGCTAGTGCCGCCTTCCGAGCCGGCCGCGTTGGCCGCAGCGCTTGTTAACATGCTGCAGTCGCGAGAGCTTCGCCAGCGCCTGGGCGCTGCTTTCAAAGCCAGGGTAGAGCAAAAGTATGGCGAGCAAAGAATTTTAACCGAACTAACGGAAGTCTATCGCCGTGCGCTGTCCTCTTGAGCCATTCCTGACGCTGGCTAAGGTTGTGTTGGACCGACAATTCTTAGCACGGTTGGCGCCGTCAAAGCCGTTGCCGGGTAAATGGGCAACACCACGAAGGCATTGAAAAAGGAAGACGTGTGAACATTTGGATTCAACATTGGATATGTTGCTGGATTAATATCTCCTGCTGGAGTCAACGCGGTTATATTAGTCAGCGTCAGAGGCAAACTTATTACTGGCTGTGCCGTGTTGAAATTTGTTGCAATACAGGGAGTTCCCAAATAATTCTGTGCGTCTAGCACTTCAAAACTTTGTCCGTTGGTCAAGCCGAGGCTGGAAATATCCACGCTGACTGTACTATTGGATTGCCAGTTAAAGACCACGATGTGACCCCGGCCCACCTCATACTTGTTGGGCCGCACGACCACAACGTTCGTTGTTGGCAAGTTTGTGGAGTAAGTGCTATTCAGGTCAAATCCATAGCCGTTCGTCCACTGAACCCAAGACAGCACATTTGTTGATTGATTATATTGAAAGGGCTGAAAAGTGTGATAATCAAGACCATACACATTTGTTCCATTCACCTTTGTCCAATCATTCCAATTCGCTCCAACGCCCACACCTCCATAGTAAGCATTGCAGTTTATTATATTGGAGATAATGTTGGTCGAAGGATATAAATTAATAAATTGAGAGCCTTGGTTGTTTCCGATGGTTGACCCAGCTGACCAGTCATTGCTCAAAGAAGGAGTTATAATCGTGTTTCCAATGACCTGCATTGTCACCCATCGATTTAACCATAATACAGCGCTCTTTGCGTAGCCTGTGTTGTCCACAATATAATTATTCGAAAAGGTTAGTCCATACATTGGCGCCCAAGTATCATAGGGTTCATGTCCCATTGAAGTCTGCTGGCAGCGATAAACGTAGTTGCTGACCACCGTTGCGTTGTTTACACTGTTGTTTTCGTCGTCAATCTCAAGGCCTTGGTTTCCCGAGCCCCACATGATGTTGCCGCTAAATGTAAAACCATTGACCCATCCATTTTGGGAATACGCTTTCATTGCAGTGGTGAAATTTCTTGATGAGATGACATCAGAAACAGTTGCGGTATTATACTTATTTTGGGCATAAATTGGAGAGCCGCGAGTCCATGGATTGGTGGAAGAGCAGGAACTGCCATCAGCGGAGTTAGTATCATAGATGCCACAGCCCCAAAGAATGCAACCATAAACTTCTGTAAATGAATTGGTACTGGTGGTGCCAAAACCGATACATGCTTCTGAGGTGTCGTGGATCGTCATGTTAATGACTTTTTGACCGGAGCCCCCTAATTGAAATCCATATGTACGTCCGGCCACTTCGTTTGTCCTGGCGGTGGTACAAGTTATTTCAAATCCCCAAAACGTCGTATAACTTCCGTTTCCCTTGTAAGGAACTGCGTCGAGGATACCGCCGTCAATGATGGCCCGTTCTCCCCGATAGTTTCGAACGATAATGGGGTTATTTGACGTTCCGATTAAGCGGCACATATAAACATTCGTCCCCACGCCATAAGTGCCACCGCGGAGCCAGATCGTGTCACCAGGTTCGACCACGGAAGAATTTGTCAGTGCCAACTGGATTGGCCAAGGATTGGTGATGGAGCCATTACCCGATCCATTGGTGGAGACATACCACTGGGTTCCAAAACAAGGTGAAATTGCCAGCCAAATTATGAAAATGGCAAGAATGCGGGTCATGGCGCGCTCGAATGGCGGTTTTGAGCGCGAGTGGCAGCGGCAGTTGAATTCGTGCTGGTTGATTGTGCTGCGCCGATGTCTCCTGGTGTGTCCATAATTTTGATATTTTCTGTCCTGCGGTTGTCTGGAAAAGCGGTCGCGAAATCCCACGGTCTGAGCGAGGTTCCATTGCCCTTTGGCAATCCGAAATGAGTTGCAAGGCATTCCACGCCAGCGACTTTGGCGACTGGGCCAAGACAAGAGGTGAGTGGCGACAATGGCCAAATTAGCAATCATATTTTTTTATGACACATAGTTTATATAGCTATCCTCATGCCAAGTGTCAATAAAACTCGGAAGACCGGTCAGGCCGTGGGTTCTGACCCGTCGGCAGGATTTTTACCTTCCGTGCTCAAATTGGTTAAACTTGACTGGGGAATTAGGGTTTTGCGAGTCGATTTTTCGTAATGGGCGAGACTGCGCCGAGCTAGCACCGTCTGAGACCGGTAGCGATTTCATGCCTGTTGGCTTAATTGCATGCTGACTGATATGTCCGAAAATATTATGCAACTTGACCCTCGCCACCTCGCAGCGGTGTCGCAGGTGCATTCCAGGGCTTTTCCTGACTCCGCCTTGACCCGGCTGGGCCATGAGGCGGTACGCCGCTATTACGAATGGCAAATGCAGGGGCCACACGAGCATCATTTTATTGGGGTGTTTGACAGGAATTCCTTGGCGGGTTTTGCCGTGGGAGGCACGGCACGCGCAGCGCTGGCGGGTTTTGTGGCGAGAAACAAGTCGTTTCTGATCACACGGGTTCTATTGAGGCCGCGCCTGATTGTCTCCGTGCGCGGACGCAAAGCGATTGCTTCAGCCTTGGAAACTCTGAAGCGAGTGCGAGTTCAATGCAAAGCGACGCCTTCTCCCAAAGCCGAAAGCCCGAGGAGTTTCGGCATCCTTGCTATTGCGGTCGATCCTGCTTGCCAGGGAAGAGGCATGGGGTTGCAATTGATGGAGCGCATTGAGCAAATCGCCCGGGAGCACCATTTCGCACGCATGCACCTGACCGTTGGCGTGAACAACGTGAAGGCAATTCGATTTTACGAGAAACATGGCTGGACGAGGGAAGGCAACCCCGCCCTTTGGTGCGGCTTGATGGGAAAGCATCTTTCGTGAAAGAGGCTACAGCCAACTCGGTTCTATTTGTCGGTGCTTTCCCGAGGCCAGCCGCAATTGAGCGGTTTGTTTCGGGTGACCTCGCCGGGCGGCTTCAGGCGTGTGGGTGGAAGGTCGGACTAACCTCGCGTCAGCCTAATCGAACATCCAGACTGGCAAGCATCATTCTAGGAACGTGGCGCGGAAGCAGGCGATGTGGCATTGCCTGCGTGGATGTTTTCAGCGGTCCCGCATTTTTTTGGGCCGAGGCAGCCTGTGCGATCCTGAGGCGTGCACGGAAGCCCTATATTCTAACCCTCCATGGCGGCAACTTGCCCGAATTCAGCAAACGGAATTCCTCCCGGGTTGCGAAACTTCTAATGTCTGCGGCAGCTGTGACCTGTCCCTCGCCTTACCTTGCTACGGAAATGCGGCAATTCCGCTCGAATTTGGCGCTCATCCCCAACGGGGTCGATTTATCCAGATACAGATTTCGGGAGGTGCAACCACCTTTGCGGCATCTGGTCTGGCTAAGGGCATTCCATGAGATCTACAACCCCGTTATGGCAGTTGAGGTGCTGGCGGAACTGCGGCACGAGCAGGAGATGAAACTGACCATGATTGGTCCTGATAAACAGGATGGCAGCCTGCAAGACACGCGGAAAAGGGCTGGGAAGTTAGGAGTGGACAGTGGGGTGAGCTTTTTGGGAGCTGTTCCCAAGGCTAATGTCCCGGAAGCCCTCGCCGGCGGACACATTTTCATCAACACCTCCCAACTCGACAATACACCTGTCAGTGTCATCGAAGCGATGGCCTGCGGATTGCCTGTCGTGAGCACGAATGTCGGGGGCATTCCCTATTTGCTTGAAGACGGGAAGACGGCCCTTTTGGTTCAGCCCGGCAACGTCGGGCAAATGGCGGAGGCCGTAGCGCGGCTCGTTACCGATCCGGATCTGACCGCTCAACTCTGCGCGAATGGACGCAAACTGGCTGAATCTTTCGACTGGGAGGTTGTGCTTCCGCAGTGGTGCCGACTGCTGAACAACGTTATTTCTGGCCCCTCGTTGGCTAATCGTTAAATGTTCATGGGAACCGTCTTGCTCAAAGCTTACCATCGCATGCCGCCTTTTGTGCGCCAAATCGTTGCATCTGCGCGCGGTTACCAGTTGCACCGGTGGCGGTACGGCGCGGAAACCGATGGCATGGTCCGCGAAGCTCGAGCGCGGGAAAGTTGGGATGCGAGCCATTGGCAGGATTGGCTCGAACCCCGATTGCAGAATCTTCTCAAACGGGCCTCGGAAGCTGTGCCCTATTACCGGCAGGAATGGCAACGGCAGCGGGACAATGGCGAGTTCCGCTCGCCTCAAACACTTGGTGATTGGCCGGTTTTGTCGAAAGCAACCGTGCGTCGGAATCCAAAGGATTTTCTTGCCGTGGACGCACCTGTCCACAGCATGCAAGCAGAACACACGAGCGGCACCACCGGAACTCCCCTGCAACTCTGGCACAGCCGTGAGGCGGTGCGATTGTGGTTTGCCTTAATGGAGGCACGCTGGCGCGGCTGGTATGGGGTTTCGCGCAGGGATCATTGGGCGATCTTGGGAGGACAATTGGTTACGCCAAGCCATCAAAAGTCGCCGCCTTTTTGGGTTTGGAACGCGGGGTTGAAGCAGTTGTATTTGTCCTCCTACCATTTGTCTGCTCAGACGTGCGGTGCCTACCTAGAAGCCATAAAGGAACATCGGGTAATCTATCTCTGGGGTTACGCCTCTTCGCTTTATTCACTTGCCAGGTTTGCCAGCGAGCAGCCCGCCGCTTCGCTGGGACTTAAGGTCATCATCAGCAACGCCGAACCGCTCTACGAACATCAACGGGAGGTTATCCAGCGAGTGTTCGCCTGCCCGGTGCGCGACAGTTATGGTATGAGCGAAATGGCTTGCGCCGCCAGCGAATGCGAAGCCGGCAAAATGCACCTTTGGCCAGAGGTGGGGATGTGGGAGGTTCTGCGAGAAGACGCGGATGAACCGGTGAAACCTGGCGAGTTGGGACGCCTCGTCTGCACGGGTTTGCTCAACACCGAAATGCCGCTCATTCGTTACGAGGTGGGAGACCGTGTGGCAGTGGCCTCGCCCGGGCAGAAATGCCTTTGTGGTCGCACGATGCCCATCTTGCTCACTGTGGACGGCCGCAATGACGATGTGATTCTGACGCGGGATGGCAGACGGATAGGGCGTTTGGACCCCGTTTTCAAGAGCGATACTCCCATTTGCGAGGGTCAGATAATCCAGGAGTCACTCGATCTGGTTCGAATGCTGGTAGTGCCGGGGCCTGGATTTGCTCCCAAACATGAGGCGGCCCTCATTTCATCTCTGCACGAACGGGTTGGCGACATACGAATCCAACTGGAAAAAGTTGTGGACATCCCTCGCTCGGCTAACGGCAAATTTCGAGCCGTGATTTCCAAGGTCAAAAGCACCCAACCTGTGTGAGAGTCGGCATTAACAAAAATGATGCGTGCCTGCCGGAAAAGCCACGGGTAAGCATTGTAATGCCCTGCCGGAATGAAGCGGATCATATCGCGAATTGCGTGGCGGGGTTGCTTGCACTGGAAGCTCCGTTGGCTGGGTTTGAAGTCGTGGTCGCAGACGGGATGTCCACCGACGGCACCCGGGAAATCTTGGCCCGATTAGAGAGGGAAGCTGGAGGCCAGCAACTTCAGACAAAGGACTACGGATTACGGACCACGGGGCAGAAGGAGGCAGTCAGTCGTCAGTCGTCAGTCGTCAGTCGTCAACGGTCGGAGGTCAGCAGTCAGTGGTCAGTGTTCCGTATTCCTGCCCTGCGGGTGATTGATAACCCTGGGCGAATAACGCCATGCGGCCTTAACGCCGCCATTCGAGCCGCGCGCGGAGAAATCATTGTGCGAGCGGACTCGCACACCACCTATGCTGTGGATTATCTCTTGAAATGTCTCGAAACTCTCCAACAGACGCGGGCCGACAATGTTGGCGGTCCAGCTCGGACCAAAGCTGACGGATACCGGCAGCGCGCAGTCGCGGCTGCATATCATTCCCCATTCTCGGTTGGTGGCGCCCGCTTTCACGACATTGCATTTGACGGCTACGTGGATACCGTGACATACGGATGCTGGCCTAGGAGCACTTTCGAGAGGTTTGGCCTGTTTGATGAGGAACTGGTGCGCAACCAAGATGACGAGCACAATTTGCGGATTATTCGCGGTGGCGGAAAGGTTTATCAGTCCTCAGAAATCAAGAGTTGGTATCGGCCGCGATCTTCTTTCACTTCCTTGTTCAATCAGTATATGCAATATGGGTATTGGAAAGTGCGGGTGATCCAAAAGCATAAGCTACCGGCCTCATGGCGTCATTTGGTTCCCGGCGCCTTTGTGTTCATGCTTCTGCTCCTTGCTTTGGCCTCGGTGCTCTTTGCCGTCGTGCCGTCATTCGCCTTTCATTTTCCGTCCTCCGTTCACCGATTGCCGCTGCTTGGCCTCTGCTCCCTGGCCTTTGTTTATGCCTGCGCGGTTTTGATGGCTTCGATTATGACGGCTGCAAAAGCAGAATGGAAGCTGCTGCCGGTGCTGCCAGCGGTTTTCGGGTGCTACCATTTGGGCTACGGGTGTGGGTTTCTGCGGGGCGTCCTAGACTTTGTAATTCTGCGGCGTAATGGCTCGACCGCCTTTGCCAAACTCACTCGCGGATCATCAAACCCTAACAGCCTGTTGAAATAATTGGCAAGATTAGTTAAAAAGTGCTTTACTTATTATACGAATAAGCTAATATATTCGCGTGCTTAAACCTAAGTCACTGCCGCAACCCGAACTTTTCGTGCCCGCCGCCCGGTTGGTGCAGCCCGCCACCACCTCCTTTTATACGAAACTGGAACAGACGCTGAATTCCTTCCAGTTTGGCGAACAAGTCCGGAACCTCTGTGCGCCGGCCTATTCCGACAGCCGACGGGGGCGGCCGCCGGTGGATCCCGCCGTCTATTTCAAAATGCT
>Ga0316217_10002016_pt1 | contig 25261 bp, 22 predicted proteins | sample 1anoAmetaG_FD_203633 | JGI IMG/M metagenome (GOLD analysis project Ga0316217, IMG submission 203633) | Freshwater microbial communities from Trout Bog Lake, Wisconsin, USA - 1anoA | ecosystem: Environmental > Aquatic > Freshwater > Lake > Hypolimnion/Profundal zone | place: USA: Wisconsin...
GCTTGCTTCTCAGCCGAGGCGTTGAACAATTGAACACTGGCAACCTGTTTGAGAGTCGTCGTTAAGGCCGATTGAAAATTTGTAGCCGTATCAGACGCCGTTGTGCCAACAGCAAATGTACCATTACCGTTACTGGTAGCAGCCGTCATGACGAGCGGTGTTGTCGTGCCATCAGGTAAGCTTAACGTTATGGTAACGGTCTCCCCGGACTTAGGCATACCCGTTGCAAAATCAACCGATGCCGTTGGAGGCGTGCCGCTTAATACCGCCGATCCACCTGTGAAGGTTGATGATATGTTTTTAATTGACATCCCAAATGGCAATGTTGAACTGGGCGATGTAAGGGTAACTTGGGTTCCACTGCCCGCGATCGCCATTCTACCTAAACCGTCAGAACCAAGATCAGCAGATTGACGTTCGGTAACTAATTTTGATAATCCATCTTTACCCGATGAAATATCGCCATTCAAAATTGTATTCATATCTAAAGCTGGTGGCGAGGACGTATTAGCACCGCCAAAAATATAACCGTTAACACCGCGCGTATTCACATAGTCCAAGACCGATGTTAACACAGATTGCAATTGGGTCTGCCTTGACGAACGTCCCGTTGCATCGCTGGAATTAATGGCTGCCAACGGGCCATTGCTTGTGGCTTTTGCAGCATCGGCTAAGGACGATAAGGCATTGACCGATGTCGATAAATCAGTCCCAACCGTAATGGTTGAGTTAGAAAAATTATCCAAAGAACTCAATCTGGATTGAAGATCAAGCGTTTCATAAAGTGAGCTACCCAAGCCTGAATTTGTTGTCGCGATTTTACCTGTAGCGAGCTGAACTGATTTAGCATTCAAATCATCATGGATATTCATCAAGGTTTGTGGAATCCAACCAGACCAAGAATTTCCAAATCGTGTATCAGGTATGCTCATATGTTTACTCCATTACAACTGCATCAATGTCGTGAACATTTCTCGAACAGTTGTCATAACTTTTGCGTTTGCGGCATAGACATTTTGAAGCGCGGTGAGATTGGTTAATTCTTCATCCATGTTAACGGCAGAGGACTGACTAAACCGACTTTGAACCGAAGTAAGAACCACAGATTGGCTACTATCGAGTGAGGCCAATTGATTGGTCAAATTCGCTTGTGATTGTAGGGCCTGCTTTACAAAAGTCCCGACAGTCGATGTAGTTCCAACCGCCACATTCGATTGCGGATTAATTTCAATAGGCTGGGTCGTTAGCTGCGATAAAAGCGCATTCACCCGCGTTGCATCACCGGACGACGATGTTCCGGTTGCGTCCGCTAAAGCCGATGGCTTTGCATTTAAAGCAGGGTTCACCTGTAATCGACCAGCAAGCCCAATACGCTGATCACCCGTTTCCAACGATCCCGTATAGGGCGTACCCGTTGCCGAGTCGATAAACAAAGGCAGCGCATTCCCCTGCCCGGTAATATTGGTGTTGGTGATTGATGCCGAAAGAGAGCTTACAGCAGCAGGCGAAGAGGCTGTAAATGTTAAGACATTGGAGCCCGGTGGTGTCGTTGGATTGGCCACTGTCACGCCAGCGCCGACGGCATTGAGCCCTGCCTGTATGGCCGTTGCAGCAGCAGACGGGCCACCCGAAAAGCTCACCCCAATCACTTTATCGTCCGGGTTAGCCGTTACACTATCCGCAAGCGGTAATTTAGACGGATCGTCGACCCGAATAATGGTAACCTGATGCGCCTTACCTGCGCTGTCTGTATAAGCAAGCGAAAGACGATTTCCAGGTTGAATACCGCTCGTATCCACGGATAAGCCGCCCGTAACACTCGTCGAAGAAACAGATCGGTTTGATAAAGATTGCGATAATCCAGCAGCGATATCATCCAGTTGCGATTGTGCACTTGGCAAAATAGTATCACGCAAGCCGACGAGGCCATCGATTTGTCCACCAACAGCTCCTCCTGCCGCAAGAAGATCGACGGTGCTTCCATTACCTGAGAGGGTAATCGTACCAACCTTACTTTGTCCTGATACGCTTGAATAAACGCTTGTTGCGCTGAGCGGTGAATGAGAATCAAAAGACAATGTTGAGGCTTGCGTACCCGTCACCAATGCGGCACCGTTTCGCGTTGTTAAATTAACGCTGCCATTGGGTTGCTCACTCACATTAATATTCATCAATTTCGATAATTGCGAAAGGGTGGCATCGCGGTTATCCAATAAGTCTAAATTATTATTGGGTCCTGAAGCGTTAATTTTACCATTAAGGGTCGCTATCTGACTGAGCAGTGAATTGGCTTGTGTGACCGATTGAGACAATGCGTCTTCGGTATTGGTTCGCAAATCTTGGATACTGTTCGACATGGATGCTAGTTTTTGCGTCAATTGCTTTGCGCTAGATAAAACAGCCATTTGCTCCGCACTACCCGACGGATTGTTTTGCAGGATTGTAAGCGTATTTTTAAAATCATCGACGTTCGATGATAATTGTGTCGTCCCTGTGGGATCACCATAAATACCATCGAGCTGCTTGGTGTAGTCGGCCTGAGTGCTGGTATATCCAGACGAACTCGTTTCACTCCATAATTGTTTTTGAACGTAAGAATCTAGCACGCGTTGAACATTTGACGTCACGCCATTCGTGCTTTGACCGACATATTCTCGACGCACATAACCGGGCTGGTTAGCACCGGCCACGTTTTGAGAAACCACAGACAACGCATCTTGGGTCTGATTGAGTCCATTAAAGGCGTTAGAGAGTGCCCCAAAAAGATCCATGGTTTCTTATCCCTTAAACTCGGTTGGATCAGCGTATGACATCAACCGCTTCGGTCATCATCTGCTGTGCAGCCGTTATGACTTTCGCGTTGGCAGAATAAGCCTGTTGCGTTGCAATCATCAGACTAAACTCTTGCGAAATATCCGCATTAGACGCTTCTAACCCGCCAACAAGTATGTTGGAGTCGCCTGCACCATAAATCGGATCACCGGATTGATCCGACTGTTGATAAACCCCGCCGTCTAACCGCTTAAGCGATTGACTGCCGTTAAACTTTGCCACCGCAATATCGGCTACAGGCTGTTGTAGACCATTTGAATATTGTGCATAAACACGCCCCTTATCGCCGAAATAAACACCCGTTAATGATGCCGATGAATAGCCATCTTGCGCGATATTGGTTGTTCGAAACTGACCTGACGTGTCGCCATATTGTGACATACCCGTAAAATCGATTGTCAACGGCCCCGGTGACGTTCCATCGATTGTAATTCCCGTAACTGCTACGGTTGGCGTAGCTGGCACGGTCATTTTACCGCTGGCATCAAAATTAAAGTTTTGCAGAAAAGTCCACTTCGCTCCAGTACCCGTCGCGGCGCTGTTGTTTTCATAATAGAGATCATAGGTGCCGGCGGTATTTTTTGTCCAACGGGTTTGCAGCGTCGCTGGCGTCCCTTTCGCATCATAGACGGTGACAGATCCCCCGGCGATCGAGGCGTTTAAAAAATTGCTTTCATTGGCCGCGGTAACGGTCGTAACCGCAGGTACCAATACACCTGGGGCGTATGTATTCGCCGTATCAACTGGATTGGAAGGCGTCGTTGGCAGATTACCTTGATAGGTGACCGTTGACGTGGCCTTTGGTGCCATATCCCCCGTAGGCAATTGAATTGTCGTTGGTACACCTGAATTTGCCATGCCAGATACCGGATCTACCGTATAACCCATCAAATAATATCCGGCCCCATTGACGAGGTTTTTATTTTTATCAAGCGTAAAATCGCCACGTCGGGTGAAATAGGGGGTTGTTGAGAACGAAGATGCTCCCGAGGAGGTTGTTGTTTGCTGACTAACCGTAAAATAACCATCGCCTGACAAGGCGATATTTGAATTAATACCTGTCGACTTAAAGGCACCGGCAACCGAGTTGGTGGCCAAAGATGTCGCGTCGACGCCACCCGTGATACGCGAGGTCAATCCCAAATCCGGGATCATATCCTGAAAATTGGTATCAATCCGCTTATACCCAATCGTTTGAGAATTGGCGATATTGCCGGAAATATTGTCGAGCGCATAGGCCTGCGCCGACATGCCCGATACAGCCGTCTCCATTGCTCCAAAAATACCCATGCTATGCTCCCCTACGTGTGACATCGGTGCTGATACGACCCGCTCGGTCGCAACAAGCTCAGACCTGTCAACGCAAACAGTATGCCACCACAAAGATATTGTTTTTACGTGATAAATTTAGTCGGCAATTTAGTAACCCGGCAAAATTGGGGGCCATATGGGCAAAAAATGCCTAGTCCTATTCGTCTTGATCACGCTCCGGTGTGCGAAACCGTTCAAGCCGTGCCGACCTTACGGATAAGTCCGACCAATGATCAATGTCACAGTCAAAAAGGGCCACGCCTGCCGTCGGCAAATGTTCGCGAAGGCGCGCCAGCGCGTAGCGATCACCATAGGCTACGAGTTCTTGGGCCAGATCATGGAGCGAGGGGTTATGACCCACCACGATCAGCGTCATGACGCGATCAGGAACCGCTTGGAGAAGCTTTAACACGTGATCCGATGACGCGAGATAAAGTCCCTTCTCATAACGTACTTCTACATCGCTGAAGGCGGCCTTGGCCTGATCCCACGTCATTCTGGTGCGGGTTGCTGGCGAAACAAGCGCCATATCGGGTAAGATATACGCGTCGGCGAGATATTGACCAACCGCCGCACTGTCCCCCATGCCACGCGCCGTCAATCCCCGATCAATATCAGGAGCGGCATCATGGGGAACGGCTTTCCCGTGGCGAAACAAGATCAAACGGCGCATAGGGTCAAGCTAAGCTAAAGGCGAATAACCCACAAGTCAGGTTCTATTCATTTCACACGAAGTTGAAATAGCGGACTTTCATGGCCATATGCTATCATGTGTTCTTATCGTCCTTTAATCAGATTGGCACGAACCATGACCGACCCGTTCCATCCTCGTACATTCAGCCGCTACCAGGTTGCAAAAATCCCGGGCTGGGCCGTCGTTTTGGTAGCCTTATTGGTTGGGGCTTTAGGTGTTGGCCTGTTTTTATTGAGCGCGAGTATCTTATTGGTCCTCACACCCTTTGTCGTCGTCGGTGCCCTCATTCTTCAATGGCGTATCCGCCGGGCTCTTCGCCAGACTGAACGCGAGGGGGATGCGACGTCAATTAACGTTGAATATCGCATCATTGACCGCCGAAAAGAGCCTTAAACCTTCTTTTCCGGCGAACGAACCACCAATACCGAGCACAGCGCATGGCGGACAATGGTTGTTGCATTCGACCCCAGTAAATAGGTCGACATAGCGGGCCGATGCGATCCAATAACAATCAAATCCGCTTTGGCGCTTTCAGCCTCGGCCAAAACCTCATTATAGACGGAACCCATCCGCACCGCGGTTGTAACCTTGGATTTATCGGACAGCGGCAATTTTGCCACCAAGGCTTTCATCCGCTTTTCGCAATCCGCCTGTTGCTCCTCGTCGAAAGAGGGCGGCACATATTCCATAAATGTAACGGGCAGAATGGAGCGCACATAAACGAGGTGGATCGACGCATTCGTCATCGCCGCGAGTGCTACGGCGCGATCAAGGGCGGGTTGGGCAATATCGATCTCTGACAAATCGACCGGAACAACAATCGAAGAAAACATAGCTCATCCCTCCATTAGCGACGGTGCCACCTGAGCAGCGACGGTTTTACTATGGAGGGGCCACCCGTCCCCGGCCTTGATCTAAATCATAAAGGCTATTGGCAGATCAGCCTTAAACGCCAAGCTTCTTCTGTAGGCTGGAAGAGGAAGTGGTGTATTGAAATGTCAGCCGCCTATCGGGATAGACATAGCGATAGACGCGTTGGGCGGCCAATGCGCCCTCATGAAAGCCCGAAAGAATAAGCTTCAGCTTGCCGGGATAGGTATTGATATCGCCGATGGCAAAAATCCCCGGTGTCGAGGTTTCAAATTTCTCGGTGTCGACCGGCACCAGATTTTCCGATAGCGCCAATCCCCAATCAGCAATCGGGCCTAATTTCATCGTTAAGCCAAAAAATGGCAGCATGGCGTTACAGGGAATTTCATACGTGGCATTGTCGCTGCCACGGCAGATGGCGGTAGATAAAAAGCCATTCTCGCCACGAAGCCCGGTTACTTGGCCAATCTGGAGATCCATTTTCCCCTCGGCCACCAATGCCCGCATCTGTTCAACACTATGGGGGGCCGCCCGAAATTCGTCGCGGCGATGCATCAACGTCACCCGACGGGCAATCGGTTGAAGATTGAGCGTCCAATCCAACGCGGAGTCGCCACCGCCCACAATCAAAACATCGCGATTGCGCAAATCTTCCATCCGCCGCACGGCATAAAAAACGCTTTTTTCCTCATACAAATCAATGTCTGGAATTGGCGGTTTCTTCGGTTGAAAAGAGCCACCCCCCGCAGCGATAATCAGGGCCTTTGTCTCAAAGTGAGTACCCGCATCGGTTGCAATACGAAACAGCGGCGCTTCTTCCGTGCCAAGGCGTTCAACGGAAGCAACCATCTCGGAGAGATGAAATTCAGGATGGAAAGGCTCAATCTGCTTTATCAGATTATCAATCAAGCCCTGCCCGGTTATCGAGGGGAAGCCGGGAATGTCATAAATCGGCTTTTCCGGATAAAGTTCGGCGCATTGGCCGCCAATTTTTGGTAAAATATCAACCAAATGAGCCTTAATATCGAGTAATCCAAGCTCAAAAACGGCAAAAAGGCCCACAGGCCCCGCGCCTATAATCAACGCATCGGTTTTGATCACATCAGACATAATCGTCCCAATCTACGCTATATTTGCGGTTAAGCTTGGCGTTCCGGCGTGTGTAAAATTAAGCCATCAAGCTGCTCGGTGACTTTAATTTGGCACGAAAGACGCGAATTTGGTCGCACATCATAGGCAAAATCCAGCATATCTTCTTCCATCGAGGTCGGTGGACCCACAATCGCCTGCCAGGCTTCATCGATATAGACATGACACGTCGCACACGCACACGCACCGCCGCATTCAGCCTCAATTCCCGGAACGGCGTTCTTGATCGCAGCTTCCATCACGGTTGAGCCTATGGGGGCCTCAACGGTCCGTGCAGTTCCGCCAAAATCGACAAATTGTAGTTTCGTCATCGTTTCCTCGTGATAAAAAGCAGATGGTCCATGCGCTCAAGCCACTATTTGATACTGGAACGGCTTCGTTTTGACGAGTACTAAACACAAAATTGCAAAGCCATTTACGAAAGAGTCGCAGGCCACTACAATTTAAGGTAGAGCAATTCACCCGTTAACGCTGTTTTCATTCTTTTGGATCGGCGGGTATTCTTTTAAGGCGGCGATTGATAAAATATTCGATAATCGGTTTCGATCCGGGGCAAGCCGGAAACACTGAGGCATAAAATGGCGACGCAGAAAAAAGTTTCGGACTCGGCTGAAGCGGCCCTCTCAGCGATTGAAGAGGCCCTTAATCTATCCATCAACGGATCGAATATGGACTCGACAGACGATAGATCAGCCGAAGGTTCGGCCCCAGCAAAAGCGCGCCAATCAAAGTCCGATACCAATTCCAGCGATCCGATGACGCCATCGAGAAGTGCTGATGCAAGCGCGCGGCGGGAGCGCCCGCCCCTTGAGCGCTCACGGTCGGACGAAGCGCCCCGGTCGCTACCGGGCCAACCCGCCAATGATGATCGGCGCGCCGTTGGCGAAATTCTTCAAGCGCTACAAACCCAGTCGTCGCGTCGCGCTTATGTCATTGCTGCTATTGCTTCTTTTATATGGCTTGCATTAACGGCTTATGCATTCTGGGCGGCGATTGATCTATCGTCAGGAGCAGAAACAAATCTATGGAGCCAAGGCCTTAAGGCCGCCATGCCGTATCTTGCGCTTGCCAGTGCGCTGCCCGTCATCGTGTTCTTCGCGCTCGCCTTTGCCTCCGTCCGCGCGCGTGAAATGCAGGTTGTAGCGCAATCGATGGCCCAAATCGCCATTCGCTTGGCGGAGCCGGAGAGCACAAGCGCAGAAGCTGTTGTCAGCCTTTCCCAAGTCGTGCGTCGCGAAGTTGCTGCTATGGGCGACGGCATGGAGCGGGCGGTTGCCCGCGCCAGCGAACTTGAAACCATGGTCCATAATGAAATCGCAACGCTTGAACGCGCTTATGGACAAAATGAAATCCGCATTCGGGCCTTAATCGACGAGTTGGCGCTTCAGCGCGACGCGATTTCAACCAATGCCGACCAAATTCGCTCCTCGATCCTGACGACCCATGAACATCTCGGCCGCGAAATTGATGTCGCGATGAACCGCATCACCTCACTGGTGGAAGATGCGGGGCAAAAAGTGGCCTTTGCCATTGATTCAAAGACCGGCAGCATTGCAACCACTTTGGGCCGCACGGGCGAGTCTTTGATTAGCACCATCACCGACAAAGGCGACGATCTGTTACGTCATTTGAGCAATGCCAATGAGACGATCACGGGTCGCCTAACCCATATTGGCGACAGCATCGTCACCACGCTATCGAATAAAGCCGATGCGGTTGCAGATAAATTATCAACCACCGGAACGCAGCTTACAACCGAGCTTGTTTCTCGGGCGGAAGATATGGTTCAAGCCATTGAAATTTCCGCTGAAAAGGCCGGAGCGCGGATTGCCGATGGTTCATCAACCTTCGCCGCCAATATTTTAAGTTCCGGCGAGGAAATCAGAACTGCGCTTACCCGGCAATCCGACGCCATTGAACGCACTTTTGATGATACCGCAACGCGCCTATCCATGATTATGGACGAAAAACTATCGGAATCGCGCGCCGTATTCGCCGAGGGGTTGGGTGACATTTCCACCACGGTGACCGCACAAGCGACGCGCCTGAGGGATGATTTCAGCCGCGAAGCGGAAACAATCCGTTTGCGCATGACAGAGGCCGCGGGCGGCCTGATTGACGAATTATCCTCTGAAACCAACCGTCTTGGCGGCGTCTTATCAGAACGCGCCTTGGCCATTCAGACAACTATGGAAGCGGCCACGCACAGGCTGGATACGAGCCTTTCGACCCATGTCAATCGGATCGATGGCAGCCTTTCTGGAGCAAGCGGTTCTATTGATAATACGCTCAACGGGCATCTTGATCGGATCGAAACGAACCTCAAATCGTTGAGCGATCAATTGGATTTTAAACTCGGCGGGCATGTCGACCGGATTGAGAACAGCCTGAGCACCACCAGCAACACCCTTGATGCGAAGCTTGATTATCGCGTCGAAGCCCTATCGAAAGCCCTTGAATTGGGCGCGCAAGCCGTGGATGAAACCATGGCTCGTCGCTCAAATGCGATTGAGCGTACCCTGTCGAGCCAAGTCATGGATCTCGAAACCAAGCTTAATCAAGCAAGCGATGGCTTTAGCGGCGTCATTGGCGAACGTATCGCAGCCGTTTCAGCCTCGTTTATGACGGGTGCCAACCTGCTTGAAATGAGCCTGTCACGCAATGTCGAGCATATTGAAACAAACCTTGCAGGCTATGCAACGCGGATCGATCAATCCATCGGCAGCCGCGTTGCATCGCTCGAAGCCACCATCCGCGACGGCGCGAGCACACTTGATCGTAATCTTTCAAGCTATCTGGGTGAAATCACCGCAACGCTCGATCAAGGCGGGGCGCGTATCAACTCAACCGTGGCGGGCCAGATTGAGGCGTTTGAGAAGACCGTTATCGTGAAGGGTGGAGCCTTAAGCGAGACACTTTATCGTCGCTTGTCGGACTTCCAGACCAATGTTTTGGATCGAAGCAACGACATCAATGTCGCGATTACCGATAATCTGACAAAGCTCGAGCAGGTTCTGGAAACCAATGGCAGCGTATTGGCCGAGCGCATTGAAAAAAATACGACGCAATTCACCTCAACCATTGAGGCGCGTCTGGGCGAGGTCACCCACCTGTTCTCGACCGAAGGTAAAGCACTCTCGGATCGCTTGTCTGAACAGGCCAAAAATGCCGCTTCTGTTATTGAACATCAGCTTTCAGCCATTGAAGAAAATTCGCGGTTAAAGAGCATTGCCGTTGCCGAAGGTATCGATGCGATGTTCTCTCGCGTTGACCAAGGCATTGCCGAGCGGACGACGGCATTAGTCGATGCCATGGCGATCAGAGCCGCTGATCTCGAAAATACCCTATCGGTCAGCAATGCAGCGATTGGTGCAACGCTTGAAGCCAAAACAGAAGATCTTGGTCGCGTGATGACGGAACGGGCTGAGCGGGTTACACAAACGCTCGCCGTTCGTGCGACGGAAATCAACGAAATCCTGGGCGAACGTGCGCTTGAAATTGCCGGCACGCTTGACGGGCAAGTCCGCCATTTCGAAGATAATATCGTTGCCCGGCTTGAGACGATTGGCAGTGTTATCGGCACACAAAGCGAACGCTTTGGTGAAACCTTGCAGGGACAATCCGAAGCCATCGCAGAATCCGTCAATGGCGTCATTGATCGGCTTTCAACGGCGCTTGATACGCATGGCAATGGCCTTGTTCACAATCTGCGCTCGCACGCTAGAGAAGTATCGCAAACCATTACGGAAGTTGGACAGTCAGCGGCCCGCAACCTGACCGATGCAACCTCGACGATTCAATCTGAAACACTGGTAACGCTGCAAAAATTGGCGGATGCCAGCCAGATCGTGCAGACGGTTATCGGCTCGGCGAATGATGCCATTGTTAAACTCGAAGGCACATTGGCAGATCGTATCGTCGGGCTCTCCCATGCCGGTTCAATCATCCGCGACGATGCGATGGAATCGACCAAGCTTCTCATGGAGCAAATCGAAGCCATGCAGCATGTAACAGGTACCGGTGTTGGCGAAACCCGCGCGCTGATCGATATGTTGGATGAGCGCACACGCGCTGTATCCTCTGTCACACGCGAACATGTCGATATGCTCGAATCGGCGACAGGGATGCTCACGCAAGTCGAGCAACGCCTCGGCATTGATTTGGCAACGCGCCGCGACAATATCGAAGCCCTCACCGCAGGCCTTAATGCGCGGATCAGCGATGTGCAAAATGTCGCCGACGGCTTCGTATCAAAAATGGCAGAAGCCCTCGAAATTGTCGAAAATAGAACCTCCGTGATCCATTCTTTGATGAGCGACACATCGGCCAAAGCTGGCCTTGCGCTGCGCGAGCAATTTGCAGCCGTCCGTATCGAAGCGGATCATGAAAAAGAGCGCACCCTTGAGGCCGTTCGTGAGGTCACCACTGCAACGGTTGCTGAAATGGGCGAAGTCCTTTCGAAATTGATTGAGCGGTTTGACGAGACAGCGAAAGACGTTAAAGCCACGACGGTTCAGATCGCACGTGAAATTGAAAATACACGCAACGAAATCGCCTCCAATCTCGCCAATCTTCCGCGTGAAACGCAGGAGCAAAGCGCGCATTTACGGCGCGCCATCAGCGATCAATCCCGCGCCTTGAGCGAGTTGTCGAATATTCTGGTATCAACCGGAAAGATGACGGATGTCGCTAAGCCCATCTCGGCCACGGTCGCTCCCGCTCGGCAAGAGACCACTTACATTCCACCTGCCCCGCCCGCCCCTGCGACACCCTTCGAACCCATCAAAGCAGAGGTAAAAGCTCCTTTCCCCCCCTTACGGAGCATACAGCCGCCAGCACCAACACGGCCAGAAACCGGCATTCGCCAGGAGCCTAAGCCCGTATCATCGTCGCCGGCAGATAAGGGGCAACGCGCTGGATGGCTCTCTGATCTTCTCGATCGCGCATCCCAAGACGATGCGAAGCCCAGCGAAACCCAAGAATCGGCTATTCCCCTTGCTGCATCAAAGGTTCAGCCCATCATCGAAGAGCCGACTGTGAAAGGAGCACGGGAGCCAATTTCCGCGCTTTTGAGCGATATCTCAAGGCTTGTTGACGAAAACGCGGCCGCCCACTTCTGGAATAGCTATCTCAAGGGCGAGCAGGCTCCGTTCTCAAAATCGATCTATACCTTACAGGGCCAAAGACGTTTCGAGGAACTCACCAAACTTTATGCAAGCGATGATCTCTTCAAGCTTAACCTTGACACATATGCGGACAAGTTCGAGCAAATTTTGCGCGATGTAATGACTACCGATCAAGAGGGCTTGATTACCCGCTCCATCTTAGCCTCGCCGGAAGGACGGGTTTATACCGTTCTGGCCCATATAAGCCGCAGGCTTGGCTGAGCCTTTTATCGAATGATAATCTAGGGTTCTGACCTTAAATCTTGGGGTCAGGATTCTCGGTATGGCCATCCACTGCAATGGCTTGCCCGGAAACGTAACGCCCGCCCTCGCTTGCGAGAAATTGCGCCATTGCGGCGACATCTCGCGCTTCGACGAAACTGCGCATCGACGTGCCTGAGGCGTAGCCCTCATAAATCGCGTCCCGCGTCGTCCCCTTTAAGGCCGCTTCTTTGGCCAGTACGCGCTCCATGCGGGGGCCTTCGACCGAGCCCGGACAAATCGCATTGGCGCGAATGCCATAGGGGCCGAGTTCCATCGCAACCGTTTTCATCAAACCAATAATGCCCCATTTAGCAGCCGAATAAGGCGAACGGTTCGGATAGCCATAGAGGCCCGCCGTTGATGAGGTAAAAATCATACATCCGCTTCGTTGGGCCTTCATGAGCGGGGTTGCGTATTTGGTGGCCAGAAACGCCCCCTCCAAATTAACCGCGACGCAATGACGCCACCCCTCAAGCGGCATATCTTCAATCAAAGCGGTTGGCCCGGCTATGCCCGCATTGGCGCATAAAACATCAAGCCGGCCCCATTCCCTTCGAATATCCTCAAAAAGAGCCGTCATATCAGACTGATCCGACGCATCAGCTTTGCTGGCGCGCCAGCTAGGATCGACAGCATTAAGCGCCATCTGGTCGATATCGGTTACCCAGACGGCGGCCCCCTCCTCCGCAAAGGCCTGCGCCATGGCAAGCCCAATGCCCGATGCGCCAGCGGTGATCAGAACATGTTTTTTAACGCTGCCAACCATGCCATTCCCCCCTTGTTCAGTCGTCTTGTTTGTTCACCCTATCTTATTAACCTTTTGTAAAGGAATTGCTTGTTCTCAGCGATGTAAGTGTTTAACCCTTTATTTACGAAGAGAGGGAACCATTTTGAATCGGCTCGCCAAGCTTGTTCTATGCAGTGCCTTGATCACGGGTCCAGCTCTTGCGAGCCCCCGCGTAAAGCTGGCGCTCGCTCCGCTGCCAAAGCCGACCACGATGGCCCTTGCGATCTCTGACGCCAAAGCCCCATGGGGGTGGACGGATTTTTGCACCCGGCATAAAGAAGAATGCAACGTCCCAGATTTGCCCATCGTTTCTATCTCTCTGAATATGGAGCATTGGAACCTTATTCAGAACATAAATTCATATGTTAATGCCTCCATCCGTGAAGCTACCGATCAAGAAGTTTACGGTGTCCCTGAGCGTTGGGAATATCCCACCGCAGGTGTCGGTGATTGCGAAGATTTTGCACTTCAAAAACAAAAACTGTTGATCCATGCCGGCTTGCCTCGCCAATCGCTTCTAATGACGGTCGTGACCGATGAAAATGGCTTTGGCCATGCGATTTTGACAGCTCGAACAACGAATGGCGATTTCGTTCTCGACAATCGGACAGACCGCGTCCTGGCATGGGAAGCGACAGGCTATGGCTTTGTCAAACAACAGGCGCAAGATAATCCCAATCATTGGGTTCGATTGGGCGGACCAACCGCACCACTGATGACCGCGACAGCGCCTCGGTAAACCGAGCAGGATGACCAAAACCCTCACGATGAGCCGCGATGCAAAGCCTCGCGTTGTGGCTCAGGATGATCAAAAACCCCTACCCTCATGGTGAGCCGCGATGCAAAGCATCGCGTGTCGAGTGGTGAGCTTGTCGAACCACGGTTGTTTTGAAGCACTTGAACAACGCGCTTTATTCTGCGCCACGTCCTTCGACTCGCGACCTGCGGTCGCGGCTCAGGATGAGGGGAGAGTTTTACCACGCCCTCACCCTGAGCTTGTCGAAGGGCGACAAACAACGCATTCCGCGTTGTGGCTCAGCAGGATGATCAAAACCCTAACCCTCAACCTCATGGTGAGCCGCCGCGAAGCGGCGAGTCGAACCACGGCAAACGTCCTTCGACTCACATTGCTTCGCAATGTGGCTCAGGATGAGGAGAGAGTTTTACCAAGCCCTCACCGTGAGATTGTCGAAAGGCGACAAACAACGCGTTCCGCAATATTGCTCAGGATGAGGAGAGTTTTACCACGTCCTCATCCATGGTTGTTCGAGACACCACCACTATCCTATCTTCACCAGACCGTTCGAAAAACGCCGCCAATTGGCGACATAATGATCAGCGGACTGTTTTAATCGCGCCACTGCCTCTTCATCCAGGGTGCGGATAAGTTTTGCAGGTGATCCGACGATCAGCGCATAATCTGGAAATTCTTTGCCTTCCGTCACCAGAGCATTCGCGCCTACAAGAGAAAAGCGACCGATTTTTGCCCCGTTTAAAACCGTTGCGCCCATGCCGATGAGCGACCCATCACCAATGGTGCAGCCGTGTAAAATAGCGTGATGACCGATGGTACACTCCGCACCGACGGATAGCGGAAACCCCTTATCGGTATGCAGCATCGATCCTTCTTGGATATTGCTGCGATCCCCAATCGAGATCATCTCATGATCGCCACGCAATACGGCACCAAACCAGATGCCGACATCGTTGCCGAGTTTGCACTTACCGATAACATGCGCATCGGGGGCTATAAAATATCGATCCGGCGCGGGCAAATCGGGGCTAAGGCCATCGAGCTGATAGAGTGCCATGAGGGGTCAAATTCCAATCATGCTTAATCGATATCTTCGAGATCAATATCGAGGATCGACATGGTGAACGCAAAAGAACGATCACCATCTTCGATATCAAGCGAGATAATGCCGATAAATTCGTCGCCGATCATCACTTCAGCCGAATCCGACTTTTTAGGGCGCGCCACGACCTTGATATTGGCATTGCCAAAAAGGCGGCGGAAATAGGTTTGTAGTTTAAGAAGTTCGGCCTTGTCCATCGAGTTCCTGCCATGGTTACACTTCCCGCATCATCGGGTATGTTCTCCCGATGCCACGGCGATGAAGGGACTGCAACCCTTTTGAAGGATTCTCTAAAGATTAGCTTGATGAGCCAAAATCTGATCCATGCTACGCGCAGGCTCGGCGCATCCCGTTTCACCGACGATTTTAGCAGGAACACCCGCAACCGTTACGTTACGCGGCACATCTTTCAAAACAACCGACCCGGCGGCCACCCGCGCGCAAGGGCCAACCTCGATATTACCGAGAATTTTAGCCCCCGCCCCAATCAACACGCCTTGGCGTATTTTAGGGTGACGATCCCCTCCCGCTTTGCCTGTGCCGCCAAGCGTTACACCTTGTAAAATGGATACATTGTCCTCAACCACCGCCGTTTCGCCGACCACAAGACCTGTGGCATGATCGAGAAAAACGCCGCGCCCGATCCTGGCATTCGGGTTGATGTCGGTCTGAAAAATTTCCGATGATCGGCTTTGCAAATAAAGCGCTGTATCTCTCCGGCCCATGCGGTTGAGCGCAAAAGCCATACGGTGCGTTTGCAGCGCGTGGAAACCTTTAAAATACAACAAAGGCTCAACCATCCGCGAGCAGGCCGGATCGCGATCCGCGACCGCCATTAAATCAGCCCTAAACCCCTCGCCAATAGCGGGGTCGGATGCAGCCAGCGACATGAAAATTTCAAAAATGCGGCTACGGGGCAAATCGGCATGGTCGAGCCTTGCCGCCAAGCGGGCATTCACCGCGGCCTCAAACGAGGGCTGATCCAGCACATTCTGGCGCACAAAAGACCCCAAATCGCCATCGGAGGCTAAAATATCGGCGGCCTCGCTGCGGATTTGAATCCAAAGCGGGTCCAAATCTGTTTCAACAACAGCGCCTGATAAAGGCAGCTTGATCGTAACACCCATAATATCTCTCCCAACCAACAAAGCGCGGCTATGTTTATACGCCTTAACCCTGCAAGCTTTATGCTTTTACACCATTATATATTAAAATAATTCTTTTTTGCTTGTAAATTTGCAGACTGTACTTCTACGCGCGTTCTCTTAAAAAACGCAAAACCGCGTCTTTATGGGTACGGTCCCCAACGGCAAGGTTGTGGTCTCGCCCGACTATATCAAAAGCCACCGCATGGGAAATAAGAGCCGCCAACGCATGGGGATCGCCCGCAATATCATCCTTGGTGCCGACGGCGATATGAACAGGAAGCTTTATATCTTGAACCTCCTCGCGGGTTACGCCCTGTCGCGACCCGCGCATACAGGCCGCCAGCGCCCGGCGATCACTGCCTGTACGATCCGCAAATGCACGAAACATGCGGGGAACGACACCCGTTACCTCCTCTAAAGAAGGCGCTTCAAGGGCTTCAGCAATACCGGGCGGCAGACCATTTCCCTCAACGAGATGAATACCAAGCCCGCCCAACAGCGCCGACCGAACGCGTTCAGGATAATGGCAGGCGAGAACGGCGGTAATCCGCGCGCCCATGGAATATCCCATAATATCAGCCCGCTGAATATTCAAATGATCCATCAGGGCAATGACATCTTTTGCCATGATCATAGGCGTATAGGCCTCAGGCTCGTAGAGTTTCTCACTCTTGCCGTGACCGCGATTATCAAGCGCTACGACCCTGAAACCGGCGTCGAGAAGGTATTGGGTCCACGACGTATCGACCCAATTGATGCGATGGGAGGACGCAAAACCATGGATAAGAAAGATCGTTCCGCCCTTCATTTGCTCAGGGATCAGATCAACAAAGGCCAATTGAACGCCGTGCGAATGAAAAAACTGCATAAAGACGCTTTCAACCATCTTGATTTAATCAAAGCTTAGAAGCCTATTCTTTACCCTGAAAGCGCTTAAGATCAACAAGGGTTACGTCCTAGTATAGCGCGCCGCAACAGAGTATGCTAACCCGCAGATCCATCTGACGGAATGAGAGCGATTGAAATGGCCGACCCCGCAATTCCCTATTTCAAGAATGATTCAGGCGTTTCTTCCATTCGAATCGGCGCGCATAAATTCATGTGCGTGGGGGCGAGCCCGCCCTTCGATCATCCGCATATTTTTCTCGATATGGGCTCTGATTCAGAGGTGGTCTGCCCCTATTGCTCAACGCTTTATAAATTGGACGCCTCGCTGAATGGCGCAGCAGACCCCGCCGATTGCATTTTCGAGGCGCATAAAGCGGCCTGATCGGAGGCGTTAAATGCCCGACAATCCCATTTTGATTGCGGGTGGCGGGATAGGCGGGCTGACAACAGCACTTGCGCTGGCCCGCATCGGTCAGCCCTCCATCGTAATCGAACAAAGGACCCGGATCGATGAAGTGGGTGCCGGTATCCAGCTTTCGCCAAATGCGTCGCGTATTTTGATTGAACTTGGCCTTGGTGCCGCATTGGCAAAAGTGGCTGCCGAGCCGCAAAACTTAGTTGTCCGGTCGGGAAAATCTGGCAAAATACTAGGGCGCATGTCCCTTGGCGAAGCGATGCAAAGCCGCTATGGCGCGCCCTATTGGACGATCCATCGCGCGGACCTGCAAACGATTTTATTGGATGCCGTGCGCGGCAGCGACCATATCCGCTTGGCCTTTGGCCGGACGGTGGCAGGGATTGAAGAAAATTCCGCCTCATCGGTCACGATCCGCTGCGATTCCCAATCGGCGAGCGAAAACGTCACAGGAAAGGCGTTGATTGGTGCGGATGGTATTTGGTCCAATGTTGCGCGCCTTATGGGGGATGCGTCAAAACCAGAGTTTCGTCGCCATATCGCCTGGCGTGGTCTTGTCGCCCGCAAGGATTGGCCCGCAGATTTGACGGCGGATGAAACGGGTCTCTGGCTTGGGCCGGGCGCGCATCTTGTTCATTATCCCATTCGCCGCGGCGCGTTTATCAACCTTGTCGCGGTCACGTCCGATCACGACAATCAACCCGGCTGGGCACGGGCAGGCGATCCATCGGTCCTTCAGAAGCGTTTCGCGACATGGCATCCTAAAGCCGTTGATGCCCTTAAGGCCGCGCAAGAATGGACCATATGGTCCCTCTTTGATCGCCCGCCTCGGAAAAAATGGTCAAACAACAGCGTGGTCCTGTTAGGCGATGCGGCGCATCCCGTGCTACCGTTTCTGGCGCAAGGCGCGGCACTTGCCATTGAAGACGCCTATGTCATGAGCATCGAGTTTGCTAAAACGAGGCAACAGCCAATAACTGCCTTTGCGGCCTATACTGATCGTCGGCAACCACGCAGCGCCAAAATACAAGCCACGGCTCGTCGAAATGGTGATATCTATCACCTGCCATGGCCCCTTGCGATCGCGCGCGATCTGGCTATGTCACGCCTTAATTTTGCCGAGCAATATTCCTGGATCTATGATTGGCAATATCGCTGATCAAATGATCTTGCCTTCGACAATTGAAAGATTAAAAAGATGTCCGACAACATTGATAAAGTACACGCTCTTCGGATAAAGCCAAATACAAAGGTTGACTTAAGCGCAATCGATCCGAAAGATACCGGCGGCGTTGGTGATGCTGATGCAGCACGGACCTATCTCGCCTCGGCGATTGAAGAAATCAACACCCTGCAAGATCGGCTCTATGCTGAAGGCAAGCGAAGCCTTCTCGTTATTTTACAAGGCATGGATACGAGCGGCAAAGACGGCACCGTGCGCGGCGTTTTTAATGCAACAGGCCCCATGGGCGTCACCGTACAGCCCTTTCGCAAGCCAAGCGACGAGGATTTGACGCATGATTATCTCTATCGCGCCCATGCAGCCGCCCCCCGTAAAGGCACAATCGGCATTTTTAATCGCTCGCATTATGAGGAAGTTCTTATCGCAAAAGTAAGAAAGCTCGCGCCCGCTTCCGACATCGAAAAACGCTATGACCAAATCAACGCGTTTGAAAAAATCCTCATCGAAAACGGCACGACAATTTTAAAATTTATGCTGCATATTTCAAAAGCGGAACAAGGCAAGAGATTGCAGGAACGGCTTGACGAACCCGACAAACGTTGGAAATTTCAAGCTGCCGATCTCGATGATCGGCGCGATTGGAAAGATTTCCAAAAAGCCTATGAAACCATGCTGGAGCGGTGCTCAACCTCTTACGCTCCTTGGTATGTCATTCCATCGGACCACAAATGGGCGAGAAATGCCGCCATCGCTGGCATCGTGCTCGACGCTTTGCGCAAGATTGACCCGCATTATCCGGAACCGAAATGGAAACCGGGCGATTTCAAGATTGATTGACATCGCACCGTTGCAAAACGAGACGATAAGCTTTCAAAATGCTAAAGCTTTGGCCTAAAACAGTCTGATCGTTTCGTCGGCACACGCAAAGGTTATCTGCATGATTCGTTTTTCGACATTTGCTTTGGTTATCGTAGGAACCCTTGTGTGTTTGATCGGGTATCATCAGCATCCTGTGGTGGCGATAGCCTTTTGGATTTTTGCAGGGCTGACGGCCATTGGCGTCCATAATATCGTCCAAACCAAGCACAGTATTTTAAGAAATTATCCGGTTATCGGGCTTGTGCGTTTCTTCCTTGAAAGTACGCGCAAAGAGATGCGCCAATATTTTCTCGAAAGCGATACGGACGGAACTCCCTTTAGCCGCAACAAGCGATCCATCGTCTATCAACGCGCCAAAGTTCAACTCGATAAGCGCCCCTTTGGGACGACATTGGATGTCTATCAGCCGGGCTTTGAATGGCTCGCGCATTCCCTCTCGCCCAAAGATCCTGATGCTCAAACCTTTCGGGTTAAAATTGGCGGTCCCGAATGCAAACAACCCTATGACGCCTCCGTCTTTAACATCTCGGCCATGAGCTTTGGATCCTTAAGCGCCAATGCGATTAAAGCGCTCAACAAAGGCGCTCAACTTGGTGGCTTTGCGCATGATACGGGGGAAGGAAGCGTGTCCATTCATCACCGCGCATTTGGTGGTGATTTGATTTGGGAACTTGGCTCTGGTTATTTCGGATGCCGCAATCCAGATGGCAGTTTTTCGGCAGAAAAATTTGCGGCCCAAGCCCAGGATCCGCAGATCAAAATGATCGAAATTAAATTGAGCCAAGGGGCCAAACCCGGCCATGGTGGCGTCTTACCGGGCGCCAAAGTTACCGCCGAAATCGCCGAAGCGCGCGGCGTTCAAATCGGGGAGGATTGCGTATCGCCAGCCTCACACCCGGCCTTTTCAAACCCGATTGGATTGATGAATTTCATCACGCAATTGCGCGAACTTTCGCAAGGCAAACCCATCGGGTTTAAACTGTGTATCGGTGATAAAAGCGAATTTTTAGCCATCACCAAAGCAATGCTTGAAACGGGCGTAACGCCTGATTTTATCGTGGTTGATGGGGCGGAGGGTGGCACAGGCGCGGCACCGCTCGAATTTACCGATCATATAGGTATGCCCTTGCGCGATGGCTTGAGTTTTGTTCACTCCACGCTCATCGGATCAGGCTTACGCGAAAAAATCAAAATTGGTGCGGCTGGTAAGATCACATCCGCCTTTGATATGGTGCGCGTGATGGCGCTCGGCGCTGATTGGTGCAACGCGGCGCGTGGTTTTATGTTTGCAATCGGCTGCATCCAATCGCAAAGCTGTCATACCGATCAATGCCCGGTTGGTGTTGCAACGCAAGATAAACTCAGACAACGCGCTTTGATCGTGCCTGATAAAGCTGAGCGTGTTGCCAACTTCCATAAAAACACCCTGCAAGCGCTTGCTGAAGTCATCGGTGCCGCGGGCCTTATGCATCCATCCGAAATTCGCGCCTCGCAACTTCATCGCCGGATCAGTCCAACGCAAACGATGAATTTTGCGGAGCTTTACCCCATTCTGAAACGCGGCGAATTATTATCCGGCGGTGGCGATCCCGATACACAAAAACAGTGGAAATTAGCATCCGCAGAACAATTTAGTGCCGTGATTTAAGACCTTTTACGCCACACCAGAATACTGCTTGTGACATAATTGAAAACAGCCCCTGTCAGCGCCCCTGCAAGGCCCGCAACCCACCACTCCTGCCCTTCTGAAAAAATCAGACGCGCCAAGCCAATATTGGCCACAACACCAATGCTGCAACTTGCCGCAAACAACAAAAAGCCCGGCACCAAGCCCCAACCGGTAATCCGGCGATCACGATAAGTAAGGCCGTTGTTTAAAAGAAAATTACTCATCATCGCAATATACGTCGCAGCCGTCTGGGAAAGATCAAACCCATAGCTTGGAAAACTCGCCAACATTACTTTTAACGAGACAAGATGCACAACAACACCCGATGCACCAACGAGCGCAAACAAGTAAAAGCGGATAGGCACCAAGCGACCCGTGAGATGATGCAGAAGAAAACCTAAATAATCAAAAGCCACCCGCGCATCGAGTTTGCTTTCCCCATATTGTCGTTCACGAAACACATAAGGCGTCTCGCGAATGCTGAGCGGCTTATCGGCGGTGGCCAATAGATCCGCCAAAATTTTAAATCCTTCGGTCGCAAGCTTAGGTGCCGCTTGCTCGACGATTTCGCGGCGGATCATAAAGAAGCCACTCATCGGATCTTTTACATCGGCTTTGATCACGAGGCGCGATAGAAAACGGCCAAAATCACTCACCAGACTGCGTTGCCCGCTTAAACCCGTAATCGCCCCCCCTTCACGCTCACGCGTGGCAATTACGAGATCAACGCCTTGTGTCCGAATAAGAGACAACATGCGCACCAGAACACGCTCATCATGCTGGAGATCACCATCCATCACCGCGACATAACGCGCGCTCGATGACAGCATTCCCTCGATCGAAGCCCCCGATAGACCTCTACGGCCCACGCGCCGAATGCAGCGCACGCGCGGATCATGCTCGGCAAGGCCCTTAACCCGTTCGGCGGTTCCATCGGGCGAATTATCATCGACGAAAATCAGCTCCCAGGAGTCGTTTTCAAGGGCCGCTTTAACCAATTGAACCAGCGGAGCAATATTCGCCGCCTCGTTAAACACGGGAACGACGATGGAAAGCTCGGGCGCTTCCGCTTTATTTTCAATACCCTCTTGTACCATTATCGCTCCGCTACCCAGTCAACCCTTGTCCGTACCCGGTGGGTAATGATGCGTATAGCCTTGCCAGTCGGTGATGCGCCAGCCCTCGCCCTCGATTTCACACGACAGCGGTGCGATGGGCACTTTGCCATGCCCGCCCGGCAGATCGATCACATAAGTGGGTTGCGCAAGGCCCGACAGCCGCCCACGGAGTTGATCGATGAGAGATTTGCCCTCCGCCAAAGAGGTCCGCCAATGCGCGGTACCGGGCGCGAGATCGCCATGATGCAAATAATACGGCTTCACCCCCGCCTCAACAAAACCGCGCATGAGATCGACAAGGGTTGCCGCATCATCATTGACACCTTTTAACAACACCGTCTGGCTGATGAGGTGAATACCAGCGCTTGAGAGCCTCTGAATGGCTTGGCGGGCCTCCGGCGTCAATTCGCGGGCATGATTGGCATGGATAGCGAGCCAAACCGTCTTGCCCGCAGGCTTAAGCGCCATTGCCAATTCCACGGTAACCCTTTCAGGCATCACCACAGGCACCCGCGTATGCCAGCGAAGGATCTTGATATGGGAAATCGCAGATAACCGCTCGCTGATAGCGTTTAAGCGACGAGGCGAGAGAACAAGCGGATCACCGCCCGTCATCACCACTTCCCATATTTCAGGATGGGCCGACAGATAGGCAAAAGCCCGGTCAAGCGCTGCCTCCGACAGCATCTCGCCTTTATCAGGACCAACACGCTCCCGCCGGAAGCAAAAGCGGCAATAGACCGGGCAAACATGAACAAGCTTGAGCAAAGCACGGTCGGGATAGCGATGCACTATACCCTCAACGGGGCTATGCACATCATCCCCAATCGGATCGGCCCATTCGTTTGGCAAAACCTCCAATTCGCGCACATCGGGCAAAAATTGCTTGGCTATCGGGTCGTCAGGGTCATGCGGATCGATCAACCGCGCCATCGCCTCCGTCACACCAATGGCATACTGGCCAGCAACCGGCGCGAGCCTCCCCCGATCCGCTTCAGGCACAAGCCCATATCCGATTAGATCATCAAGAGAACGCAGGATGTTGGACAAAATTAGTTCAAGACCTCATTCAAATTATGGTGCGGACAGCGGGAGTCGAACCCGCACAGTATTACTACCGAGGGATTTTAAGTCCCTTGCGTCTACCAGTTTCGCCATGTCCGCCGATCATGGTCAGGCCATCGATTCCGACAGCGACAGAGGGTTATAGGAGCACTGGCAGCCGTGCAAGCCCCTAGTTTGATAGTATTTCATGGCCGAATAGCCTTTTTACAAGTTTTATAAACTATAAACCACAATTCAAGTTTGAATTTGAGCCATAACAGGTTCCATAAAGCAGTCTAAAAATTCTTCATTTACCGCTTTGTTAGATAATTTCCTTTTTTGGCAAAGTGCGTAAAGTTCGTCAACGGCAGAATAAGGAAAAAAGCTAACTTTCATGTCTGAATATAATGGGGCGCTTGCCTTACTTATTACCTTATCTCGATCTTCATCAGGTGCTACAATTACCCAACGCGTCAGAAAAGCTGGGAGTTGATCTTTAAAACGCTTCATGCGGGTAAGACCAGAATCAATTCCAGTACTATGTTCAACTTCAATAACGGCGGGCATAAATCTACCGTTACGAAACCATATGCAATCAATATGCATGGCTGCGTGGATTGCCTGGTCAAATGAAGCTAAGAGTCTTTCCGCCTCCAATTTAACAATTACACCATCTAACTCAACTATTTTTTTATTATTATACGTGAAGCCTTGATCATTCCGCGCTATCCATGTTCTAAAGCCGAGACTATATCCAATAAATACTAATGCGATTTGAATTTGTAAGTGACGTCTCGCAACATGAATATCCATGCCATCAGTTAAGACGTTTGGTAATTGGAGGGCTTCATAAATAGCGCTAGAAGAAGGTATTTCTGAGATAACCATGTCGGTTTCAAATTCCTCAAGAGCGCCATTTCTATGAGATTGATCCGGAAGCCAAACAATATGTTTATGCCCTCGTTTTATTTCTTGAGTCGAATTGCTAAGTTCAATTCGTCCGGGCATACACCAGTAAAACTCTGGCGAATGAGCAATTAGCGTTTCAAGAACCGAACGCGTATTATAACTACCCGCGAATAATCGATCCACGTTAATTGGAATTTTAGGTTGAAGGGCATTTGCTAAACGCCACAACATTTTGTCCGATATCGATGCCTGAGTTTTAAACTGTTTATCGCCGCGATAACTAATCCGCTCAATATAAATTGGGCCTTCTGGCATAACCACACTTAAGATTCTTACTTTACCCTTGTTACTAGGATTTACATATTCGAACCACTGGTCCTTAGGCAATCGATTGATGGCACTAACAAGATTATTTGCCGTTAGTCTCATTCTTTTAACTCCTTAAGAAATCCATAATCGACATAGCTATGCCCTTAGCTGCAAGATATGGAACTCCATTACCAATAGTCTTGAACATATTGGTAAGGGTCATATCCGGTGGCAGAACAAATTCTTTGGGCATAGACTGCACTGCTAATGCCTCAGCCACAGAAATGCGCCTTGGTAACCAAGGATGGATATGAACTTCGTTATTGCCATAAGCTGCTGTGGGCGAATACCGCCAACGATGTAATCGTTTATACGACTTTTTTGAATCGTCCCCCTCGCTAACCGTTTGAAACTTGGCCAATCCCGCTCGCGGCTTTAATTGATGCTCTGCATTAGGATGCGTTTCAACGCTATTTTTATCAAACCAATATTGAACAGTTAAATCTTGCATAAACTGGTTGCTATCTTTCAACGAGATATTATTATTCTCAACATACGGCCATATATTACACTTTGCGGATTGATGTGTTTGACGTTGTAACCAGTTAAAATCTTTTATTTTCTTTTTTAGTCTATAATCTCGAAAGCCAAATAAAAAAATGCGTTCCCGATCTTGTGGAACGCCATAGTCCAAGGCATTAACTAAGCGTTCGGTGCATACATAACCTGCATTCGTAAGATCATTTTTCAACCCGTCAAAAAAAGCACGAT
>Ga0316217_10002018_pt1 | contig 25249 bp, 27 predicted proteins | sample 1anoAmetaG_FD_203633 | JGI IMG/M metagenome (GOLD analysis project Ga0316217, IMG submission 203633) | Freshwater microbial communities from Trout Bog Lake, Wisconsin, USA - 1anoA | ecosystem: Environmental > Aquatic > Freshwater > Lake > Hypolimnion/Profundal zone | place: USA: Wisconsin...
CATCTGCGGAAAGCCCCTCCCGTTTCGCGCGCAGGAAGATGTAGTTACGGAGCAGGTCCGAGGAAAGCAAGGGTTCACCCCTGGCGTTCAGAGTTTCAAAGATGATTTGTGGATCATCCTTGCTCTCAAGTTCAATGGAAACCAGTTGTAGGCTGTTCTGGAGGGCATTGAAGAGGGACTGGATCCTTCGCTCAACGAAATCCGCCCCATCCTCGGCTACGAACTCCCGGATCGACCGCTCAAAGTAAAGGTAGGCTTCAATGATGGCCTGGCGCGGTTGAAGTTTGCGCCGCACATAGACGGCGGGGTGCAGCGCTTCCAGGGCCGATCGACTTCCGGCCCGAATCGCCTGGGAAAAGGGCAAGTGATCGGCGCGCGTTGGCCAGACCTTGAACTCCTCCTCAAGGTTCCCCTTTTTGCCCGCATTGAGGGTGTACCCAGCCAGTTCGGTGGCGATATCCTCCTCACCGAACTCCCGGGCCAGGTCCCGGAAGGCCGCCAGGAACACCTGGAACGTGGTCAGGCGTTGTTGCCCATCAATGATCTCGTGGGCGGGGATGGCAGGACCGAAGGTCCGGACCTGATTGATGACGATCGCCCCCAGGAAGTGCGGATCAACCTCCAGACCCTCCAGCTGCTCGAGCGCCTTGCCCCGGATATCCTCCCATAACGGTTCCCACTGCTTCTCTTGGCTCCAAACGTAGGGCCGCTGGAACATTGGAACAAGGTAGCGTTTCTTAGCCGAGAATAGGTCGAAGACGGAGCGGGTGAAAGCCTGCATTGGGAGTTCCTTTCGGCTGGCCTGATGTCGTTTCCTACTATAAGGGCACGGCTTCAAAGCGGAAGATCCGGGAGCCTCCCCGAACGGCCTCCATGGGCGCTGGTCCAGATGGACCTGGGCGTGCGCAAGGTGTTGGCCTGGATCAGGCCTTCCCAACCCAGTTCTTTCAGCCCCAGTTCAGCAAGGTGGTCCGCTCATCCTTGCCGGACCCGCGCTTCCAGGGCGATCTTCCGATTCCGCAGCCACCACCACCGGCCCTGGAGAGCCGTTTTCTCCGGGGGGATAACCGCATCTTCTCCCCCAAGATAATCAAATTCTGCGGTAACCGAGTACAGCTCCAGCAGAGCGACCCCCAGGCGGCCTTCCGCAATCCGCTTCTTCCAGGCCACGAATTCTTCCTCTTCTTTCCACTCTTTTGCGACCAGCAGCTGGGCCTGCTCCAGGGTTTCACTGCCCCCAAAAAATCGGACTCTGGTATTGCCCTTGGCCTCCGGCGCGGACGCGGCGCGGTTCATGGACGCTTCCCGGGGCGCCTCGGCCGCCAGAGGTGCAGGCACCTCCGGCCGTGGTTTCAGGACTGGGCACTGGGAGTGGTTCTTTGGGGATGGATTGCGCATGCGGGCTCCGGGGAAGGGTACAGTCCCAGTCTGGATGTAAAGGGCCTACCCTCTTTGACTTAAAACCGGCCTAAATCTGGTCACTGGTTCATGCGGCCCGGCCCTGGGCTCCCTTCTCCGCCCAAGCTTCCGGGAATCCTCATTATCAGAAGCTTGGGTATGGATCCTCCTATCGAACGGAGGCTCCGCATCCTCGCCGTGTTCAACCCCAATGTTGTTCCCCCTATCCCGGTGCTCATACCGCGACCGGTTAGTTGCCTGGCACCCCCCAAAGCAATCTGCAAAAGGTTGGTATCCCCTTCCTTTTTGTAAAATCAGCCTCAGTATTCCCTTACCACTAACTTCACAGAGGGGGAAACATGAGCGTTTATACAGATCTAGTGAACAACTGGATGGCCCACCTTCCCGAGAATTACCGGGGTGCAAACCGGATCCTCGTAGTAGATGGTAATGGGGGACCCCAGCGGATGGCTTCCTTGCAGGGTGTTAACATTGCCGCAGAGTTTTTGGTTTCAACGGCAAGGAATGGTTTCGGGGATGTACCCGGGTCCGATGAAACCCCGGTTGGGTGGCATAAAATATGCGCCAAGATTGGAGCCGGCCTAGCGCCAGGTGCTGTATTCAAGGAAAAAACTTTCACCGGGACTGTCTGGAGCCCTGATGGGGGTTCCACCTTCCCGGCCCTTATGCTCTCGCGTCTCCTAGTGTTGGATGGGCTCGAATTAGGATTGAATAAAGGTGGTCAAGTGGATTCTTTTGACCGAGGGATTTACATCCACGGGACAAATTGCACCGCTGAGTTAGGCCAGCCAGCCTCCCATGGTTGCGTCCGCATGAATTACCAAGATGTCGTGACTCTCTTCGACACCGTTGATGTGAATGACTTGGTCCTCATCGCTGCTGGCAGCCCTCTTTAACGGCAATGATGCGTATTACCAAATACGTGCTTGTCGCAGCCATGCGTGAAACGGTCGCCTGAATGGCGGCCGTTTCCCTTCTGTGGCGTTTTGGGTAACTATGCTCAACGGGATGACTCACACACGCCCGTTGCGACGACACCTCCAATTTGGGAAGGCCATTGACCCCCCGTAAACCGCTTCACTGCCAAATTCCCCTTTTCTCGACAAAGAGCGTCTTGCAAAATTCCTTGACAAGGCTTAGGGTGATTTCGCGCATCCCGCGCACATCAGAATGGAGGTGTCTCATGACTTCACCGAAACCTTCGGCCCTAGGAGATTATATTATTAAATTATCCAAAGACCCCGGATTGGCCGAAAAACTCAGACAAGACCCGAAGACAGCCTTAGCATCATCCGGACTTTCAATAGAGGACCAGAAGCTAGTTTCCACAGGCAACATTAATGGGATACGAAAAGCATTGAGTGGGCACCCGGGAGTTACCGGGGATACAATAGTCGTTGTTGTTATTGCCGTTATAGGTTTGTGAAATGCCAGGAAAGCTCTCTGTTTTAGGTTCTGGCATAGCAGCCGTTGCGCATATTACAATCCAAGCCCAGGGAATTATTGAAGCGGCTGATAAGGTATTCTTCTTATTAGCTGATCCAATTACAAAACAATGGTTGCTTGAGCTAAGACCCGATGCCTTGTCCCTCCACGATTGTTATGTTGATGGTGAGGCAAGGCATAGCTCTTATATCAAAATGGCAGAAACAATTGTCACTCCGCTTAGCGAAAACTTGTGGGTATGTGCGATTTTTTATGGCCACCCTGGAGTATTCGTCCTCCCGTCCCATTTAGCGGTGGAAATGGCAAAAAAATCCGGATTCTATGCCGAGATGCTCCCAGGACTGTCTGCGGAGGACTGCCTTTTTGCCGACTTAGGGATAGATCCCGCAACACATGGTTGCCAGAGTTATGAATCTACTGATTTTCTATTGTATGATCGCATCTTCGATAGGCACTCTTCCCTGGTTTTATGGCAAGTTGGTGTCGTTGGAGATTTAACATTTAAAAAGGATGGGTACAATAATGAACATTTAAAAATACTTTTGGATAAGCTCCTTGAGTTTTACCCGCCTGATCACGAAGTCATTCTGTATGAGGCAAGCCAATATATCATTTGTCATCCGAGAATTGAGCGGATTCACCTAGGGGAAATCCTATCCGCAAAATTATCCGCAATCACCACATTATTTGTGCCTCCAGCTGGGAGATCGCCTCTCAATTTTGGGGTGGTTCAACAATTGGGCTTGATGGAATATTTCCAACCCATCTCTTGATGCTCTTGATGCACCCTGGGTTATAAAGTTATTAAGGAGGCAACTTGGGTGAACCCCAAATGCCTCCTCAGGTGTATCCTCCGGTCGCGGTAGGGGTGGGTCGTAACCGTGCAACCGACTTGACGGTCACCGTCCAGGATTTCCTTTGCAATGTTTAATTAATTAATTTCTGTGGTGTAGCCCAGATGGACGGTTTGGGTTTCACCGGGTCACCCCATTTCCAACGGATTTCTGTGTCCGTCTAGCGTCCCCAAATTATTCTTTGACACTTTCAGGATAGGCCCTTAAATTCAAAGCGAACATTCGGGGGCGACCATGCCAGGCCAGAAGATTGGATACATCCGGGTGAGCAGTTCCGACCAGAACACCAACCGCCAGCTCGAGGGCCTGCTCCTGGACAAAACCTTCACCGACAAGGTGAGCGGGAAAAGCCAGGACCGCCCCGAACTTCAGGGGATGCTCAAGCATGTCCGGGAGGGGGATGAGGTGGTGGTGCATTCCATGGACCGCCTAGCGCGCAACCTGGCCGACCTGCTCCACCTGGTCACTGAACTCACCGGCAAGGGCGTCAAGGTGACCTTCCAGAAGGAGGCCCTCACCTTCACGGGTGAGGACAGCCCGATGGCGACCTTGATGCTGTCCATCATCGGGGCCGTCGCCGCGTTCGAGCGGTCTATGATCCTGGAACGGCAGCGGGAAGGCATCGCCCTCGCCAAGGCCAAGGGAGCCTATAAGGGCCGCAGACCTTCCCTGACCGCCAGTCAGAAGGCTGACGTCCGGCGCCGCGCCGCTGTCGGCGAGAAGAAAACTGTTCTGGCCGTAGCTTTCGGCGTTAGCCGGGAAACCATCTACCAGGCATTGCGGGAAGCCTAGGGGTGGCTCTTGGCGGGCCTCCTGGTGTCACCATTGACCAGCAAAGAGAATGCGGATTCCCGGAAGCTTGAAAATCGGCTTCCAACCCGAGCATGTCCATCTACTGGATAGGCATGCTCTGTTGCCCAATGACCCGAAGGGGGGTTACCCGCTCTGGGTCTGCACCGGGAATACCGATTATCAGAAGCTTGGGGTAAGGTGGTTACAAGTTGTAACCACCTTGGAGGCCCGATGGCCAGCCTCAGGCGCAAGCTCAGCCGCCCCGCACCCGAAACCCAGGAGGAAGCACCGGCCGACGAGAACCTGGTGGTCACGGCCAACTCGATGGCGGCAGCGCCCATCGAGTTGGATGAGGCGGTCGCCGCTGAGCCGACCGGGGGCTCCCGGGCGAGGCAAAGCCGCCTTGTCACCGGCGTCAAGGATTACGATGCCGAGCCAGCCGGGGCCCCGGTCAAGGATCCGCGGGCGGAGTGGGACCGGACGCGCGATGCCCTGATTCGCCAAGTCGACGCCATCCGGGGCGACCTCGACTGGGACCTCCGGAGGAAAATCCGGGATCTCCTGGCCCTAGTGGCGGACCTGGTCCTGCTGCTGCCCGGCGCTGGCAAGGAAGGCCAGGCGGGAATCGAAGCGGAGATCGACTCCCTGCTGGGCCTGGTGGCCGCCCTCAAGGGCCGGTTGCTGGGCTGAACCAGGAGGACCGTGTCCTTTCCGCAAGCGTGCGTGAATGGCCGGCGCTAGCGACATCTCCGTGGGACGCGGCCTCGGGCGTGGGCCGACAACCCGGGATTCAATCTTTGGGCTAATGGAAATAGTGGAAATAGTGGAATAAAGACATATATTGACAAAGATGGAAGTGTTTCCATAATATCCAGTGGAACATGCCAGCATCGATCATCCCGGCCATCCAAGAGTGTGTAAGCGATCCCATGAATACGAATTCCAAAAATTCCACTAATGGAAGTCTTTCCAGCCAAGGGGGCTGAATGCTCCTCTCCTCTATAAATTTCAAGGGGGGCCAAGGTAAGAGCCTCTGGGCCGGGATCCTCGCCGACTGGCTGGGGCCGGCCGCGGAAATCCTTGACCTCGATCCCAAACAGGGCGACGCCCACGCCTGGGCCCAGAAGGCCGGGCGCCCATCCCGTCTGGTCTGGCCCCGCGACCTGGCCAGAGCCCTCCGGGAAGCAGCGGCATCCCCGGACTGGTTTGTGGTGGACTGCCCCCCTACCGAGGGGGAGGAAACCCGGTTGGCGCTGGAACTTTCAGCCATGGTTGTTGTGCCGGTCGTCCCCGCCGGGGCCCAGGATGCCCGGGCGTGGGGCAGGATGCAGGACGCGATCCAGGACGCCAGGACGGTGAACCCCGGGCTCAAGGCCGCGGCGATCCTGAACGCCTCTCGCCAGACGGCGCTCGCCAAGGAGTTCGTTTCCATGCTGCAAACCTGGCATGCCCCTAAGTCTGGCAACGCGGTCCTGGGGGTGGTACCCCAGCATGTCGCCCTGGCGGAGGCCTTCGGGGCGGGCCAGCCCCCGCGGGACACGGCGGTGACCACAGTTCTCAGCAAGCTTGAACGATTTGCCGCACTCTGACAGTTTTTCCACTTCTGGAAGGATTTCCAATATGTCCACCAAGAAGCTCGCCTTCAAACCTTCCGAGGCCGCCCAGGCCGGAAGCGTCCACCGCACCGAGGAGCATCTGGGCGGCCGCCAGGTCAGCCTGGACGAGGCGATCCGCACAGCCTCCAGGAAACCCTCGGGGCGGAAGGCCGCATTCGAAGGGGACACCCAACGGCTCAATGCCTTCCTCCCCCCTGATCTTCTCCGGAAGATAAAGAGCGCCGCTTCCGCCGCAGGGAAAACCCTCAGTGAATTCATCGCCGAGTGGGCGCAGACACTTTAGGTCCGCGCTGCAACATAAAACCCCGTGGGAGACATGATGGCAATCAAGCAACAAGCCGTGCGCCTTTTCAAGGCTGGCGAGAGGACACTGAAAGTCACTTACACGGACACCGGTGAGCACGGTATCCCCTGCGGTAATGACGTTCTCCTCCTCCTAAAGATCAAAAGCGCCACTTCCCCAAACGGGAAGACCCTCAGCGGAATCATCGCTGAAGTTTAAGGCGGGAGACGCCTAGCTGAAACGTTGTGGGAGTTGTGATGCCAGTGAAACAGCCAATACAGGTGGAAGGCGGCGAACAATTCAACAAGGAGCTGTTCGAGGCCTTCCTGGGAGCGAAGGACGGGAAGGCCACCCCCAAGCAGCTCAACGCCCTTCGCAAGTACCGCTGGGTGATCTTCAGCCGCGAGCGGGAGGTCGCCGAAGAGATGTCTTTTGACGAATTGGCCAAGGCGCAGGCGTGGGACCTGGTCGTTCACGGCCCCTGGTATCCCAGTTCCGCCATGGCCTTCGCCATCGTCACCCCCCGCATCCGGAGAGTGCCAAGGAAGAAGGACCTCAAGGGTGCCTTCGAGGCTTCTTTTGCGGGCGTGCCGTTGACGGACGAGCAGCAGGCGGCCATTGATCTCCTCCAACACCCCACCGCACGGCAATTGAGGACCCGGGATTCCCTGGCGTTAATGGCTGGAACGGACCCCATGCAGCGCGACCGCGCCTGGATCTCTGACGCCTTAGCGCAGTGCCCGCTCCCATTGGCTAGGCCGAAGGGAATGGAGGCCCACCAGCTTGTCCGGAAGGTCCAAATCGGCAACGGGTTTCTACTGGTCATTTACACAGCCACAGGCATTCAGTGCATTCCCTTCGGCAAGGATGCCTACCTCCTCGACGTGCTCATCAGTGAGGCGCGCAAGCGGGGGGAAAGGGTGGTCAGCTTCCAGACGGCCATCGAGATCATGAGGTTGGCTGGCTTCGACGTTGGGGGCCACGACTACAAACTCTTCAAGGAGGCGCTGGAACGCATCTCGGGACTCCATATCACCTTGGAACGCCGTGACATGGTCAAGGCAAACTACCGGGTGGTGAAAATCCAAAGCCTGGACATCCCCAGCCAGGATGATGTGCGGCTGGAAATCAGCGGGCAGAAGCGTCTGATGGAATATGCCTTCGAGTTCTCGGAAGAGTTTTATGCGGATTTCATGAAGTATTACACGGTCATCCCGCGCGACCTTTTAGACGCCTTCGCTGGGGCGCCCACGGAGTATGCGATTGCGCGCTGGCTTTACCGGCGGACCACCAAGGCGAACTCGGCGGCCTACATCCCCCTGGCGGAGATCCGCAAGGAGATTGCCCCGAGCGACTCGAATCTCCGTCGCTTCCGGGGCAAGTTTGAAAAGGTTGTGGAGACCCTGATGATCCACTGGCCCGAACTGCGGGAGGGTCTGAAACCCGACAGGGTCAAACGGAAGGGGAGCGATGTCTTGGTAGGCTTCCACTTGACCGGGCGCGTCCCGTCCCTCATCGGGGATCGCAGAGTCCTAGACAACGGGAAAGTCGGTACGGATCCGGAGTAACCTCCCCTGGACTGGCAAGTCTGCCGATGCAGCGTTGAACGGGAAAGTCGGTACGCATCTCTGAACCTCGAGGCGTGGCGGTCGGAAAGGGTAGCCGGCACACTCCCTGGCGGCGCCGTTCGCGTGTGAGTTTTCCACAAACCCCCGGCTAACTAGGGAGTTTTCAACGGGAACCGGCGTACGCATTTTTAAGGGAATGACGGGAAAGTCAGTACGCATTTTCGGGGAAAACGGTACGCTTCCGCGGGAAAGTCGGTACGCTACCACCTCTCAAACCCCCGCCACCACTCGCTCTCCCAGGCCTTCAGTTACTCTTTTTCAGTGAATCCGCAGGGACTCTTTTTCTTTTTCAGTGACTGGCTCCCCCAACGTTGCGGAAAACTCACCCCGGCAAGCTACCTACGGCCCCTCCGGGACCGTTCCTGCCCCGCCCCGACAAGAGCTTTCAGAACAGAGCCCAAGCATCTCGGTCACTGAGATTACGTACGGCCCTGACGGGCCGCTCGTGTCTCGCCCACAGTAGGAATCTGGCAGAATGAATGATCAGGGACCTCCAAAGAGAGAGCAGAGTCGGTGTGGGATCGGCAGAGATGGGGCAGTATTACGGAACCATGAAAAGAGCGCAGCCTGCGGCTGCAAACCGCAGCGCAAGCGCCGAAGACCAAAGCACCAGTGGCTAACTGAACCGGGCAAACAAGTGTTTATCAGAAAAGCAGTCCCGCCAATCCCTTGGATGAGAACCAATCTCTCTGTTTAAACAAGAAAATCGTGCGGGCCGCGTGCACAAGCCTGCAAAGCAGGTGGGACGGCAAGGGTCTCAATCCAGGCCCATGAACGGCCGCTCCTGCCGCGCTTTGCGGATGACAGCAGGGATGTGGAGGCCATCCTCCTGGCCGCCGGACCCGCGCCACGCCCGGCGAGGATCGCCTAGCCGTTCCTGAGCCTCGTCGTAAAGATCTGCCAAGAGGCGGGTTGCCGGATCCTGACGGTCAAGGAGGGGCCAACAACCGGGATGCCGATGCTTGAGATCCAGCAACTCCTCGAACGAGGAATACCCAGTCGCAGCCTGGGTTAACACGTCCAGTGCTTCCTGTGAAAGTTCGAGCATGGCCGCCTCCTGCTTCGATCATACGCGGCCCGGCTCGGCCGGGGCCGCGCCAGGGAAGGCGCCTGTCACGCCCCCGGCTGGCAAGCCGTCCGGGAATCATGCCGGGGCGCCTGGCGGCCAAGGACCGCAGGAACCGGCATTGCGTCGCACCGTTCCGAGAGCCCCCTCTTCACGAAGGGGGCTCTCGGAACGCCAGTCGGTGACAGAAAAACCAGGCGCGGGAACCCTATGGCAAGCCATGAGGCCTGAGCAGGATTGAAAGGGGAGAGAAGGGGGATCGAACATCCTTCGGTGACCGGAATGGAAGGAACCCAAAGGAACACTGACCACCTGGGTTCCAGGCGCGGATTGCGGTGTTCAGCTGTCCCCAGCAGCAGGGATCCTGTCGGCGTAAGGCTATGTGAATCAGTCAGCTCTTTTCGGCGCGGCGGTGACGTGGTGAAATCGTTGAAAACAAAGAAAAAACCTCTTCCAAATCCTTGACAGTAATTTCATTTCGACATATACTGTATTATGGTAAGACGGTAGGATGGTAAGATCGTAATACAACAAGCCCAAACAACAGGAGACAGCATGGCTCGCAGGCTCATTACCCAGGACGACATCGAGCAGGCCGCGAACGACCTCGCCGCCGCCGGGAAGAAGGTCACCATCGGCACGGTCTATGACGCGCTCGGGCGGCGGGGCGGGAACTCCACCATCCAGCAAGGCCTGTCCGTGTGGGAGGCGAAAAGGGAGGCAATTCCTGCCGCTCCGGCTGCCCCGGCCATTCCGTCGGCTGCCGCTGAGGTCATCACCTCCATGGGCAGCAAGCTGGAGGTCATGCTGGCCGCCATGGGCGGTGAGATTTTCGCCCTCGCCAAGGCCGAGGCGGACGCCAGGGTGGCTCCGCTTCTCGCCGGCCTGGAGCAGCGGAGGCAGGAGATGCAGGAGGCCCTGGAAACGGCAGGCCGCATCGAAGCGGACCGCATGACCGAACTGGCCGAGCTGGAGGAGGCTCTCGCTGAAACCAAGGCCGCGCATCAGGCCGACCTGGAGCGGTTGCTGACGGAAGGGAAAAAGAGCAGCCGGCTGGAGGCAGAGGCGGCCGAGGCCGCCAAGTCCATGGCCGAGGTCCGTGCTGTAAGTGCAACCCTCCAGGCCGAGAACCGCGACCTTGAAGGCAGCAACCAGCGCCTGCAGCAGGAAACCCAGATGCTCCAGGCCCGGGTCAAGGAACTCGACTTGACCAACAGCCGCGCCCAGGACGAGCTGCGCTCTGCCAGTACGGACAACGGACGCCTTGCGGCCGAGCTGTCCGGGGCCGTGAAGTCCTTGGCCGAAGCCCGCGAGGCCGCGGCCGTCCTCCAGGCCCAGACCACGGCACTGGCGGACAGCAACAAGCGGCTCACCGTTCAAGCCGAGGATTTGATGACGAATCTCCGCAAGGCCGAAGACGCCCATGCCGTGACGCACGAGCAGCTGCTTGCCTGCAAGACCACGAACGGCAGTCTCAAGGCCGAGCTTGATGCCGCACAGAAGGCAATCCAGAGTGCCATTGACGAGGCAAAGGCGGCCCGCGAATACACTGCTGTCCTGGAGGCCAAAAGTGCGGCCCAGGGCGAGCGCATCCTGGAACTGGAAAAGGAGCCCAAGTAAGGATCACGGATCTTTCCCCTATAACTGATCCGGGTAGACAAAGTTTGTCGCTCAAAGCAGTCCCGCTACTGCACGGCGGGACTGCCCATCCGGGTACCGGACTGTTCTACTCTCCCCCCATTCCCTTCATGGCTGGAAGCAACTGCTTCGGGCCGCGGGGGTCAAGAGCCGGGGGAGGGATACCGGAGGACCGCCTGCTTTTGGCGGACCGAGGATATGCTCACCTGGCTCTTGACGCCTGCGGCCCGAAGTGGAACCTTGCCTGCCGGAGGGAAGGGGGGTGTTGGGCCGCGCTCTACCGGGTCCAGCCGAGCTGCTGCCAGATACTTGCCGGGCGCGGGTCATCAGACGAGGCGCAGCGGCTTTGGATGATGGCCGTGAGGGCTGCGTCCAGGCGGTTCATATCGCCCTGCTGGAAAGTGAAGCCCGACATGGTGGTTTGGTCCGTGATCGCCTGGCGCGGAACCATGATGATCTTCTCGGCGCCCTGGTTCACTGCAGGGTGCGTGTCCGGCAGCCGCGTAAACCACTTGGCTACACCTGGCCAAGGGTCCGCCCATTCCCAGTCCTCGGGGTACGTGTAGTCGGCCCGGACCCACTCGGCGTCAGGCGGCACTTCCAGCACGCCGCGGATGGTACTGGTGATGGTCCGTTCCTCAGAACTGCCAACATAGAGAGGCAGGGCCGGGAGTTCACTGGCTTGCCACCATCCAGGACGCCGCACGATTACGGGGAAATGTTTCTTGTCCTCAACCGGTGTTCCCGGCAGCTGGAAGGTGTTTTTCTTCAGGGCCTGCGCGTCGAAGATTTTTGCTTCGAGCCCCCAGGCGATGGCGAGCGGAATTGCCCGGATGGTCTGTTCAAGCCTTTCGACCCGGTTGGAATACTGGGGCAGGCCGAGGTGTTCCCATACTAACGGGTGGATCCACCAGCGGATGAACCCGGCGGGGGGAGGCATCGTGGTTTCGAACAACACTGCGCACACCGCACAGGTCCACTGAGCGCCCTTTTTGCCGTCCTGCACGACACCCTGCCACCACCCGAACGGCCGCTGGCACTGGGAGCATTTCCCGCCCATGCCAAGATGCGCGCCCCGTAAGGCTTCGCGGCTCTGGTCCGAGTGCAGCATCCTACCCCCTTCCGGAGCGTTCCGGATTAGGCTATACTACCGATGATAGGGACCTAGATCAACCGAATACGTTCGCTGCGCTCTCTTTTCGGTTGATCGGCCCCCCCATTCGCTGCGCTCTGGGTCCCCCCCAAAGTTCACTCCCTAGACGGTCGCTCACCATGCCAGACACCGCTCCCAGCGCCCCTCACAAACGCCGCTCCGGTGACCCCCGGAGCGTGCCGTTTGTGGTGCGCCTGCGGCCCGCAGAACGGGACCACCTGGCCGCTCTGGCGGACGCCCATGGTGTGCCCCTCGCGGACCTGGTCCGGCGCCGCCTCATGGAGTGGTCCTTGCCGCGTCCAGAAAGGACCGCCGAGGAGGCCAGAACCTATGGGGTTCTCAGCGCCCTTTCCGTGTCCATGAGGAACGCGGTCGCGAACCTGAATGGGCTCTCCAAAGCCTGGCATTCCGGGTTCCCGGTTGAGGCTGACGAACTGCGCCGGGAGATCGCCGGCGTAAGGGCCGAAGTGGACGCCCTGCGCCGCGCCCTGGCGGGGGGTGAGTGATGGTCCCGAACCTCACCCACGGGAGCGGTTTCAGGGGGCTGCTGGCGTACCTTCTGCTGGAGCCGGAGACCGGCCTCCTGCGGCCCGGCGCCCAGGTCATCGGAGGCACCCTGACGGGGCAATCCGTGGGTGAACTTTGTGCTGAATTCGGCCTGGTCCGGCGGCTCCGCACGGGCGCGGAACAGGTCGTGGTCCATCACTCCCTCAGCTACACCCTGGCGGAGAATCCAACGGACGAGCAGATCGTCCGCGACGCCAGCCGCTACATGCAGCATATGGGGCTGGGAGACCACCCTTACGTCCTGGTCGTGCACCGGGACAAGGACCACACCCACGTCCACATTCCGAGCTGCAAAATCGGTTTCCGCGGTGAGGTCTGGAACGCATGGAAGGACATGTACCGCGCTCAGGTTTCGGCGGCCTGCGTTGAGCGCGAGTTCGGCCTCCCAGCGCCCCCCCGGGCCGGGATGAAGATTGCCATTGAGCGGAAATGGGCGAAGATCCAGGCCGAGCGTCCGGAGATCCAGGCGGAGCCGGCGAACCCCATCCTGGAACTGGGCAAGGAAGGGGTCATGGCGGAAATCCGGCGGCGGATCGAGGCGCTTCCGGCAGGCCTGACCCTGCCCGAATTTGTCTACGCCCTGGAGGTCGAAGGCGTGCAGATCCGGCCCTCGATTGGCGGCCGGAAAATCTCCGGATTCCGCGCGCAGCTCTCAGGTTCGGATTCCGCGCCCGAGAAGCTCAGCAGCATCGCCAAAAATCTATCCTGGAACAAGCTCCTGGACACCGGCCGCGTGGTCTACAACGAGGCCCAGCATTTCGACTTCGCGCTCCAATTGAAGGAGACCCCATTTGACAAACCCAGCGGTGCCGAACCCCCCTCCTCCATCGCAGACGGACCCTACCCCCGGGACCACCAATCCCTCGCCTGGGACTGGCAACCGGCAGTCCCCCTTCCCCCCTTCCAAGGACAAGACTTGGTGGGGGACCTGGTGGGCTTCCACTCTCGGACCCGAACCCCAGGACCAGGCGCCCCAAGGATCCCGTTTCCTGCGCTTCGTCAGCGCCAAGAAGTCCCTGCCCGTGCCCCTCGACCTCGCCTGGGAGAGGACCGGCCCGCCCGCCCCGACGTGGCCGCCCGAGTTCGAGTCCCTGTGGACGGTCTTCCAAGGCTATCTGAACCGGAGCGGGCTGCCGGCTCCGCTGGACCCCGACAACACCTGGGTGGTGGCCTCCCCCTCGGCAGACCGGGAGATGGGGCTCCGGCCCATCCTGGTATCCCTGCCGGCAGACCAGATGCCGCTTCCGGGCTGCGTGATCGTAGCCAGGAAGCCCCAGGACCAGCGGGGCTCCCGGTCCTTCACGGTCAGTCCCCTGGGGGGCTTCCTGCTGCCTCCGGACGAGGCCAGGGCGGCGGCGCCCGGGGCCGTGGCCTCGGGCTCGGCGTGGATCGGGGAGGTCTGGAGGCTTTAGCCGCGGTGAGGCTGACGGAGCGGATCGGCTCCCCGTGGGAGTGCGGCAGCCTGGACCTGCGCCACATCGACTCAACCCTGGTCGAGGCTTCCAGGTTGAAGGAGGCGGGCCAGGAAGTGCACGAAACCTTGAGGCTGGAGGACCCGCCGGCCTTCCTCTGGGGTGCCGGGCCGGAGCGGCTGGCCGCCACCACCATCGTGGCCCTGGAACGAAAGCTGCCCCTGGCCGGCCTGGCGGAGGCCCAGGAACGTCACCTGGCGGCCGAAGGTGAGGCCCGGAACTACCTCTGGGATCAGGCCTCCGGACTCCACCTCCCCGTCCATCTCTACGAGGACGTGCGGCACCGGATCCACGAACGGCCCCTGGAGGCCTTCGACCTGGACTACAGGGACGCGCCAATCCTGGTAGGCCCCGACGGGCGCACCCCCTTGAGGAAGGCCGTGGGGGACGCCATCGCCCGCCCCCGCTCCAGGATTGCGGTCCCAGAGCTGCCGGCCGCGCCGGCTCCTGAAGCGCCGCGGATGGCGGCAGAACCCGCGTCTGAACGCCCCCGGCTGGACTGGGCCGGCGGTTTCCCGCAGCGCATCCAGGAAGAGACAGACGAGGAACCGGAGGAGCCGGTTTACAAGAAGGACCTGATGCGTCTTCCCGTAGGATGGAACCAGGTCCCCGGGAAGGGCCCGAAGGTCCCCCCGGTTACTCCCCCGAAGCCGGTCCCGCCCGCCGCGCCGGCCCCAGCTGAACCACTGCATGAAAAGACAAAAAAGCCCAAGCGGAAGCACTGACCTTAAGGCTCCATCTTGTTGGGGAAAACCCCGATTAAATATGCGACATTGATTCTGGTGATCCATGAACATGACCTCGATCGAAATCTGCGCCGGCGCCGGCGGCCAAGCCCTCGGGATTGACCGCGCCGGGTTCGGCCATGTGGCGCTGGTGGAGCTGGAGAAGAACGCCTGCGCGACCCTCCGCCTCAACCGCCCCTCCTGGAACGTCGTTGAAGGCGACGTGTGCGCCTTCGACGGGCGGCCGTTCAAGGGCATCGACCTTCTAGCCGGCGGGGTGCCATGCCCGCCCTTCAGCAAGGCCGGCAAGCAGCTCGGCCACGGCGATGAGAGGAACCTCTTCCCCGAGGCCATCCGCCTGGTGGATGAGACCAGGCCCCAGGCCGTCATGCTGGAGAATGTGCGCGGACTTCTGGACGCCATCTTCGAGGACTACCGGGGATTCATCGAGAAGCAGCTGAAGAAGCTGGGCTACGTGCCAGGCTGGCGGCTGCTCAACGCTTCTGATTACGGTGTCCCCCAGCTCCGGCCCAGGGTGCTGTTCGTTGCGATCCGGAAGGATCTGGCTAAGGGTTTTGAATGGCCTGAGCCCCGCGAGGTTCAGCCCCAGACCGTGGGTGAAGCCCTCCTTGACCTGATGGCCGAGCGCGGCTGGAAAGGCGCAAAGGCGTGGGCTGCAAAGGCGAACGAAATTGCTCCCACCATCGTGGGCGGGTCCCATAAGCACGGGGGGCCGGATCTTGGCCCGACCCGGGCCAGGCTGGCGTGGGCCGCGCTGGGGGTGGACGGGCTAGGGTTGGTGGACCAAGCGCCTGAACCAGGGTTCAAAGGCATGCCGAGGCTGACGGTGCGCATGGCAGCCCGGATCCAGGGATTTCCGGATGAGTGGCTATTCCATGGCAAGAAGACACCGGCCTACCGCCAGGTGGGGAATGCCTTCCCGCCTCCCGTCGCAGAAGCCGTGGCCCGCAAGATTGCGGCCTGTCTGGCGATGAGAAGGCTGGTCCGAGTTAGCTAAGGGAGTCTCAATGGCAGCCAAAAAAGACAGTCTCGGGGCAAGGACAATGCTTCGGGCTCATTTCCTTGAGAATATCGGGAAGGTGATGGATTCCGATGAACTGCGTGAGGTCGCCGGCGGCATCAGTGAATGGGCCCGCCGGGTCCGCGAATTGCGAACGGAGGAGGGCTACCTCATCCTTACCCACCACGATTTGAGCGAGCTGAAGCCAGGCCAGTACGTGCTTCTGACACCTAAGCCTCAGCCCGCCTTTGCCCGGGATATATCAAAAGAGGTAAGGGCTTTTGTGCTCGACCGGAACGGGTTCACCTGCCAGATGTGCGGCGCGACGGCCGGGGAGCCCCATCCCTACGATCCGTCCAGGAAGACCAGGCTTCATCTGGGCCACATCATTGATAAGTCTGCAGGCGGCACCGACGAGGCCGCGAATCTGCGGGCCATCTGCTCCATCTGCAACGAGGGCGCCTCGAACATCACCCAGGACCGCCCCAGCTTCGTAAAAGTGAAGACCCAGGTTCAGCGGGCGACCAATGAGGTGCAGCTAGAGGTGCTGGAAACGCTTATCCGAAAGTACCCCAAACAAGCCGAGGCGTTCCTTCAAAAGGGGTAGGGTTTGTCAGGCTGTTAAAAATCCCATTATTTTCTCTCGGAGATCCAGGACGCCGATCTCGCATTCCCAGATCACCAGGGATTTCCATCCCTGCTCCGCGAGCCTTTCCAGGTGTTCCTGATCGCGTGTTTGGTTTCTTTCGATTTTGGGCAGCCAGTAAGCTGCATTTGACTGCGGGCGCCGACGCCCTGCCTGACAGTCGTGGCCATGCCAAAAACAGCCGTGGACGAAGATTATTTTCTTCCGCCCAGGGAACACCAGGTCAGGGACTCCCGGGAGGTCCCTGCGATGCAGGCGGAAACGGAAACCCATAGAGAAGACCAGGCTGCGGACCGCCAGTTCCGGGGCTGTGTCCTTGGCCCGGATGCGGCTCATGTTCCAGCTTCTACGCTCCGCCGAGATTGAGTCTGTCATCAGCTAACCATTCCATTGCGCTATTGGGTAAGGCCTTTGTGAAATCTCTTCTCCTTTGGGAATGAGCCTTCGTCGTCTCAAATAGCGCAGCGAGAAGGGTGGGGAGTATCCCCGCCACAATTTCCGGGGATTTAGCAGCAGTATTTAAATAAGAATGGAACATAGAATTACGTAACGCATAAATAGAATCTATCCATCCATCGCTTGTTTCAATTACGGTGCCTGGAATCAATTTTTTTCTTGCATCTGAGAACTTGTCCGAAAAATCACTGTCAATCGTGGATTCTGCTAACTTATGCAAAGCTGTCGATTCGTTCAAGTAGCCCTTAAGTTTCTCCAATGTATCTCGCAAAGGCCTAGATCCTAAATCCGGGATTTTACCTATGAGTATTTGCTTTTCGAGTTCATGAAGATCCGCAATTAAAATTTCAAATAATTGATAGATAGTAAAAAATGCAAATATCGGGTCATTAATAGACGGGAGATAATTTGTTAAGACAACACTGAATGGACCATCGAGGTTATCCGGCATTTCTATGGAGTCAATAAGGATTGAATCGGTTTTTTCAAAATCCTCTGAATAGGGATACTTAAGCGAATCGGCATCTGAATCGAAAAATCCAAATTTTGCAAGTGAAAGTAAAGACTGGCGTGAATTGAATCCCACCGTTTTGGCTCTCTCAGTGCATATTACAAATACATAATTTCTGGATAATTCAATTTGATCAAAGCGAATATTTAAATTTGTTTTTTTGAATTCATCGAAATGGGTTTTGGCTAAAAATTGCATAGCTACAAATGCATATGTGTGGAAATGGCGATTCGATTTAAAATCGTGGTTATTAGAAGAGATGGCAATTATTGGGAAAAGCCATCCAATGCGGCTACCCTTCGCCTTGACCATAAAAATATCGTTTTCTTTGATCTCCTTTTTTGATAATTCGAGACATTGATATCCAAGGGTGCTCTCAAACACATCGGATGAATCCGGAACCATTCCCGATTCAAAAATGCATTCAATATCATCTATGCTCATGGTTAGACGAGTGCATCCGGCTTGTGTGTCTATATTAAAGGTTTCCATATTAATACTGGGATTTAAATTTTCGGTACGCATTCCCGGAAGACGCTGACATATCTAGGTAACCGTCTGACTCCGGATTAAATAGTTCTCTAAAAAAGAATTGGAAAAACGATCGTTGAGCATTGCCGATCTTTTTGGAATTCTCTTTTATTAAATTCAAATCAGTATTGATTCTCTCAAGAAAATCAATTGCATCATAATCCTTAATAGATTCAATTCTTGATCTAATATCTGTCAATTCACTGACGCTATTATTATCTTTCAGCTTCCCCAGTGCGCAACCGAATCCCGCCATAACCTGCGGGCGTTTGAGGACGGAATTGACGGTTCTGCCGAATGGTTCTTTAACTATAAAATTATCAGGGAGGGTATCTGTATTATCGGATGCTACCTTGTGTATAAACGCATGGAATAAAACAATGAAATCGCGGAACAGATCGACATTTTGGTTCTCATCAGCGAGTTTTTCAAGACTGGCAATGTTCTCAAGTAAATCTTCGCGATCAAAAGGGAGTTCGTTTCTGTCCAAATACGAGTTGAATCCATCAATCACATCTTTGAAATTGTATTCGTTGGGTCTTACGGCACGGCCATCATCAGATTCACGTATCAATTGAATACCATCAATTGGTTGGCTGAGGTAATCTAAATACAAAATCTCGATTTGGTGGCGAAGGGACATTGGCGTTTGGCCCGTATTCAAGGTCAGCATCCGGTATAGAATTCCAATTTTATTCAACCCGACATAAACTTCGATTCTGATGATACTGGCCCTTAAACGCTCAAGTGCATCAGTATCGTTGTTCCTCTCTAGATCACGTACGAGATCTATTATCGTATGGGTTCTTTGCAGGCCATCTAATATTACGATCGAATTAGCGGATTGCTCAAGGTAGGCGGGGAAATCATCCAAATTACTGGACCCATAATGAGTCGAGCAGGCAAGGACAATCGGAGGGATTACGCATCCGCGTTGCAGATCTTTCCTGAGAAGAGAATAAATGGTTCTGGACGCTGCCACGCGCTTACGCTGAAATTCATTTTTCCCAACGCATAGTGCTATGAGTTTTAAGTAATCGTTTATGGAAATTTCTACAAGGTAATTGGTAGACATGATTCTACCGTCTTCCCATTTAGATACGGCGCGCATTTTTCTCCCCTGAAAACATCGTAATTTTGGCGTTTCTGTTAACGGAACGTGCTCACTATTCACTGGGGTGCTCAGGGTTTGGTGACTTGCGATTGCTAGCATAACGCCAATTGAGGCAAGTTGATCCTCGGCCCTTCAGTGCGGCTTGGGGGATTCCGTTCTGGATAAGCACCAGGAGTTGGTGCGGGACCTTACACCGGGGTTACGGCAACCCCTGGTTCACCTATAGGCAGCGGTTCAACCCCAGCGGAGTGCTTCAACCTGACGCAACTCCTCCTCTAGATTCTGGATGTCACCTTCCAAGTCTTCGAAGGCTTCCTGACCGCCTGGGCCATCGGGAAGGCCAGCCTGGACCCTCCGAAGTTCTCCGATCTCTCGTCGGATTTGTTCGAGCTCTTTCACATAAACCCCATTGGTGACTCGGCTTGGAACCTCGGGAGGCATGTTACAAAAGGCCATATCAGGCCGATGAACTGTCCTTAACTTACGGGAATCCCCTTTTGGTGTAGTGACCCCTATTCCCGCCACTCCTCGATCGCGATCAGCGCTAGGTGGATGCTGCAACTGGGTAGGTGCCCTCGTTTGTCTACATCCTGGAGACAGGCGCAACATGAGCCACTTGGTTCGTAGTTTCGGTGGGCCAGGAGGCGAAGGGTTTGCTCCAAGTGCTCCACCAACAATTCTGTCTCCTCCTGGGTGGGCATGGGTCCTCCTCCGGACGAGAAAATTCTACGTCAGTCCATTTGGCCACGGGAAAAGACTCTACCACCGCCGTCTGGGCGTCTTGGATCCTCACCCCGAAGCCGTCGCAACGGCCATGACGGCCTACGCTTGTTGAACTGGCGCGTCAATCGCCCGCGACGTTCATTTCGTGGGTGGCCCCCCGCTTAGAATCGGGGCAAATTTACGACGGGAATTCGGCCTGGAGCAGCTTCTTAACATGACCTGGTGTGCCGTAACCGTTCTTGATAAGAATCTCCGCAATGTCTTTCCCTGAAATGAAAATGATGGGATGCCGGTCCTCTCGGACTTCTTTGTAGGCCTGGTGTGCGATGACGGAGGTCGTCACTAGCACGCCAAACTGCCGGTGCCGGATCCTCGAGATTAGCCGCGAAACTTCTTTCACGCCCACGGTGTTGGGGACCGCCCCATCAATCCCTGGCTGATAGCACTTTGCCTCCAAGGAGAACTCTGCATAAACCGGGTCCTCTGTGAGGCCGAGCAGGTAACGTCCGATGGCATCTCTACCGCCATCAGCAGTGCTTCTGGTTACCTCATCGATGACCACCCTCTGATCGAGCATTCCATAGATCCGCGCAGCAAATGCTTCGAAGGCCACCGGTGTCTTCCGAAAATATTCCCAGACAAGCCTAAGGATCTCGACCTGGAGGCCCACGCTGGGAGACTGTTGAGCCAAAGACCTAATGTTTGTTGTGGGCTCTGCCGTCAGTGGTCGATAACGGCCATGTTGCAGCCAAGAGCGCCAAGCTGCGGGTGCATGGGGGGAATTTCGGATCCCCTTCGTAAGATCTGCGAGCCATGCGCGGCTCACCACAGGGATATCCAGCACGGTGAAGACAGCGCGGTAATTTTGGAAGCGCTCTCCCTCGGCGCTCTTCCATACCGCGCGATGGTGGCATCCGGCTCGGCGGAGATTGTCCTGGGCAACCACGAACTCAACCTGCTCCGCTGGTTCGCGGAAGACGGTCGTGGTGGCCACCTGCGCCCGCACTCCGAGCGCAACACGGCCCAGTCGGCAGCTTCGCTCCACTGGTTCGCAACCGAACCGGAGGCGGCCGCGGAGGCCCTGGACTGGTTCCAGAACCTCCCACTCTTCCTGGAACGAAGCGGCGCGAGGTTCGTGCACGCGTGCTGGCACCCCGCCGACCTGGAGACCCTGGCCGGGCGGACCACCTTGCGGGCCCTTGGCTGGGATGTGCCCGGCTTCAAGGCCACTGCCGAGGGGCGGGCCGTGGAAAGGTTACTCAAAGGGCCGGAGGCAGGTCTTCCGGCCGGCCTGGCGGCCGCGGATGCGGACGGCAATCAGCGTCATGATGCTCGGCTGCGCTGGTGGCTGGAACCGGGCGGCCTGAAGTTCAGGGCAGCGGTCATGGCGGAACTGTCCGGGTCCGCGGAGGGGGAACTGCCGGCTGGGCTCGAGTCCTACTTCGCACCTCCGAAGCCAGGGGCGGGCCCGGTCTTCATCGGGCATTACAACTTTGCCAATGGCCCCGCGGCGCTCCACCCACAGGTCGCGTGTGTGGACTTCGGCGGTCCCCAGCGCATCGGCGCCTACCGATGGGATGGCGAGCCGGTCATCCAACCAGACCATTTCGTTTATTGAGGGAGTGAACATGCTTGCCTTCTCCGTCATCATCTACCGGTACAACCAGGACAGCCCTCTGGCGTCCTGGATGGTCGACACCGGGGGCTTGAAGTGGCTGGATGAGCTCGTCACCCGCGGCAAGGCCGAACAAGGGGGAAACGGCTATCCACTCTGGTACTGCGCGAAGGCTGGCGACGTCCTGCCGCTTATCACCAATGGCCTTCCTGAACACGAGGGTCCATTCGTGATCGGCGAGGATTACGTTCTGCCTGGCGCTGCGACTTGGGACATCGAAATCGATACCGAACAGATCCGCATCTGCGACCCGGAACAGATGCTCCAAATTGATGCATGGGACATGAGTTAAGCGGGTGGTCCGCGAAGGCCCGGCCGATGGCCGGGGTCTTCGCGGGCGTCCGGATTTCTCAACTAGGCTGAGTATTGGGCCAAGTTGCGGAGATTCCCTTTAGTCGTTATTTGTAAGGGGGGAAGGAAGATGGTCCTTAACTTTTCAAGATTCTCATGGAGCCAGTTGAACTGCCGTGGCCACGCCGCCCGATCCAAGATCGAGGCACCCTCAAAATGGGTTTGAACATGGCACTCGATCACGGATTTATCATTGCGGGAGATCCAATCCAGACCCGTCTCGAATTTCCCATCAAACCACAGCTGCTCCTGCCGGAGGTCCTCCAGGAAACGGAGAGCGTCCGGCCGTTGGATGGTAAGCCCGCAGGACAGGCGAGGGTGTTGGGCACTCACCGCTGTCGCCTCAAGCCGGAACCCCCCGGGAGCAAGCTTAAGGTAGAGCCAGTTCTGGGGGTAAGGCTTGGCGGGCTGTAGAGAACTCCCCACCGCCCGGAGGTAGTTGACCAAGCCCTGCCAGTATTCCAATTGCAGCTGGCCGACAGGAAGCCCTGCCGGCAGGGTGGGGCTTGGCTCGGAGCCCGAGGGTAAAACAAGCTGTTGCCCAGAGCTGGGCAACGGGGTCGGCTCCACTCGAAGCTCGCCGGGGAAGGGCCAGATGGCCCTCGCCACTTTCAGCAGGTGCAGGCCTCGCCTCCGGATCTCGGATTCATCCCAAATTTGTAGGTCCTGAAAAAACGTATTCAACCGAAGTGCCGACTCCTGGATGATCGCCGGGCGTTTCTCGGAAAAGGGCGCGTTACTGACCGAGGCGTTCAATTTCCCGGTTAGCAGGGTCAAGTTGCCAAAGGTGTGGATCAGCGTTTCCCGTTCACTGACGGCGGCCGCCTGGCTCTCCTGGGTGGCCAGCGGCCAATGCTCTTCCCAGTCCTGGGGCATGACATGCTCAATCGTAAGAGATCCCAGAATCCGGATCTGTTCCCGCTTGTCGCTGACCTGGTAATCTTCGATGGCTCGGAGCATGGTCTCGACCCGCGCGGTCGATTTGGCGGTCCGGTAGATCGGTTGCCGCAACCAGGCATCCTGGAACCGAAGGTCATCCGGCCACTGGTGGGAATCCCCGGTCAAACCAAGCAAAAGGGCGCGGAACGTTTCCGGAGAAGGCCGCTCCGCCTCACGCAGGCTGCGGATGAACTGCAGGAAAAGGCGGTTATAAGCCTTCTCGGTCAGCCCGCAGACAATCCTGCGGACCAGGAAGGATTCGAGATCCCGCAGAATCTGAGTCTTGCTGGGGACATCCAGTTGGCAATCCGCTTCCAGATAGAGCAGGAACGGGAAGATAGTGCTGGTATCCAACAACCGCTGGAGCCGGAAGATGAACTTCCCGAGCTGAGTGCCAAGATCCGACACGAAAAATTTCGCGAAGACCTGCGCGTAACGACGAAGTTCTTTGACTTCATCCTCCACCGATGGGTACGGGTGTTCAGATTCAATCCAGTCCCGGTAGTGATGAAACAGACGGCCAACGTTCACGTCTCTGCCTGTCTTTAGGCTCAAGAAGTGCTGGATGAAGAGATCTAACCGAGGCCGGAGTAAGCGTCCCTGACGCTCCTCGACCTTCCAGAACCGCTTAGCGGGGTCCGCATCCTCCGCCGGGTCCACGTCAAACGGCTCCCAATATGTGGCTCTTCGCTGAATCGTGTGGGTAAACCAGGGTTATAACCACCGTCCTTGGCCAGGCTGCCCGGACATCTTGGACGGCTCACCCTCGCCAGGGTCGCGCCTCCGCTTCGCTGCATCACACCCCTGGCCACGAGGGTGCCCGTGGAAGGGCTCGGCGCGTTGATCCTTTCCTGACCGCAGGGGGCCGGCGAATCGCTTGCGGTCGCCTCGTCGGCCCCCGCTTTGTGCGGGGGGGCCGATGGGCGACGGCGACGGCAGGTGAAAGGGCTGGGCAGGCAGAGCCTGCGCCAGCCTTGCTGGGTACCGGGAGGGGGGGCCTCCAGGCTCAGGCTCCGGCAGATGGGGTTCCGGGCCCTGTGGGCCCTCGGGTTAGCAGAGAACAGGGCTGGGGCGGAAGGGAACTGGTTCCCTGGCGGCGGGCTTCTCCTTGGGCTGCGACGGCCACAGCTCCGCCACATTGAACTTCAGCTTGCCCGCGATGAGGTAGGCGACCGTGATGAGGCTCCGGATCTTCCGGTAGCCCCTCGCCTTGGCCTTGGCGGCCTTGATGAGGGAGTTCAACCCCTCCAGGAACCCGTTGGAGAGTCCACTCCTGAACCAGCGGAGGACGCCCTCCGCGTGGGACTGCAGGGTCTGGGCCACCTTGACCATGGGCTCGATCCCCGAGGCCAGGACCATGGCGATCCACTCGTCCAGGAACAGCTTGGCCGCATGGGGGTTGGCCTGCTCGTAGAAGTCCTGGAGCGTGCACCGCATCCGGTAGGCCTCGGCCGTGTTCAGGTTGGCGTTCCGCAAAGCCTCCAGCATCTTCGCCTGGCGGGCACTGAGGTTCGAGGGGTTCTTCAGCCAGACGTAGCGGGACTGCTTGAGTTCCGGATACTCCTTGACCTCCCGGCGGCGCACCTCGTCCACGGCCTCGCCCAGCAGCTTCATGACGTGGAACCGGTCAAAGGTGAGTTTGGCGTTCGGGAAGTGGTCCCCCAGGCCCTTGATGAAGGCCGGCGACATGTCCACGCTGGCCTCGGTGATCTTCGCCGGGTCGCCGCCGTGGGCCACCAGGTCCGCTTTGAATGCCTTCAGGGTCTCCTGGTCCCGGCCTTCCACCCCGAACAGGAGCTGCTTCGCCTCCATGTCCACCACCAGGGTGATGTACTTCTGGCCCCGTTTGGCCCCGGTTTCGTCGATCCCGACCCGGGATACCTGCGACATGTCCACCCGGGACCGGGCATCCTCCACGTGGTAATTGATCAGCCGCCAGATCCGCGTGTCATGTTCCCCGACCAGCCTGGCCGCTTCGGATACCGTCATCGAGCGGACAAGCAGCATGAGCAGGCCCTCGAACATCAGCGTGAACCCGGACCCCGGTCGCGCCCAAGGTACCTGCACCTGCTTGACCCCGTCCTTGTCGCACTTGCACCGGGGAACCCGGGCCGTCAGGTAGGTGGCGTATTGGAAGAAGTTCATGTGCCGCCAGGTCTTTTCCTCGGTGTCGTGGACTTTGCAGGGCTGGCCACAGACGGGGCATGGGAAGTCCGCTCCCCGTTTGAAATCTATGAGGATGTCCAACCGGTGGGCCTCCTCGTTGAACTGGAGGTCCGTGACCTCCCAGGGGGCCTGAAGGCCCAGCGCCATGGTGAAGAGTACTTTGGTGTCCATGGGACCATCTTCCCAGGCCCCTTCTTTCCAGGAAACCCAGTCAGGCGGAAAGGGATTCCCTGGCCCAAAACCCCTCAGCCCTGCGCTGGAATCCTGGCTGGCCTATACCGCCGGTTACCCACACGAAATAGCGACGGACCCAATATGTGTTGTACAGGCCATCTGCGGAAAGCCCCTCCCGTTTCGCGCGCAGGAAGATGTAGTTACGGAGCAGGTCCGAGGAAAGCAAGGGTTCACCCCTGGCGTTCAGAGTTTCAAAGATGATTTGTGGATCATCCTTGCTCTC